>OGOY01003145.1_pt1 | contig 13238 bp, 9 predicted proteins | sample 1552811 | NCBI WGS metagenome assembly OGOY01 (sample SAMEA2580132, study PRJEB22360) | human gut metagenome | biome: human gut; feature: human-associated habitat; material: faeces | place: Denmark | collected 2008/2010 | reverse complement strand
CCGCCATACGTGCCGCAGGATATTCCGTGTGGAGCTTATGTACATACTTTTGATTACAGCAGAGATGAGAAAGCATCAAGAGCCTTTTTGAACTTTGAAGGGGTAGACAGTTGCTTTTATGTATGGATCAATGGCTCTTACGTAGGATACAGTCAGGTTTCACATATGACCAGTGAGTTTGACATTACCGATGTACTTCAGGATGGAACGAATACCGTGGCAGTTTTAGTAATGAAGTGGTGTGATGGTTCTTATCTGGAAGACCAGGACAAATTCCGTATGAGTGGTATTTTCCGGGATGTGTACATTTTAAAACGTCCGGAGCAGGCAATCAGCGATTACCATATAAAAACAAAAATTGAGGATATGATTGCAAAAGTAGAACTTGACATGAAGTTTTACTTCCCAGTAAATGTAAAGATTTCGATAGAAGACAGAAACGGAGCAGTTGTAGCAGTAGGAAGTATTGCCGAAGAAGGAGCTGCTGTTTTAGAAATTGCTAGTCCGGAACTTTGGAATACAGAAAATCCATATCTGTATAAATTGATTCTTGAGACAGAAAATGAAGTAATCGTAGATCATATTGCACTCAGAAAGATAGAGATTAAAGATCAGGTTATTTACTTAAATGGACAGAAGATTAAATTCCGTGGAGTCAATCGTCATGATTCTGATCCGGTTACTGGGTTTACAATCAGCCGGGAACGGATTATAACGGATCTTACGTTAATGAAACAGCATAATTTTAATGCGATCCGTTCCAGCCACTATCCGAATGTACCATTTTTCTATGAAATGTGTGACAAGTATGGATTTATGGTGATAGATGAAGCAGATATTGAGGCTCATGGACCATTTATGCTCTACAGAAAAGAAGACACCGATTATAACCGGTTCAAGCGGTGGAATGAAAAGATTGCTGATGACCCGGTATGGGAAGAGGCAATCGTTGATCGTGTGAAACTCATGGTGGAACGTGATAAAAACCGTTTTTGTATTGTCATGTGGTCAATGGGAAATGAGAGCGCATATGGTTGTAACTTTGAAAAAACATTGGAATGGACAAAAAAATTTGATCCAGACCGTATCACCCAATATGAGAGTGCAAGATATCGTAATTACGATAAAACATATGATTACAGCAATCTGGATGTGTACAGCCGTATGTATCCAGCTCTTTCTGAGATTCAGGAATATCTGGACAAGGATGGAAGCAAACTATTCCTTTTGGTAGAGTACTGTCACAGTATGGGAAATGGTCCTGGAGATTTTGAAGATTATTTCCAGATGATACAGGCAGAGGATAAGATGTGCGGTGGTTTCGTGTGGGAGTGGTGCGATCATGCAATCGTCCATGGTGTAGCCGAAAATGGCAAGACGATATATGCCTATGGTGGCGATCATGGCGAAGTAATCCATGACAGCAACTTCTGTATGGATGGTCTGGTATATCCGGACAGAAGGATACACACCGGACTTTTGGAGTACAAGAATGTATACCGACCGGCAAGAGTAGTATCGTATGATGCAGCAAGTGGAGAATTAGTGCTTCACAACTATATGGATTTTGATGATCTGAAGGATTATGCAGAGATTACTTATGAGTTGTCACAGGATGGGCTTGTAATAGGGAAGGGGAAGCTTTCCGAAGTATCCATTTTACCGCATCGTGATGGAAGTACAACCTTAAAGCTTTCAATCCCTGAGAATGGAAAGGTATATCTGAAGCTGTTCTATAAGCTGAAGAAGGACATCCCGCTTCTTTCCAAGGCGTATGTTTTAGGTTTTGATGAGATAGATGTAAGCAGTAAGGGTGCAAAGAATCAGCAGGCATTAAGCTGGCTTACAAAGGAAGTACCGGATACCCGTATTCAGGTGCAGGAGAATGATACAGAGATCAACATAAAGGGACGAGAGTTTTCCTATATAATCAACAAACGGACAGCACTTTTTGACAGTTTAATATTTGCAGGCAGAGAATATCTGAAGAATCCGATGGAACTGAATATCTGGAGAGCGCCGACGGATAATGATATGTATATCAAGGCGGAGTGGAAGAAAGCACACTACAATGAAGCATATACAAGAGCATATAAGTCAGAGGTGATTCAAGGAAAGCACGGAGTGACTGTTGTAAGTCAGGCTTCGGTTGTAGCACCAACCGTGCAGAAGATTCTTGATGTGACACTCATATGGACGATTGACGCAGCCGGAAGAATTGGAGCTGATATCGCAGTGAAAAAGAATGATGAATTCCCTGATCTTCCAAGATTTGGTGTGAGGATGTTCTTAGATAAGAAACTTACAGATGCAGGGTTCTTCGGTATGGGACCGCAGGAAAGCTACCGGGACAAGCATAGAGCAGCAAGCCATGGATTGTATCGTCTTAAGGTTTCAGATATGCATGAAGATTATATTCGTCCACAGGAAAACGGAAGTCACTATGACTGTGATTATGTGGAGCTTGGCAACAGCCAGTATGGTATAACAGCTATAGCAGAAGAAGATGCATTTTCATTCAATGCCTCTTTCTATACGCAGGAGGAGTTGGAGAAAAAAGCACATAATTATGAACTTATAGAATCGGACAGTACGGTACTCTGTCTTGATTATGCACAGAATGGAATAGGCTCTAACAGTTGCGGACCAGACGTGTTAGATGCGTACAGATTTGATGATAGATTATTCCGGTTCCGGTTTACACTGGTTCCGTATGTGAAGGGATAATAATGTAACTCGTTGACACAGCATTTCCCTAAATATTGCCATATAAGTCCGGACATATGGTGATACTTGGGATACAAAAGAACAAAAGTAAAACATTTAGAATAATATAGGCATCAGACTGTTCGACACATGAAATTCTAAACTCAATTAAGATGAGGAGTGATTCTATGGAAGAAAAAAAGTATTTAAAATGGTATAACAAAGTCGGATACGGATCAGGGGATATAGCAGGAAATGTAGTATATGCATTTTTGACATCATTTGTGATGATTTATCTGACAGATTCTGTTGGACTTGCAGCAGGTATAGTGGGTACGCTGATAGCACTTTCTAAGCTGTTTGATGGATTTACAGACATATTCTTTGGTTCGATGATAGATAAGACGCACAGTAAGCTGGGCAAGGCAAAGCCATGGATGCTTTATGGTTACATTGGTTGTGCAATTACGCTGGTATGTTGTTTTGCTGTTCCTACAAGCTGGGGAAATACAGCAAAATATGCATGGTTCTTTATTGCATACACATTGTTAAATGGAGTGTTCTATACAGCAAATAATATTGCATATTCCGCATTGACTTCTTTGATTACAAAGAACAGCAAAGAGCGTGTGCAGATGGGATCTTGTCGTTTCATTTTTGCATTTTCTACAAGTCTCTTGATTCAATCTGTAACCGTAAAATTTGTTGATTATTGTGGTGGGGATGCGGCAGCATGGAGAACTGTAGCAATTATCTATGCAATTATCGGTCTGATTGTAAATACAATCTCAGCACTCTCCGTAAAAGAACTTCCAGAGGAGGAGCTTAACGAGGGAGAAGTTAAGGGCGATGAAGAAAAGTATGGATTGGTTCAGGCATTTAAGCTGCTTGTAAAGAACAAGTATTATATGATGATCTGTGGAACTTATATTTTACAGCAGCTCTACAGTGCTATGATTGGTGCCGGTATCTACTATATGACATGGGTGCTGAAGAATAAAAACCTCTTTGGTCAGTTCGCCTGGGCTGTGAATATCCCACTTATTATAGCTCTTATCTTTACTCCGACACTCGTTGGTAAATGGAAGGGTATGTACAAGTTGAATCTTAGGGGATATATCATTGCCGTTATTGGTAGAGCGTTGGTTGTTGTAGCAGGATATATGGGAAGTGTTCCTCTTATGCTGGCATTTACAGCCCTTGCAGCCCTTGGACAGGGACCATGGCAGGGAGATATGAACGCAGTGATTGCATCTTGTTCAGAGTATACTTATCTGACACAGGGAAAGAGAATTGATGGAACTATGTATTCTTGTACATCACTTGGTGTAAAGATTGGTGGAGGAATTGGAACTGCAGTATGTGGCTGGTTATTAGAGCTTAGTGGTTATGTCGGAACAAATGCAACACAGCCGCAGTCAGCACTTGATATGATGCAGTTTATGTATTTATGGTTGCCATTGATACTTGATGTGTTAATTATGATTGTTCTTTCCAGAATGAACGTAGAAGCTGCAAATGAAAAATTAAAAGCTGAAAAGGGAATTAAGTCTGATGAAGTAACAGACGCAACAGAGTATTAGGGTTTATATGTAATGAAAAGCATTGTCTAATTGAACATCCGAGAAAGGCAATGCTTTTTGTGCAAGAAGGAGGTGTATATTTTGAAGGCGAACACAATAATAGAGATGATTAACGGGAGAATGTGTGATGATGTATTGGCTGATATTTATGTGGACAAAGACAAACTTTCATATAAAAGAAAACGATATATAGAAGCCATTGAACAGTATATTACACGATTCGGCGATGATGATGTCTGGATATATAGTGCTCCGGGCAGAAGTGAGATTGGAGGAAATCATACGGATCATCAGCATGGGGAGGTTTTGGCTGCATCTATTAACCATGATGTTATCGCTGTTGCAAAAAAATTAGACGATCAAGTAGTCCGTATTGTATCGGACGGTTATAATAATATGATTGCGATTCATTTGGATGACTTAGATAAGAAAGATAAAGAAGAAGGAAGCACCCAAGCATTGATTCGTGGCGTATTAGCAAAGACAAAAGAGAATGGGCATACAATCGGTGGATTTCAGGCATATATTACCAGCGATGTGCTGATTGGAGCAGGGTTATCTTCCTCGGCAGCATTTGAAACTCTGATTGGAACTATCTTATCCTACATGTACAATCAAGGCAATATATCAGCGATTGAGATTGCTATGATCGGACAGTACGCAGAGAATGTGTACTTTGGAAAACCATGTGGATTGATGGATCAGATGGCTTGCTCGGTTGGAAGTCTGGTGCATATCAATTTTGAGAATTCTCAAAAACCAGAGGTGGAGCGTGTTGAATTTGATCTTGATGTACATGGATACAGTTTATGTATTACAGATACCAAAGGTTCTCACGCAGATCTTACACCGGACTATGCAGCAATACCGATGGAGATGAAACAGGCGGCAGCATGTTTCGGTAAAGAAGTATTAGGAGAAGTATCAAAGAAAGAAATCCTTAGTAATTTATCTAAGATACGTGCAGAGGCAGGAGATAGGGCGGCACTTCGTGCTTTACACTTTATATGTGAGAATGAACGGGTACAAAAGGAAGTAGATGCTTTAAAGAAAGACAACTTTTCAGAGTTCCTTTTATTGGTAAAGAGATCGGGAGATTCATCCTTTAAGTATCTTCAAAACGTATTTACATGTCATGATGTCAGCCATCAGAATGTATCGGTAGCGCTGGCGGTGGGTGAAATCCTATTGGAAGATAAAGGCGTATGCCGAGTGCACGGAGGTGGTTTCGCAGGAACAATTCAGGCGTTTGTTCCAAACGAGCTTGTGGAACATTACAAGACTGGGATGGAAGAAGTGTTTGGAAGCGGAGCTTGCGATGTGTTGAAGATTCGTAAGTATGGTGGCATTAAGGTAATTTAGGATTACGATGGATTGGAGAAATGTGTGATGATTAATCATTTGATTAACGAACTGGTAAATTATGGATTGAAAAACGGTCTGATTGATCTTGCAGATGAGGTCTATGTAACAAATTCATTGTTGGAGTTGTTTGGATTAAATGACTATGTGGCATCAGAAGAAGATGTAGAGCCGAGAAAACTTCACCTGATCTTAGAGGATATGATTGCATATGCTATTGCAAATGGAGTCATGAAAGATGATACGATTGCGCAGAGAGATCTCTTTGATACAAAAGTTATGGGAGTTTTGACACCAGCTCCGTCAACTGTTCGCAGAAAATTTGCCGAAAAATATGAAAATTCACCTAAACATGCAACTCAGTTTTATTATCAGTTCAGCCAGATAACAAATTACATCCGTGTAGATCGTATTGAGAAGGATGAAAAGTGGACGACAGAAACAGATTTTGGAACGATGGATATAACTATAAATCTGTCAAAGCCAGAGAAAGATCCTAGAGATATTATAAAGGCGGGAATGACAAAGAAGTCTGGATATCCTGCATGTTTGCTTTGTCGGGAAAATGAGGGCTATGCAGGACATATTATGCATCCTGCAAGACAGAATCATAGAATTATTCCACTTACATTGTGTGAGGAAGATTATTACCTGCAATATTCACCGTATGTTTATTACAATGAGCATTGTATTATTTTTAATTATAATCATATACCAATGGTGATTAACAAGGCAACATTTGGTAAGCTGTTGGATTTCGTAAGGCAGTTTCCGCATTATACATTAGGCTCAAATGCAGATTTGCCGATTGTAGGAGGATCAATTTTAAGCCATGATCATTTTCAGGGTGGGGGCTATGTATTTGCAATGGCAAAGGCAACATATGAATCTGAAGTTGTTTTGGACGGATATCCCAATGTACATGCCGGAATCGTGAAATGGCCGATGTCTGTGATACGATTGCAAGGAAGAGAGATAAATGAGCTTGTGGATGCGGCGAATCATATTTTAGAAAAGTGGAGAGGCTATTCGGATCCGGAGGCATATATATTTAGCGAGACAGACGGCGTTCCGCATAATACCATCACACCAATAGCAAGAAAGCGTGGAGACCTGTATGAGCTTGATCTTGTGCTTAGAAACAATATTACCACAGAGGAGTGCCCGATGGGACTTTATCATCCGCACGCACAGTATCATCATATAAAGAAAGAAAATATTGGTCTGATTGAGGTTATGGGACTTGCGGTGCTACCAGCGAGATTGAAAAAAGAAATGTCAGACTTGGAGCGGGCAATCTTGAGTGGAGAAGATCTAATGAAGCTATGGCTTCTCACGCAGACTGGGCAGAGGAATGGATTCCTAAGTATGACATTACGTCGGAGAATATTCATTCTATCGTGCAAAAGGAAATCGGAATTGTCTTTACAAAGGTTTTAGAGGATGCAGGCGTTTATAAAAGGACACCAGATGGAATTGCAGCATTCAATAGATTTATTGATGATTTATAAAAAGAACCATTTCATTTTTGCGAAATGGTCTACAAACTAGGTATTCAGTTTTAACAAAGCAGTCCTTTTAGTATTTTATGCATGATATACATGTTCAAAGTAATCAGCGTAGAATACTAAAAGGTTGTTCATATAATTCTTAAACTTGTTCATTTGGAAGTCCTCCTTTCCTTATTTACAAGCTGATTATAGAATGAATACAATGAGATTGCTTGCCAAATCGAAAGAAAAAGTAGACAAATCTTGCAAAGGGGAGCGTAACCAATGCATTTATCATTTATTGATACAAAAGAAGAAATCTTAACTTTAAAAAGAAAATCGAAGCATGTCGCTCCGCATTTACATAATGCATTGGAGATTGTATGTGTGACAAATGGAACACTGGAGCTTGGAGTTGGTCAAGAGTTATATCACATGGAAAAGGGAGATATCGGCTTTGTATTTCCGGATATTATCCATCATTATCAGATTTTCTCGCCGGGAGTGAATAAGGCAGTTTACATTATTTCTCCATCGTTTGCGATTGGAAAATATGCTGAAATTATACAGACGATGGCACCGGATTACCCTATTATAAAGGCAGAGATGGTGGAGCCAGAAGTATACCGGGCAATTAATGCCATCTTAGATACAGATCACATGGATATAGCAGTTATACAGGCATATCTGCAGATTGTGATTGCAAGATGCATTGGAAAGCTGAAACTGGTCGAGAAAGGAGATGTGGGAAGTAAAGATCTTGTCTATCAGGCAGTATCGTACGTGTCTGGTAATTTTAGAAAGAATTTCTCGTTAGATGATATGGCAAGAGATTTGGGAGTGAGCAAGTATGTTTTATCACGAACATTCTCCAAAACATTCCATCGTAATTTCAATCAATATCTGAATGATGCAAGACTAAATTATGCTTGCTATCGTTTGGAAAATACCAGTGATGCCATTACAAATATATGCTATGATAGCGGATTTGAAAGTCAGAGAACATTCAATCGGGTATTTAAGGAACGATACAAAGTTACACCAAGCGAATACCGAAATACAAGCCATACAGATATATTATCGTAATTATCAAACATGGAGGCAGAGAAAGGATGCAACGTGAAGCGAAAAAACAGATGCAGGAAACAGGCATCGGCACAAAATCGCAGCAGGCATTGAAATTACAGCAGGAACAGAATAAACAGGAGCGTAAAGTGAGGAGCCGTGAGAAAAAAGAAGCGGACGAACTGCGAATGTTTGAACTGAAACAGCAAAATTGTGGTTATATATGGGTTTTATAAATGATAATAGAATATAATGGTTAAATGTTGTTTATAGAATTGAAATCTTTATATGATATGATGTATAATAATTTTATATCAATACAATTGTTTCGAGGAGGCCATCTATGAAAAAGATTGTTATTATGATGCTGTTAATAATGAATGGATTGAAGAAATGAAACCAGTTATCAAAGCTATATTTTATTAAAATTATAAAAATGCATTAAGAGGTGATATATTATGACTATAGCAGAGACAATAAAGCAGCTCAGAGAGAAAGAAAATGACAATTTATAATTGAGTTTTAATTTATAAAAAGTGTTCTGATCCGGGCACTTTTTATAAAATTTTAAGTAGCCAGTACAATTATTAGATGTTAATATATTACTAAGTAACCCGAAACTGATATTTAAGAGCGAAGGGAGATTTTATTGAATGCTGGATTATTAAGGACACAATTTAGTTACCAGAATACAGTGGTAAGAGAGAAGATGAAGGAAAAGACAAAGGAGTCTGTTAGTGCGGTAGTACCGATAATGCTTATAGTGTTGCTTCTTGGCTTCACAATAGCACCTCTTTCACCTAGTATACTGGTTGAATTCATTGTTGGAGCCGTGCTGGTTATTATTGGCATGGTGTTTTTTTCTTTAGGGGCAGAATTGTCCATGACGCCAATGGGTGAAAGAGTTGGCGGAAGTATGTTAAGGACTAAGAAATTATGGATGATTGTAGCAATTGGATTTATTCTTGGAGTTATAATTACAGTTTCTGAGCCGGATTTGCAGGTGCTTGCAGGTCAGGTGGCGGCAGTACCTAACATGGTGCTTATATTATCGGTAGCAGTGGGAGTAGGTGTATTTCTTGTTGCTGCACTTTTAAGAATACTTTTTGGAATACCGTTAGCACCGCTTCTGCTAGTGTTTTATGCAATTGTTTTTGCACTTGCGATGTTTGTTCCTAAAGGCTTTCTTGCAGTTGCATTTGATTCAGGGGGAGTAACAACCGGTCCGATGACTGTACCATTTATAATGGCACTTGGTGTAGGTATTTCTTCTATCCGAAACGATAAACATGCTGGCAATGATAGTTTTGGCCTTGTATCATTATGTTCAATCGGTCCAATACTTGCAGTTCTTATTCTTGGAATGGTTTATAGTACAGAGGGTAATTTTACAACAACAGCAATTACTGAAGTGAGCGATTCTGTGGAGCTTGGTAAGCTGTTCCTGTATGAGATACCGAAATATCTGAAAGAGATAGCATTGTCACTTCTTCCAATAGTTGTATTTTTTGGAGTGTTTCAGATATTTGCACCTAAGATGAATAAGCAGGCGCTTATGAAGATATGTGTTGGACTTGTGTATACATATATTGGACTTGTACTTTTTCTTACAGGTGCTAATGTTGGATTTATTCCAGCAGGTAATTATCTTGGTTCGGTACTAGCTTCATTATCATTTAGATGGATTATCGTTCCTATTGGCATGATAATAGGATATTTCATTGTTAAGGCAGAACCTGCTGTATATGTGCTTATGCACCAGGTAGAGGAACTGACATCAGGAAGCATATCAGGCAAATCAATGCAGATAAGTCTTTCTGTAGGTGTTGCAGTATCTGTTGGCCTTTCAATGATAAGAGTGCTGACAGGCATCTCAATATTATATTTTCTTATTCCGGGTTATGGAATAGCACTGATACTTACGCTTTTTGTTCCTAAGATATTCACTGCCATAGCATTTGACTCCGGAGGAGTTGCGTCAGGTCCGATGACAGCTACATTTTTACTGCCATTGGCACAGGGAGCATGTCTTGCAGTTGGTGGTAATATTGTAACAGATGCATTCGGTGTTGTTGCCATGGTTGCCATGACACCTCTTATAACTTTGCAGATACTTGGTGTTATATACAGAATCAAGGACAGCAGGAGAGCAGATGTGCCACAGACCGTTACACCGATTGTGGATATGTTTGCAGAGCTTTCAGATGATGCGATTGTTGAATTATAGAGGTGATGGATATGAGTGAAGTATATGTAATGGTAACAATATGCAGCAGAAAAAATATGCCGCGTTTCGTTGATTGCTATAAAGATTATAATGTTGAAGCAGCTAATATATCGTTAGGCAGGGGAACAGCATCAAGTGATGTACTTGATTTACTGGGACTTGAGGATGACGAGAAGGGTATCCATATGTCACTTGTTACAGAGGATACATGGAAGAATGTTAAGAAGGGGCTTCAGAGTAAGTTAAGAATAGATGTGCCAGGAACCGGAATCGCATTTATAGTGCCTCTAAGCAGTATTGGTGGCAAGAGAGAGCTGGGATTCTTAATTGACGGGCAGGAATATAAGAAAGGAGATGAGAGCACATTGAAGGATACTAAACATGAACTTATTGTTGCAATAGCTAATTATGGATATAATACACAGGTGATGAGAGCAGCGGAAGAAGGCGGTGCAACAGGTGGAACGGTGCTTCATGGAAAGGGCGTTGGAATGAAACGGGCAGAGCAGTTCCTTGGAGTTTCGCTTGTTTCAGAGAAGGAAGTAATTCTTATTGTTGCAAAGTCATCACAGAAAAATGCTATTATGCGTGCTATAATGGACAAAGCCGGCGTAGACAGCAAGGCAGGAACTATTGTGTTCTCACTTCCTGTTACAAGTACGGCAGGACTGCGTATTCTTGAGGATTCGCAGGATGAAGAGGTTAATGATGAAAACAATAATTGATTACCAGAATGATGAAAGAGAAAAGGTTCTGCTTGATGTAAGAGACAAGCAGGAATTCGAGAAGGAAACATATCCTGGAGCAAGAAATTGGTACTGGGAGGAACTGATTAAGGTGCTTGAAGAAACACCTGAGGAATTCACACAGCAGTTTGATAAGAGTGTTCCTATATATCTTCTGTGCTATACGGGTCTGCACAGTGATGATCTGGCAGATATTCTTGAAGAAATGGGTTATGAGGTCTATAGTCTGTATGGCGGCTGGGGCGCTTATATGAAGTGGAAGTTCGAGAATTATGTCAAGGGAGCACAGGCAGAGAATGAGCTTTCAGGTGAAGAAAGAGTTAAGGAAATAGAGCGGAGCATAGTCAAGAAGTTCAGAAAGCCTATATGGAGAAAGTTCACACAGGCACTTAATGAATACGACCTTATACAGGATGGAGATAAGATTGCAGTCTGTATATCAGGCGGTAAGGACTCAATGCTTATGGCGAAGCTTTTTCAGGAGCTTAAGAGGCATGGAAAGAATAATTTTGAACTTGTATTCCTGGTTATGAATCCGGGATACAATGATATTAATTACCAGGTTATTCTTAATAATGCAAAGATTCTTGATATTCCTATAACCGTGTTCAAATCAGAGATATTCGATACGGTTGCAGATATAGAGGAGTCTCCATGTTATCTGTGTGCCCGAATGAGAAGAGGATATCTGTATAGCAAGGCTAAAGAACTGGGTTGCAATAAGATTGCGTTAGGTCATCATTATGATGATGTTATAGAGACGATTCTTATGGGAATGTTATATGGTGCACAGATTCAGACTATGATGCCAAAGCTTCACAGCACTAATTTTGAGGGCATGGAACTTATAAGACCACTTTACCTTATAAGAGAAGCTGATATAATACATTGGAGAGATTATAATAATCTTGCATTTATACAGTGTGCATGCAGGCTTACAGAGAGCTGTGCTTCATGTGGCGGAACAGAAAAGGGTTCTAAGAGAGGCGAGATTAAGCAGCTTATCAAAGACCTGACTAAGGTAAGCCCTTACATTGAGAAGAACATTTTCAGAAGTGTTGAAAACGTTAATCTTGATACAGTTATTGCATATAAGCAGTACGGTGTTAAGCATAATTTCCTTGAAAGATATGAGGAAATGGGAAGACTCAATGGCGCATCAGGCAGCCAGATAGCAGATAATAAGGAGATGGAATAAATATGTCATCACAATATAATTGCGATTACTGCAATAACCTTGTATATGACGAGGAGATTGAAGGATATGTATGTGATGTTGATATGGACGAGGACGATTACGCAAGACTTTTAAGTTCTTCATATAAGCAGTGTCCATATTATCAGAGCAATGACGAATATAAGATAGTACGTCATCAGATGTAGACAGACAGCAGCATGTATGCGGGTTGCGAAAGGAGAATATTAATGAACAAGATAGCAAGTTTTACAGTGAATCATCTTGATTTACTGACAGGTGTATATGTATCAAGAAAGGATTATATCGGAGATGTATGTCTTACAACATTTGATTTAAGATTTACAAGACCTAATGAAGAGCCACCTATGGATACTCCGGGAATTCATTCAATTGAACATCTTGTTGCTACATTTTTAAGAAATCATGCAGAATGGGCTGAGAAAACTATATATTTCGGACCTATGGGCTGCAGAACAGGTTTTTATGTTATATTTGCAGGAGATTTAAAGTCTGAGGATATTATCGGGGTATTAAGAGAGGCTGCCGATTATGTTCTTAATTATGACGATAATACACCAATTCCTGGATATTCACCAAGAGATTGCGGTAATTATCTGGATAACAATCTTAAGCTTGCAAAGATTTATATGAGAAAGTTTAAGGAGGAGGTTCTGGATAATCCGGTTGAGGAGAGGTTGAGTTATCCACAGTAGCGTGTAGGTGGTGCCAGTCTGGGGATATCGGGCTGTGGCTTTCATGGATTACTGCGCTTAGCAGGAGTAAATGCCGCCATATACAGAGTTTTTTACAGCGTGCAAAAGCAAACGCACTTCGTTTGAACGAGCTTTTGCACGCTGAACT
>OGOY01003144.1_pt1 | contig 13238 bp, 9 predicted proteins | sample 1552811 | NCBI WGS metagenome assembly OGOY01 (sample SAMEA2580132, study PRJEB22360) | human gut metagenome | biome: human gut; feature: human-associated habitat; material: faeces | place: Denmark | collected 2008/2010 | reverse complement strand
GTTATCGCGGCAGTCGCCAAGGTCTCGTGCAAGCACGGACTTTGACTCGTTGCTCGCGTAAATAAAAGGGACAGAAATCTCCGTCCCTCTTCTCTATTTATTTTATTCTAAAAAATCCACAATTTAAACGGCACAAATCTTCCGATCACTACAATCGCGATCAGATATCCCAATGTGATTGCATAAGCAAGTCTGTCCTGATAATGATATTTCAAAGGCTTCATCTTTGTACGCCCCTCGCCACCATGATAACAGCGGGCTTCCATTGCCATCGCCAGATCATTCGCTCTTCGGAACGCAGACACGAAAAGCGGAACAAGGATCGGAATCATTGCCTTTGCTCTCTGGATAATATTTCCTGATTCAAAATCAGCTCCTCTTGCGATCTGCGCCTTCATGATCTTGTCTGTCTCTTCCAGCAGAATCGGAATAAAACGCAGTGCAATAGACATCATCATCGAAATTTCGTGTACCGGTACATGGATTCGGTTCAGTGGATGAAGCAGCTTCTCCAGTCCATCCGTCAGTCCGTTCGGAGTCGTTGTAAATGTCATCAAAGAAGATCCTGCAACAAGCAGTACAAGACGAACTGCCATGAACACAGAAGTACGAAGTCCTGTCTCTGTGATTGTAATGATTCCCCAATGGAATAACACTGCACCGCCTCTTGTAAGGAACAAGTTCATAGCCACTGTAAACAATAACAAGATCACAATCGGCTTAAGTCCTTTTCCGATAAACTTTGCCGGGACTTTAGAAACGTGAATCATGCACGCAAGAAATACAAATGCCAATGCATATCCAAGCACACTGTTCTGCACAAATAAAGAAACCAAAAAGATCAGTGTGCAGACAATCTTCACACGCGGATCCAGTCTGTGAATCGGACTCTGAGCCGGATAATACTGTCCTATCGTAATATCTCTGATCATGACTGCACCTCCTGTCTCTTCTTCAGGAAGTTGTAGATCTCGTCCGCAGCCTCTTCCACAGTTGTCGCATCTGCTGATACATCAAATCCTTTTTCTTTCAGATCATGCATTACATATGTTACCTGTGGTGCTGCCAGTCCAACAGCCTCAAGCTCTTTATAATGGCGGAACACTTCTTCCGGTGTACCGTCAAGCATCTTTTCTCCATCATTCATCACGATCAGGCGCTCCACGTATTTCGCAACATCTTCCATGCTATGGGAAACAAGAATTACTGTCATTCCGGTCTTCTCATGAAGCAATTTTACCTGATCTAAGATCTCATCTCGTCCCTTCGGATCCAGTCCGGCTGTCGGCTCATCCAGAACAAGTACCTTCGGATGCATTGCAAGAATTCCCGCGATTGCCACACGACGCTTCTGACCTCCGGATAATTCAAATGGGGACTGCTTATAATATTTCTCCGGAAATCCTACAAGCTCCAAGGCTTCTCTTGCCTGCTTCTCGCACTCTTCCTTGGAAAGTCCCTGGTTCTTCGGTCCAAAACACACATCACTTAACACATCAACTTCAAACAACTGATACTCTGGATACTGGAACACAAGTCCTACCTGTGTACGCAGTTTCTTCATATCATATCCGTCCTCGTAAATGTTCTGCCCCTCATAAAGTAATTTCCCTGAGGTTGCTTTCATCAGACCGTTCAAATGCTGGATCAAGGTTGATTTTCCCGAACCCGTGTGTCCAATGATTCCGACGAACTGTCCCTGCGGGATCTCAAGACTGACATCCTTCAGCGCATGATGCTCATATGCAGTTCCCGGGCTATATACATAACTGATATTTTCTAACTTAATTGACATAAGGCATCCACCAATTCTTCCCTTCTAAGAATTCCTTTCGGCAGCGGAACTCCTTTTTGAATCAATGCGTCTGCCAGCATTGTCACCTGTGGTACATCCATACGGTACTTCTTGAGTTCATCCACCCGGCTGAAGATTTCTTTCGGTGTACCATGCATCACCACATGCCCTTCATCCATTACAAATACCTGATCCGCATCGATCACTTCTTCCATATAATGTGTGATCAGGATCACCGTAACATTCTTCTCTTTTCGAAGCTGCTCTACCGCTTCAATCACTTCTTTTCGTCCATTCGGATCAAGCATCGCTGTCGGCTCATCGAGCACGATACACTTCGGCTCCATTGCGATCACTCCTGCGATTGCCACCCTCTGCTTCTGACCTCCGGACAATTTATTCGGAGAATCCTTTCTGCGCTCCAGCATACCGACTGCACGCAGACTGTTCTCTACCCGTTTCCAAATTTCATCTGTAGGAACTCCTAAGTTCTCCGGACCGAATCCTACTTCCTCTTCCACAACAGTTCCGATAATCTGGTTATCCGGATTCTGAAATACCATACCGGCGCTCTGTCTGATGTTCCAAAGCTCATTCGGATCTTTCGTATCTCTTCCGTCCACCCACATCGTTCCACCTGTCGGGACAAGAATCGCATTCATATGCTTCGCCAGGGTAGACTTTCCTGAACCGTTATGTCCAAGAATCGCCACAAAAGACCCCTGCGGGACATCAATGTCAACTCCGTCAATGGCGCGATGGGATCCGATCACATTACCTTCTTCGTCTCGTTTATCATATTCAAATACAAGCTTTTCAGCACGTATCATTCCCATGGAATATACCGCCTTTCTTATTATGAAAATGCATAAGAAAATAAAACTTTCTAATGTCTCTGTATCGTTATTAGTTGCATAAGGCGAACTGCTGAAAAGCAATTCAAAATTTATTTTACGGTATCACAAAAAGATTTGCAAGCATGCATACAGTAAAATACAGTAAAATGCGAAAATTTAGTTATTACAGCACCTTTCGTCCATTGAACCTCCATTCCGATTATGATATTCTTATCTTATTAGAATATAGAACAGAAATGGTTACTGTTCTGAGTAATACTAGAATGAGGAGGCACATATTATGTCAAAATACGTTATGGCATTAGATGCCGGAACCACAAGTAACCGCTGCATTTTATTTAATAAAAAAGGGAAAATCTGCAGCGTCACACAGAGAGAATTCACACAACATTTTCCGAAACCGGGCTGGGTTGAGCACGATGCGGATGAAATCTGGGCAAGCATGCTCGGAGTTGCTGTGGAGGCTATGAACATCATCGGCGCAGAACCTTCTGATATCGCTGCAATCGGTATCACGAACCAGCGCGAGACAACGATCGTGTGGGATAAAAATACCGGCGATCCTATCTGCCACGCAATCGTCTGGCAGTGTCGTCGTACTGCTGAATTCTGCGATTCTTTGAAGGAAAAAGGACTGACAGAAAAGTTCCGTCAGAAAACCGGCCTTGTACTTGATGCTTATTTCTCAGGAACAAAGATCCGCTGGATCCTCGACAACGTTCCGAAAGCAAGAGAACGTGCCGAGCGCGGAGAACTGCTCTTTGGTACAGTAGAGACCTGGCTGATCTGGAAACTGACGAAAGGCGCAGTACATGTTACAGACTACTCCAACGCATCACGAACCATGCTTTTCAATATCAATACATTAGACTGGGATGACGAGATTCTCGAAGAACTTCAGATCCCACGCTGTATGCTTCCGACACCGAAGCCTTCCAGCTGCATTTACGGAGAGACAGATCCTTCCGTCCTCGGCGGAGCGATCCCGATCGCCGGTGCTGCCGGAGATCAGCAGTCTGCACTTTTCGGGCAGACCTGCTTTAAACCTGGAGATGCGAAGAATACTTACGGAACCGGATGCTTCCTTCTGATGAACACCGGAGAGAAACCTGTCTTTTCCAACAATGGGCTGGTCACCACGATTGCCTGGGGACTTGACGGAAAGGTTACATATGCTCTGGAAGGTTCTATCTTTGTCGCCGGTGCGGCAATCCAGTGGCTTCGTGATGAACTGCGCCTGATTGATTCCGCTGACGACTGCGAATATATGGCAAAGAAAGTGAAAAATACAAATGGCTGTTATGTTGTGCCTGCTTTCACCGGACTCGGTGCTCCATATTGGGATCAGTATGCCCGCGGAACGATCGTGGGCCTGACACGCGGAGTAAATAAATACCATATCATCCGTGCGACCCTCGAGTCTCTCGCTTATCAGGCATATGACGTCCTGACTGCCATGAAGGCAGATTCCGACATTGACCTTGCCTCCCTGAAAGTAGACGGCGGCGCAAGCGCAAATAACTTCCTGATGCAGACACAGGCTGATCTGATCAACGCACCTGTCCACCGTCCGGTCTGCGTTGAGACGACTGCTATGGGAGCTGCTTATCTGGCTGGCCTTGCAGTCGGCTACTGGAACAGTCTTGAAGAAATCAAAGAGAACTGGGCGATCGATCAGATCTTTGAACCTTCGATTGATCCTGAAGTCCGTGAAAAGAAACTGAAGGGTTGGCACAAGGCTGTTAAATATTCCTTCGACTGGGCAAAAGAAGATTAACATTTTTATATCTTTGAAAACGAATCTCTTCATAAAGAGCATATAGAAAAACTGCTGTCCATCTGTTGTTCACGGGTCCCGCAAGCAACAGTTCAGACAGCAGCTTTTTCTATTTCATATTCTTCTCTTTTATTTACAACTCATCAAGACTTTCCTTGAATCCCTCTCCAAGCACCTCACTCGTCTCAGTAAACATTACAAACGCAGAGTCATCTACCTGGTAAACTGCATTTTTCACAAGATACGCTTCTGACTTGGAACATGCACAGAGCAGAACATTTCTCTTACTCTTTGTATAAGTACCCATTCCTTCCAAAGATGTTACACCACGGTCGGTGATTCTTCCAATCTCTTCCGCTGTTTCCTCTCCCTTCGATGTAACAATGATTGCAAGTGTTCCTGCACCGATTCCGTAAAGAATCTTGTCAATTACCACAGAGCAGACAAATACTGCGATCAATCCATAAAGAACTGAGTCAACATCACCGAATACCGGCCATCCAATTAAAATAATGATCAAGTCGATCAACAACGTCAGTCGACCAAGAGACATATGTGGTCTCTTCTTTTTGATCGTCATCGTCAGGAAATCTGCTCCGCCCGAAGAAGAACCTCTCATATAGAAAAGAACCATCCCAAGTCCAAGCAATGCTCCCGAGTAAATCGCTGCAAGCAGACGCTGCCCTGTATAGTATGGGAACATCGGAAATACAAGATCGACAAAAATGGTTGAAATAATCATTGTCCTCGCAGTCTTCATCAAAAACCGCTTTCCTACTGTCTTGTAACTGATGATGACCAGTGGAATATTCAGTATCAATGTCATTGTACCAACCGGAAGATTCCATAACTTGTTCATAATCAAGGCAATACCTGAAATTCCTCCAGGAGCAAAGTTTCCACCCTCTGCAAATGTATAGATTCCGGCAGCAAACAAAATACTTCCTATAATATCATACAAAATATCCACTGCAAGCTCTTTCTTCGGATGCTCTGCCCGCATCTTTTTATTCTCCATCATACCATTTCCCTCTCGTTTACATCTTATTTTCTATTCTGTCGCTTTTGCATTCGGATAAATCTTCTCCATCTTCGCATCATCATAATGCTCATCTGCCCATTTCTGAATGCTGTTTTCCGCTACAACGCCCTTTCCACGTTCGTCATAACGAACAAGTGCAATACATGACACAGCCACATTGCAGACCATGAAAATGATCAAAAACCAGGTAAGCACCTTCCCTGTCAGCATCGGGATTTTCTCAATCCATGCGGAAATGTACGGATAGATCTTCTTAAACCAGACAACTGCTGCAATTCCCCAGAAGAAGCAGTATAATAAGTTGATTCGGCCTCCTAAGTTAAATGGAATCTCGCTATAGTCCCAAAATACTTTCCCGAATACAATTTCCGTAAATACACTACAAAGATATTCGTATGCTCCGCCGAGCAGTGTACCGATGATAAATAAGAAACTGTCGCTCTTATCTTTATATTTGTAAAGCATTGCTGTCACAAGTGCGATCGCCAGTCCCCAAACAATACTGAATGGTCCCCAGACCACACTGGAGCGACTCATCCACACACCTGCCGTGATTCTGCAGAAAATCGTCTCTGTAATGTCTCCAAGAAATGCTCCAACAAAGAACAACAGCACGATCTTATAGAACCCACAGCCTGCGGCAAATACTTTTCCCTTCTCCGCTTCCTCTTCCTTGCGGATCAGTTCCATTGCCTTTGGATACGCTTTTTGGATACGTTTCCCAACCCATCCGGAAATCGCACTTCCAAGCTTATTGCTGACTTTATCCAGACCTTCATTCGTAGCTTCCCACCGCGCGAGGTTCTTCCCTTTTCCACGAAGCAGCAGATAAGATCCGAGGATATCCACAACCAATACTCCAAGAAGAACCAATACAAGAATCTTCATCAGGAACAGAGGCAACATTTTAAATACTATGATCGCAAATCTGTTTCCCCAGCGGATTCCGAGATATCCAAGAGCACCCCAGATAAGAGAAGCCGGGATACAGATATATCCATCCAGATTCCATTTGATCCTGGAGTAATCCCACCATCTGGCTTTAAATGCCTTCTCGATCAAATGCCCTGCAACCCACTCGATCACTGTAGCATAAATCGTCGCAAATAAAAAAAGCCAGACTCCTCTTAGCTCCTGTAATCCAAATGTCATGAACAGAGCGGCGATACCGTAGATCACACAGAACGGTCCATTCACCAGACCTCTGTTCGCAAACTTCTTCTGTTTTACTGTTGCGGCCGCTGTCTCCAGCACCCATCCTAAGAAAGAATAGATGAAAAACAGCCAAAGCAGTTCATACCATGTAAAACGAATCATTGCTCCATCTCCTTTGTACCATGTTTTCATTCACATCTTTCTTAGTATAACGCATCTCAATGCTTTTTCCTAGGGATAAATCCAAAAATAATCAATACTCCGATCAGCCCGATTCCAGCATAACCGGCTTTCCTCCATAACGTATCTCTCTCAATCAGACGCTGATCTTCCTCTATCGCTTCCGTTCTGTTCTGCTCGGAAGTGGTGATAATCTCTTGCCGGTTGCTGTCCGCATCCTTCGCTGCATCAACTGCTGCCTCCGGCTGTGTTCCAACCTCATCACAATACACAACATATCTTCTGGAATTCTGCGTATAAGGATGACATGTCATCAAAGTCACCATATTCCGCCCCGGCTGAATCATGATCTTGTCACTCTCATCCGGCAGGATGATTTCAATCTCCGACACACGATACGTCAATGTTTCCTGACAGTTTTGTATCGTCAGTTCATCTCCGATCTCCAACCGCTCAATCTCGCGGAACATCGGAATCCCCTTCCATCCTCTGTGCGCTGCGATCACACAATTACTGTCTGTACCCTGCACCGGAAATGAAGTCTGTCCAAGCATGACCGCACCTTTCGCCATCTTCTCCTGCGTCGCGCCGAGATATAATGGCAATGTCACATCCATCTTCGGAATATCAAGAATCCCGATCATCCCGTCATCAATCCCATACTTCGACAGATCCAATGTCTCCTGCTCGTAAGACCATGGATCAGTCAGTCCTGACTGACCATCAGAAAAGATCTGCTGATTATATGCCTTCATCTCCTGGTAGAGCTGGGCGTTCTTTGGGATCTGGTTGGAATCGGCAGAGGTAGAGTCTGTCTCTTCACCACCTTTATCCAACTGGCTTCCTTCCACCTCTTCTTTAAAATGTTCCACTGCTTTCTCGTTTTCCTTCTGCAATGCAACCTTTTGTAAATCTGGGATTGCATACACAAACAAACCTCCAAGATACAGAATTATCAGCATAATCGCCATCAGCATTCTGTTCTTTTGCTTTTTCTTCTCCTTCTTTTTCCTGCTTTTTTGCATGGTTTCTTTTCCTTCTTCTCTTTTTCATCATAAATCGCAACTTCTGATTTATTCTTTTTCCCAAACTTGCGCACAATCACATTGATCAGAACAACCAGAATCACTGCAAAAAGAATGCCTTCTATAATGGCTTTTTCGTACATTGCTTTCCAGCCACCGCCATCCGGACCTTCCTCTGCCTGTCCTGCTGCCTCATCACTCACATCCTGCGTATATTCTGTTCGAATGCCTCTTACCAAAAGACGATGTGAATTAATCCCATAAGGTGTACATGTCACCAATGTTGCATAATCATACCCCGGAACGATTTTCAAATCATCTGTTTCCGGTGGCTCAACAACCTTAATCTGATCCACCTTATATGCCAATGTCTCATTCAGCACATGAATAAGAAAAATATCCCCTTCTTTTACAGATTCCAGCTTCGTAAATATTTCCGCTTCCGGAAGTCCTGTATGCCCGGAAAGTACTGTATGCGTACTCTCTCCACCAATTGGAAGAGATGTCCCCTCCAGGTGACCAACACCTTTTGCTAACACTTCTTCTGATGTGCCATGGTACACCGGCTCATACACATCAATCCTTGGAATCTCAATATACGCCATAATTCCATTTTTCTCAAGATTCAATGCTGAAATATAATCTGCTGACATATCATCTGCCGCATCCGGATCAAATGGATCCGATATAACAACTGTATTGCTCAAACTGTCATTGTACTGCTTTGCTTTTTCTTTCGCTTCCTCAATCTCTGCATCTGACAGCTTCTCCATCTCTTCATTATATTCCGTAAGAATCTGATCCTGTTTTCTATCCTGTAATATATTACTGATAAACGGATAACTCAAAACGCCGATTCCACAAAGCAGAATCAGCACAAGAAAGATATTAATTATTTTATTTTTCATTTTCCTGCTCCTTCCCTGTATTTGAAAACAAGAAATGTGCTTTCTCACTTTCAAATACAGGGAAACAGTCATTTCTGTTTCCCTGTGTAGTATTAATTATGTATATGAGAGCATCTAATTAATTATTTGAATCTTTTTCTCATGAATAAGAGTGATCCTGCAGCTGCAACGATTGCGATACCTGCGATTGTGAAGAGTGCAATACCTCTTCCACCTGTAGCCGGAAGGTTAAATCCCTTGCTGTTGACTACTGTGAGTGGTACTTCGGCTGTTTTGCCGCCTGAATTCTTCTGATCGTTCTGCATTGTAACAGGTTTATTGCCTACAAATGCTTCTGCTTCTCCTGTTGCATTATTAGCTTTAATCTCAATCACTACTGGATCTTTCAGAAGTACATAACCTGCGTTTGTTTTTGTCTCTGTCAGTTTGTATGTACCTGGTTTTAAACCTCTGATGTAGATTTTTCCTTTGTCGTCTGTTGTTACTGTACTAGATGCTTTAGTGTCATTTGATGGGTAATAAGCATCTCCAGATTTCAAAACTTTAATTTCATTAGTACCATCTGTTAATTTAAATTCTACTCCTGAAAGCTTAGCTCCACCTTCACCCTGTTTCGTAAGGTCAATTCCGTATGTGAATACTTTAGTGCTTTTATGCTCTGTATCTCTGTCGTCAACATCACCTGTATTTCTATATGTTACGAAAACATCATTTGTATTTCCGCTCTGTCCAAGAACTGCTTGGTCATTTAATGTTGCTGTATATGTAATTGTAAAGTTCTGTGTTGTATTTGGTGCTAATTGTTTACAATACTCTTCTTTGAAAGTAATTGTAGTTGTAGTTCCATCTTTCCCTGGAGTTGAAGCCACATCATAGTTACCTTCATTTACTAATGTTTCTCCATTTTTCACTTTAATATTATTTTTGTTTGTATCAAATGTTAACCCTTTACTCATTGTATCTGTTACAACTAATTTCACTAACCCCTGCTCTGTTACTGGTATACTATACTCGACTTCATAATTAATAGTATCTCCGATATTAGCAACTGTAGTCTTTTTTTTCTGATTCTCCTCAATAATATTTTTATCAATACTTTCTGTACCTGTTGAGTTCTTTGGATATACCTTTAAATCTTTCACTGTTTCTCCATTTTTTCCAGTAAACGGTAAAGAAACGAGGAATGGAACAGAAACTTTTGTTACGTTTACTTTTGTGTTTCCATTGCTTGCTAACGCTGCATTTTTAGCATCTATTTCTGCAAATACATATAACTTATGCAGAGACAAATTATCAAATTTAACTTCTCCTCTTGTAGCTACTGTTGACTTTTTATTAGTATCTGTAGCATTATCTTTTACAAATGCAATTGTCTCAGTTTTTTTTACTTTAATCGCATTATTTAATTCAGTTTGTGTATAGTTATTATCTGCATTTTTTGTAATACCAATTGCCGTCAAAAATTTCTCATTTGTCACATTATACTTTATCTCTGTTTGTGAAGACTTCGCTCCCGCAGTATCTGCCTGCACTCTCGTACCAACTTCTACATAGGCAAACTCAACATTTTGCAATAAATCCGCTGTTTTTCCATCTGGTGCATCACCTGTATACTCCTCTGGTGACAATGTATCCCCAGTTCCAGTATCACCCATATATTTCGTAATCGTAACACTACCTTTTTCTTCTGTGGTGCCTGTTTCCGTATCTGCCGCAAATGCCATCACTGACATGCTACTCATTACTGTTGCCGCCGCAAGTGCTGCCGCCGCAAATTTTTTCAAAACATTTTTCTTCATTGCTCTCTTCTCCTTCTTTTTTTTCTAAATCTATTCAAAGGGACTCCCTATTCCCTACGAATACTGGTTCATTGATTCTTTTAGCCTCTCCTTGAAACTCTCTTCTTTCTGCTTTTCTTTCTTGCTGTTAACAAGTAACCACCCACCAGAACTGCTGTAATTCCGATTACGATAAATTTGAAAATTCCTTTATTTCCACTTGCCGGAAGATCGAATGCTTTATCATTAATGATAGTGTAAGTAAGGTTCCATGTCACACCATTTTCCGTTACTTTATTTCCATTCACTATATCTCCCTCATTATACTTATATGGAAGTGTTATCTGAATCGGCTCTTTTAAGAGCACATAACCGGCTTTTGTCTTTACTTCTTTCAGATAATATGTAATCGGAGTTTCTTCCGTTCCCGTGATAATATTATTAAAAATTAATTCCCCATTTGTTCCGGTAGTACCTGTTAGATTATTTCCTAAGTAGTCTTTTGCAACTTCCGTTGTATCAGGATCTGTATAAAGCGTAAACTTTGCACCTTCTAAGAAATCATCTTTTCCGGTCTTCTTTATAATCTTCAATGTACCAGTTTTTTTATTTGTTATATCAAAACTGCTATCTTTATATTCCGGATAATATCCTGCTATTTGCTTTATATGTTCTGGAGTCTGTGGATTCGGTTCCACTCCACCTAGTTCATCCTTACTTTTTAAAGTTCCCAATTCTACAACCCTGTACTGATACTCTTGTTGAGAAGTCGCTGCATCATTCACATATTTCAATAATCCTGTAAATGTATACTTCCAGTCAGTATCAATATTAACAACCTGATTTGGAATCGGATTTCCAAACTTATCTTTTGCCTGTTCAAAATCAGTACCTGAAATGGAACGCTGAATCTGAACAACAATATTTTTCGGTGTATCCGCTGTCATTTCGCCTTCCCAAGTCTTCGTTCCGGAAATGGAAATCAGAGGTGTAACTGTATTCACAAATCTAACCGCTGTATCAGTTGAATTAGCATCATCATCTGCTACTACCATTCCTGTAACGACATTGTTCTCTGCTTTGACATTCTTGTCGTTTCCAGGAACTGTAACTTCAACTTTTTCCAGACTATAATCGGCATCCTTTGGTATTACTTCATAAATCGTATAATCGGTACCTGCCGGAATTCCATTAATTGTATATTGCTCATCTGCCGCCAAGTTAATTTCCTGCGTAATAACATCTCTTCCTGTATTCGCTTCCAGTTTCATTCCTGCGATATTTCGGTATTCAATTCTAAACTGATACTTTCTTCCTGATAGAGATTCTCTCTCTCCCTCGCTTAATGACTTTTTCAAAGAAATAGAACCTGTCCGCAGCTTATTCACGTATTTCGCTTTCAAATCAATCACTGCAGTAGTACTATCAGGATTAGCATAACTTCTAAATACAATCGTTGAATCACTAGGTTTTGTTACTGTATTGCTATTCTCTGTTCTTCCGTCATTTACCTCATATCCTGATTGTTTTTCAACAGATGTCTGTATGTCACCGGTTACCTTATCAGTTGTTTTTCTCAAATCACTTGGGTTTACAATCGCTCCATTTTCATACAACGACCACGTTGTAGTAAATACATCCGGTGAAACATTTTTCTCAGCAATGGAAAGATAACTTCCTCTTCTAAACTGATCACTGAATATTGCACTTTCTTTATTTCCAATACTAAGAAGTCCATCACTGTAGATGATTGTATCTCCCTTTGTATTCTGATAATATGAACCATTCACTGGTTCTAGCTTCTTTGAATTAATTGAACCATAATCCGGAATGTCTTTTTGTTCTGTTGTAAACCCTGTCTTCTCACCGCTGGCCGGCTTTACAAATGAAAACTTATCAAGATAAATCGTCACATCATTCCAGTAAGCAAATTGGATTTCTTTCACTTTGCTGAAATCAAAGCCTCTTTTATCTCCAGCATCTAATATTTTTTCTTTTAATTTTTCGAGATCGATTCGTATTGTCTTCCAGGTTTGTTTATCAATATTGTTATTTCGTCCATTGTAAGTAAGGAAGCTTGCCCATGCACCTATCCTTGTTCCATCGTCATCAACTAATGCAACAAATGGATCTGTTCCCGATGCATTTGCGTCCATGTTATATACATCAAACTGTAAATATTTATACCCTTTTGAATCTAATGCATCAAATGTAATACCATCTTTTGCCTGGATTTTTACCAATCTTTCATCTGTTTTTGATTGAGGATCTGTTGCATTCTTTTTGCCCGGATAATAGCTGGTTATAATGTTTCCTTTCCCGCTATTTGTAGGATCATCAATCACTTCAACTTTTGAGTTGTACCCCCCTGTTCCAGAAATACTCGTGTTATCTAAATAGTCATTAAATACTTTCTTTACCTCCGGGCTGCTAGGCTCAGACACATCTTTAGGATCTCCACTTGTTGCAAGATTTTTTATCTCAAAATCAAATGTTCCGACATCTGCTAAGGCATTTTTGAAAATCTCATTTGCTCCTGTTGTATCAACTTCTTTTTCTACAGTGAGCTTATTCTCCTGTGGGAAGTTGAAAGTGATTTTCATATTTGATTCCCAAAGTCCACGCTCCATGTAAAACATGGTGAGTGTATGTTCTTTTGTAAAATAATCCTCATGATCCGTTCCCAGAACAAATACCGGACAATTTCTTCCTTCAATGTAC
>OGOY01003101.1_pt1 | contig 13337 bp, 13 predicted proteins | sample 1552811 | NCBI WGS metagenome assembly OGOY01 (sample SAMEA2580132, study PRJEB22360) | human gut metagenome | biome: human gut; feature: human-associated habitat; material: faeces | place: Denmark | collected 2008/2010 | reverse complement strand
GCAGGGCCGTGCCGGGCGCCGTCTTCTTGATGGCGTCCTCCAGGCGGGTATCGCGGTCCGCGCCGATGGCCTCAAACTGTCCGGTGTCCATGCGGCATACCTCCGTATAGGAGCCGGCCCCGCGTGGGGGCCGGCAGTGGTCTTTCTAGAGTATAAGGCGAGAAGCCCGTCCGGCCGTCACTCCCCCGCGGACATCAGGCCGCCGGCGCTGCCCGCCGGGCCCGCGGACGGCGCGGCCAGGCCGCGCGGCATGGCGCTGGGGGTGCCCATGGTCTCGCGGTGGCGCGGCTCCGGGATGAGGCCCCGCGTCTTGGTGAACGTGAGCTTCTCGCCGTCGGAATCCACCTGGACGATGTCGCCAGCAGACCAGCCGCCCTGCAGCAGCTCCTCGGAGAGCGGGTCCTCGATGAGCGTCTGGATGGCGCGGCGCAGCGGGCGGGCGCCGTAGACCGGGTCCGCGCCCTGCTTGGCCACGAGGTCGCGGGCGGCATCGGTGAGCTCGATGGACATGCCCTGGGCGATGAGGCGGTCGCGCAGGTCGGCCACCATGAGCTCCACGATGCCGCGGAGCTGCTCGCCGGTGAGCGACTTGAAGACCACGATCTCGTCCACGCGGTTCAAGAACTCCGGGCGGAAGAGCTTCTTGAGCTCGGACATCACGCGGCTCTGAATCTCCTTGTCGGAGAGGCCGGCCCCGCCGGCGGCCGAGAAGCCCAGCGTGGAGGTGTGGGCGATCTCGCGGGCGCCGATGTTGGACGTCATGATAATGACCGTGTTGGAGAAGTCAACGTGGCGGCCCTGGCCGTCGGTGAGGCGTCCCTCGTCAAGGATCTGGAGAAGGACGTTGAACACGTCAGGGTGGGCCTTCTCGATCTCGTCGAAGAGGACGACGGAGTACGGGCGCCTGCGAACGGCCTTGGTGAGCTCGCCGCCCTCGTCGTAGCCAACGTATCCGGGAGGGGCGCCGACGAGCTTAGAGACCGTGTGCTTCTCCATGAACTCGGACATGTCGAAGGAGATGAGGGCGTCCTGGCTGCCAAAGAGGAACTCGGCCAGGGACTTGGCGAGCTCGGTCTTGCCCACGCCGGAGGGGCCCAGGAAGATGAAGGAGCCGCCCGGGCGGCGCGGGTCCTTGAGCGGGCTGCGGCTGCGGCGGATGGCCTTGGCGACCTTGGTCACGGCCTCGTCCTGGCCAATGACGCGCTGGTGGAGGACGTCCTCGCAGCGCAGGAGCTTGGAGGCCTCGGCCTCGGTCAGGTTGGAGACGGGCACGCCGGTGATGTCGGAGACCACGTCGGCGATGTCCTTCTCGTCGACGGTGACCACGTTGTCCTCGAGGCTCTTGTGCCAGGCGTCCTCGAGCTCCTTGCGACGGGCGGTGAGGGCCTTCTCCTCGTCGCGCAGGCGGGCGGCCTGCTCGAACTCCTGGGCCGCAGCAGCCGCGGACTTCTCGTCGTGGACGCGCTTGAGGTCGGCGTCGACCTGCGTGAGCTCGGGCGGCAGCGAGGTGCGATGGACGCGCGTGCGGGCGCCGGCCTCGTCGATGACGTCGATGGCCTTGTCGGGCAGGAAGCGGTCCTGCACGTAGCGGGAGGAGAGCGTGACGGCGGCCTTGACGGCCTCGTCGGTGTAGCGCACGTGGTGGTGCTTCTCGTAGCGCTCCTGCAGGCCGCGGATGATGGTCAGCGCGTCCTCGGGCGAGGGCTCGCCGATGTTGACCGGCTGGAAGCGGCGCTCGAAGGCGGAATCCTTCTCGATGTGTTTGCGGTACTCCTCGGCGGTGGTGGCCCCGATGACCTGGATTTCTCCGCGCGAGAGAGGCGGCTTCAGGATGGAGGCGGCGTCGATGGAGCCCTCGGCGGAGCCCGCGCCAATGACGGTGTGGATCTCGTCGATGAAGAGGATGTCGTCCTCGGAGCCCTCGAGCTCCTGGACGACCTTCTTCATGCGCTCCTCGAACTCTCCGCGGTACTTGGAGCCGGCCACGAGGGAGGCCAGATCAAGGGTCCAGACCTGCTTGCCGCGCAGGATGTCGGGCACGTTGCCGGAGGCTATGAGCTGGGCCAGCCCCTCGACGATGGCGGTCTTGCCCACGCCCGGGTCTCCCAGGATGAGCGGGTTGTTCTTCTGGCGGCGGGCCAGGACCTGCATGACGCGCTCGATCTCTCGGTCACGGCCGATGACCGGGTCGAGCCTGCCGTCGGCGGCCACCTTGGTGAGGTTGCGGCCGTACTGCTCAAGCATGGAGGCGTCGTCGGAGGGGGCGGGCTGGGACTGGCCGCCGCCCACGCCCATGAAGACGGGGCCGGAGGGCTGGCCCTGGGGAGCCTGCTGGTCGGGCTGGTTTGCGGTGAGCTCGTTGACGGCGTTGCGGACGGCGTCGCCCGAGACGCCCATGGCGCGCAGGGCGTCCATGGCGCGGCCGTTGCCCTCCGCCACGATGCCCAGCAGCAGGTGCTCGGTGGCAATGTAGTTCTGGCCATGGGTCATGGTCTCGCGGTAGGCGTCCTCCAGCACGCGCTTGGCGCGTGGCGTGAAGGGGATGTGGCCGCCGGGGACGGGCTCGGTCTCGCTCTGGGTGAGGCCCTGGACGGTGGCGAGGGTCTCGTCATAGGTGACCTCGAGCTTGGCCAACGCCTTTGCGGCAACGCCCTCCCCCTCGCGGATGAGGGCCAAAAGCAGGTGCTCCGTGCCGACGTACATCTGGCCGAGGTTTCTGGCCTCGTCCTGGGCAAGGCTCATGACCTTGCGGGCCTTGTCTGTGAACTTCTCGAACATGTGGGTGGTTCCCTTTCGCGCAAGCCCCGCGGGCGGGGCAGAGTGTGCAATGTAAGTGTGTACCCGCCGCGCCGGGTTGGCAAACCGGCGACACCTGACGGCAACGGCCGGGGGTGACGGCCTTCGCACTCACGAGTGCGCGGCAGAAGTGCGAAGGTCTGGCACCGGGAAACCTCGCACTTCTGCAGCGACCATCGAGAAACCCCAGGAAGGCTGGAGGTGCGCATCAGAGGTGCGAAGGGGTCACTTCGCACTCGTTTTGGCATCCGCCTTTTTTGCGGCGGGCTTCCTTCTTCTTTGGGGCATTACCTGTGAGATGAGGGTCGCCCTGGCCCCGGATTGCGTGGGGTCGAGAAGCGCTCCCTCGACTCGCCTCAGAAAGTCGGCATCCTCATGAGCGGACAGCTTTAGGGCGACCAGGCGCAGGAAGCGCTCCAGCGAGGCCACGTCGCGTATGTCGGATGAGCGTGCCTCAAGAACGGCTACTCCACAGGTTGCATAGTCCTGCCTGCGAAAATGGTCCTCCTCCGCGTTCTCGTCATCGTCATGGACGCGGCCGTTGTACTCGATGGCAAGCTTGTGGTCGGGCCAGTAGAAGTCCGGCCTCATGGTCTTGTGGTGGATGAGGCCCTCAAACCCCTTGGGCCACTCCAGCTCCCGGTTCTGGAGAAACGCAGGGTACTCCATGCCGCCAAAGCAGATGGGCATGGACATCGCAAGCGCCAGGAGGGTCTCGGTCGGGGAGCCCGAACAGTCAGTAACCTGCGCCACCGCGCTTCTCGCCAGGCGAAGGCCCCGTATGCCGGAGAGGGCGTTCACCGTGCGGCGAAGCTCGGAGGAAGTGACGACGGGGTCTGCGCCCCAGTTCATCTGGCCGTCGACCGGGTCCTCGGCATCACGGGAGTAGAGGCCACAGAACTCGCAGCCCAGGGCCACGAGGCGGAAGAGGGCAGCCTGCCGCGTGAGCGCCTTCTTGCAGACGCGGGCGTTGAGCTCCTGCGCCATGCGGACGAGCACCAGCGCGGGAGACTCCACGTAGACGCTGATAGGCCCGTCTGCATCATCCTCAGGCAATCCGCACCCGACGACCTCGCAGAACGCCCCTTTCAGGGGCTTGGCGAGAAGGGCGCTGGCCTTTATCGCCTCAAGCCTTGGCCGATCTTCTCGCGAGAAGAACAACAGGCTGAGGGGGCCTTCCCTGTCAAAGGCGGCAAGATTCTTTGGGAGGGCCCGTCTGACGGCAGGCAGGTCCTTGACCTTGAGTCTGCTGGGCACCGGCGGCCTGTCGCAGATCACCAGCTTGGCGCCCTGCCCGCCTCGCACAGTCCTCAGCATCCTCAGTGCGCTTCTTCCCGAAAGTACGATGTTCATGTGGCCCTCCAACGACTGTGAGGGCAAGGATAGCTGACGGTACTTGCACCAAATTTGCAGCTAGCAGACACGAAGCTGACAGAATAACACGTTTGCCGATGAAATCGGCATAAATCTATCTTTAAACTAGCTGCACAGTTGTTTCCAAAACCACAGCGCCTCCACAAGCCGACAAAAACGGCCCGGTCCGGTAGTGCCGGATCGGGCCGTCGGGTCTTTGGCCTGTGCGCGAGGCGCTACTCAACGCCCTCGCAGGTGGGCTGGATGGCCTTCATGGCCTCGATGACGCTAGCAAAGAGGTCGTCGAGCTCCATACCGTTGAGCTCGGCGCCCCTGCGGATGACGTCGCGGTCGCAGCCGGCGGCAAAGCGCTTGTCCTTGAACTTCTTCTTGAGCGACTTGAGCTCGAAGTCCATGACGGACTTGGACGGGCGCATGAGCACGGCGGCCTGGATGAGGCCGGAGAGCTCGTCGCAGGCAAACAGGACGCACTCCATCTTGCAGCTGGGAGCCGGAAGGTCCGAGTTGTTGTCGGAGTTGTGCGTCTGGATGGCGCGGGCCAGCTCCTCGGTGCCGCCGGCCTCCTCGATGAGCTCGGCCGCCTTTACGGTGTGCTGGACCTCGTCCTGGAACTTCTCCCAGTCAAGGTCGTGGAGAAGGCCGACCTGGCCCCAGAACTCCACGTTTGCCGGGTCGTACTTCTGCGCGTAGTAGCGCATGAGGCCCTCGAGGGTCTGGCCGTGGGCAATGTGGAACGGGTCCTCGTTGTACTTCTTCAGCAGGTCGAAGGCCTGGTCGCGCGTGAGGCCGGTCTCAAGCGCGGGGGCGTCGGCGTGGGCGGCGGCAGCCTCGTTGGAGGCGCCGTGCTCGGCGTCGTCGGCCAGCGCGTCCACGGAGGCGGCGGCGTTGTCGGTGGTCTCGGGCAGCTGGGAAGCAATGTCGGCGCGGGTGATGACCTCGGGCTTCATCTGCGGGAAGAGAAGGACATCGCGGATGGCCGGGGCATCGCAGAACAGCATGATCATGCGGTCGATGCCGTAGCCGATGCCGCCCGCGGGGGGCATGCCGTACTCGAGGGCGCGCACGTAGTCGTAGTCGTAGCCCATGGCCTCGTCGTCGCCGAAGCCCTTGGCCGCGACCTGCTCGGCAAAGCGGCCGGCCTGGTCGACGGGGTCGTTGAGCTCGGAGAAGGCATTGGCGTACTCGTGGCCGCAGATGACCAGCTCAAAGCGGTCGGTCAGGCGCGGGTCGTCGTCCTTGCGCTTGGAGAGGGGGCTGACCTCCTCGGGGTAGTCGCAGACGAAGGTCGGGTTGACCAGCGTGGCCTCGCCCAGCTCGTCGTAGAGCTCGAAGACCAGCTTGCCGGCGCCCCAGTTCTCCTGCCACTCGATGCCGTGCTTCTCGCAGATCTGGCGCAGGCGCTCGATGGGGGTATCCATGTCCACGTGCTCGCCGCAGGCGCGGGAGGCAACCTCGGAGAGGGGCAGGGACTCCCAGGTGCCGGACATGTCGACGGTCTGGCCCTGGTAGGTGATGACCTCGTGGCCCTCCTCGCAGCCGCAGACCTCGCGGGCGATGGTCTTGAAGAGGCCCTGGGTGAGCTCCTTCATGCCGTCCAGGTCGGAGTAGGCGCAGTAGGCCTCCATGGAGGTGAACTCGGGGTTGTGCGTGAGGTCCATGCCCTCGTTGCGGAACTGGCGGCCGATCTCAAAGACGCGCTCGAGGCCGCCCACGATGCAGCGCTTGAGGGGCAGCTCGGTGGCGATGCGCAGGTAGAAGTCGCGGTCAAGCGCGTTGAAGTGCGTGACGAACGGCTTGGCGTTGGCGCCGCCCAGGATGGCGTGCATCATGGGGGTCTCGACCTCCATGTAGCCGTCGGCCTCCATGTAGCGGCGGATGAGGCTGATGATCTGGCTGCGCTTGCGGAAGGTGTCGCGGACCTCGGGGTTCATGATGAGGTCGACGTAGCGCTGGCGGTAGCGAACCTCGCGGTCGGTCAAGCCGTGGAACTTCTCGGGCAGCGGGCGCAGGGACTTGGAGAGCAGCTCGACGTGCGTGGGGGCAATGGAGAGCTGGCCACGGCGGGTGCGCAGCACGGCACCGGTGGCGCCGATGATGTCGCCCAGGTCAAGCTGGCCCAGGAGCGCCCACTCGTCCTCGGGCAGGTCGTTCACGCGGCAGAAGAGCTGAATCTGCGCGGTGCAGTCCTCGAGCACGATAAAGGCGGCCTTGCCCTGCTTGCGGAAGGCGCGGATGCGGCCGGTGAGGGAGTAGACGTCCTCAGTGTCGGTGCCGTCGGGCAGCTCGGCGTAGCGCTCCTCGAGGTCGGCGGCGTGGGCCGTCACCGTGGAGTGGATGGGGTAGGGCTGGACGCCCGCGTCGATAAGTGCCTGGCGGCGGGCGCGGCGCTGCGCCCTCTCGTCGTTGGTGCTGGGGGTTGCGGTCTTCTCGGCCATTTGGTTCCTGCCTTTCAATAGAAACGCCCCGTATCTGCAGCTATGCAGGCACGGGGCGTCAGCACTCGGTTGGGCTTGCGCTTAGCGGGTGACCGCCGTGATGGTGTACTTTTTGGCCTTGCCCGTCGGGGTGACGAACTCGACCTCCTCGCCCTCGCCGTGGCCGATGAGGGCCTGGCCGGCGGGAGACTCGTTGGAGATCTTGTGCTCCAGGGAGTTGGTCTCGGTGGTGCCCACGATGGTGAACTCCGTGGTCTTGCCCTTGGCGTCGACCAGGGTGACGGTGGTGCCGATGGAGACCTTCAGGTTGGCGTGGCTGCCGGCGGCGACGACGGTGGCGACGGAGAGAATCTGGCGAATCTCGTTGATGCGGGACTCGTTGTGGGACTGCTCCTCCTTGGCGGCGTCGTACTCGGAGTTCTCGGAGAGGTCGCCGAAGCCGCGGGCCTCCTTGATGCGCTCGACGATCTCGTCGTGCTTCTCGCCCTCGCGGTACGCGAGCTCCTCCACCAGCTTCTGGCGGCCTTCGGGGGTGAGCTCGATCTTCTTGGAGTTGTCCATGTTCTGCTCTCTACTTGACGCGGTCTTGCGGGGTTGGTGGTGCGGGCGCGACGGTTACTCGCCGAACTTGTGGCCGCACTTGCTGCAGAAGGCAGCACCGGCGGGGTTCTTGGCGCCGCACTCACCGCAGAACTGGATGTCCTCGACGTCGGCGTCGGCGTCGTCCTCGTCGGCGACGACCTCGACGGCGTCATCGTCGGAGGCGGGCTTCTTGGCGGACTTCTCGTCCTCGCCCTCCTCCATGCCCTCGCGGACGTTCTTCACGGTCTTGCCGAGGGCGGAGCCGATCTTCGGGAGGTTCTTGGGCCCGAAGATGACCAGGACGACGACAAGGATGATGACGAGCTCGGGAACGCCAAGACCAAGAATCATGTGAATTCCTCCGTTTGTGGTGATGTGCGACGGCCCGCTGGGGCCGCACAGACGCATGGGCTAGTATAGCCGAGGTTCGGGCATACTCACAATCTCTAAAACGCGAGATTGCAACCTAATAATTTACCTCAATGAGAAGGGACGTGGCCCCGTGGGACCCCTCTTTGTGTGGAGCACCGTCATTGGACTCGTTCTTGTCGCCATAGTGGCGGCGCTGCCATGGCTGCTCAAGAAGCGCGGCGTGACCATGTGCCAAACCAAGTTTGGCACCACGCTCATCTTTGAGTCGGAGAACGCCGACGGAACGCCGGTGCGCCTCATCAACGTCAACGGGACCTTCCAGTCCGTGTGCTACCTACCCGATGACCTGCACTTTGAGCTGGCCTGCCTCTATCACCGCGAGATGGCCGACGTCATAGGCAGGATGGCAAGAGACGCCCAGAAGCGGGGACGGCGGCTGCGCGTGCTGGTCATGGGCGGCGGCGGCTATTCTCTGCCCAAGTACCTGGCCGCCTACGTGCCCAACGCACACGTGGAGGTCGTCGAGGTGGATCCGGCCATGACCAAGATTGCCCGCGAGCAGTTCTTCCTTGACGAGTGCCTGGAGGTCACGGGCGCCGAGGGGGACGGGCGCCTGACGCTGGTCAACGACGACGCCTGGGGCTACCTGCAGCGCCAGGACGAGCCCTACGACGTCATCGTCAACGACGCGTTCTCCGGCAAGAGGCCACTGGGTCCCATGAAGACCGACGAGGGCGCCCGCGTGGTGCGCGCGCACCTGGCCGACGGCGGTGCCTACCTGGCAAACGTCCGCAGCGCCTGTAAGGGGCGCCGCTCCGCCACGCTGCACGAGGTGCGGGAGGCCTTTGGCCGCGAGTTTTCCAGGTGCCGCGTGGTACCGGAGTGGGAGGACGAGCCGGAGAAGCCTGGAAACAACGTGTTTATAGCCAGGTAGGCGGCCTCGGAGCCAACTAACGACCAGGCCGTGACCTCAACTCGGCGAAAATGGGTGACTTAATTCGGGAGGGGCGAGTAGCCCCTCCCGTTTTGGTTTTGCCAACTGGGAAAACGCCCTTAAAGAGGTACCTCTACTCGGCGATTCCAATTAAGTCACCCATTTTCGACGTTTTTGCCAGATAGAACAAAGCCAAGGACTTCTCCATCCATATTTGCTTCCAGGGTCCATCCCATGTCCTCGGCCAGCTTTTTTGCCGTCGAGAGGCCAAGTCCCAAGCCGCCATTGAGCCGTTTTGTACCCTCTCCTCGAAAACGTTCGAATAGACCAGACTCATCGGGTCTGGCGTCGCCCTTGATTAGGTTCGCTATTTCGAGAGTCCACGTGCTATCGTTTGACTTTTGAATTAGCCTTAAGGACCCATTTCCATGCCTAAGTGCATTGGAGACAAGATTGTCGATGATGCGCTTTAGCGCGCCCTCATCCGCCTCTACAAGGATTGCCTCATCCGCAAAGCCGATGACGGGCTCCCAGGCTCTTCTCGCGAGGTCTTCTTCGTAACCCCCCAACACCTCAAGGGTCACCGGCAGCAGCGCGACTGTTTTGAACTCATACTTCCGTTCCGGATCGTTCGCACGGACATAGAGTGCAAGCTGGTCAATCAGGTTTTCGACATCCCCGATTCTTCTTTCGGCGGCCCTCAGACGCGCCCGAGCCACTTCGGGTTTGCATTCCCCCATAGCCAGTTGAAGGTAGCCCTTGGCGCCCGTCAGGGGCGTACGCACGTCATGCGCCAGAGAAGATAAACCGCGCGAATATTCTATTGCCTCATTGCGAGCACCCGCAGCGGCAACCCGCGCTTTGTTCATATTCGCGACAAAGCGCCTTCCACCCTTCTGTGGGAATCGACACCTCCAGGTCATCTGATTCAAGCCCCTGGTTTTGGCGCATTGCATCAGCAACGCCATTGAGCTGCCGCTCGTAGATGAGGCATGCCAAGAAGAAGCCCAAGAAAAAGGATGCACCCACAATCGAATAGAACATTGCCGACGCCCTCTCCACGACTCGCATATTTACTGATCAAGCAGCGAGGCGAGCGTACGCCTCTGGTGACTGAGCTCAATGACGACCGCCCCCAGCTCATGAAGCAGACGACCCAGCTCCGTCTCACCGCACCCGGTGACCCTTATGAAGTGAAGCCCCTCGTCAGTGTCGAGCTCGATTGAGAGAGCCGAAGCCGGCAGCCTTTCGGAGAGAGCGGCGAAATCTTTAGCGAGGTTTGTCGTCCTGACCATGTGTGACTCGCCTCCTGCCTCTGAAAGCTGGCTTCCCTTCACAATGCCCCTTAAAGAGGGGCCGTCAAACGCCGCATAGGAATCAGCTAGGCATCTCAGCGAATCGGGGGATTTTGTCCCGCACACAAGAGTCAGCCCCATCTCTCTCGACACATCCCTGACCACTGACATGAACTCGCCTGCGTCGGCCGAGACGAGACCACGGCATGGTTCGTCAATCAACAGGACGCGCGGCTTATCCACGAGGGCAAGCGCAAGGTGGCCCAGACGACGCTCCAGAATGCCACATTCAGACACTCGCTTATCCCGGAAGTCGACCCCGGCAGCATCCATTGCCTCAGCCGAGGCACTAACTGGATGTGGCACTCGGCGCCTCAGGGCGTAAGCCTGGACATTAGCGCGAAGGGTCGCATGCTCGAAGGCAAACGAGTCGCTTCGCATAAACGCCGGCTTGTTGCACACCCTATGCGCCGGCCGACCAAATAGTAGCGCCGCGCCTAAATCAGGCCGAGCCGCACCAGATACAAGTGAGAGCACCGCTGAAACGGAACGGCCAGATCCGGTTATCACCCAAAACGCCCCCATGGGAATACTCAGGGACACGGAGTTCAGAACGGTCTCCCCACTATCGACTTTCGTAACGCCAGCGAGTTGGATGGCGTTCACTGAGCCCGCCCCTTCTCAGTCGGTCGTACACGAAAGCCGACTCCCCAAACTGTATTTAGATAGGCATCCGTCCCCGTCGGTTTTAATTTTGATCGTATATTTGACACGTGAACATTGATCGTATTGGCATCGTCACCGTAGGATTGCCCCCACACCGCCTCAAATAGCTCGGGGCGCGTAAACACGCGGTTGGGCCTCTCCGCCATCAGGGCTATCAGGTCAAACTCCATTTTCGTTAACGGTATGAACTCTCCATCCACGTAAAAGCTCCGCGTTGATTTGTTGAGCGACCAATGACCTAAGGTGAGTTCATCGCAGACGAGGGGAGCCACCCCCGCATGACGCAATTGAACGGCAACGCGAGCGGCCAGTTCATCCAAGTCGAAAGGCTTTGCCAAATAGTCGTCGGCCCCAAGAGTCAAGAGCTCGACCTTGTCTCCAGGAGTGTCGCGAGCCGACATAATTAAAGTCGGTAAGCTGCGTCCGTTTGCGCGAATATAGCGAATCAGTGTCTCCCCGGGACAATCGGGAAGCATAAGATCACAAATCAGAACGTCGGGCCATTGCTTTGAGAGCCAACCAAGCGCCGAGACCCCGTCGTACATCACTACGCACTTCAGACCGTCCTTAGCCAATCGTTGGGCAACGACTTCAGCGATGTCTCGGTCATCCTCAACGATTAGGGCGAGCTTTTCCATCACAACCCCCGCTTCCCTCCGATGCAATCATACGCGAGAAGGCGTTGTGCCAGAATAGAAGTTAGACTCTTATAACTTTCTTAATTCGCAGTTTAGCGCTGCCCAACTTATTTCGCTCACGCTTATCTACGTAGGCAGTACCCAGCAACGGAAAGGATTGACATGAGCGAAAACGTCAGCATTAGAACATGCACCCGAAGGCGTGACCAGATATGACTCGCGAGAAGCTGAAGGCTCACATCAAACTCTGCACCAAAGACCCGCTTTGGTGGCTTCTCTTGCTTTGCATTGCCCTCTCGCTTTTCTTCAATATCCGCGAGAGGCTCGGGCTGGGCACGCCCAGCAAATGGGGAGGCTGGCTTTGCATCGCAACCGGGGCAACCGTTCTTGGTTCATGCGTTAGAAAGATACTCGTTGGCTCTTCTCGAGAAAGTGCCGTCGAGAGTCGCGTAGCTTTGGGCGCCCTCGCCATCCTGACTTGTCTCTTTGGAATTGACGTCCTGCTTATGTAGTCACCGTGCCGTCCGCGCCATCAGACGCGGGCGGCACTTTTTGTTACGTACTTCTCGACTCTCCGAACGCTTGACTTGGAGCCGCTCCAGGGTGCGACAATCTCGTTGCTGTCGCGCGGCTGAGGGGCCGGCGGAGCGGACACCACCAACGAGAGGAGAGCGCATGGAGCCGTCGAAGGTCTACTTCTGCGACCTGCACACGCACATGGGCGATGGCCTGCCCAACAAGCTCAAGAGGCTCATCAAGGCAGCTGGCATCGGCCAGATTGACTTTGAGAACAAGTTCGTCGCCATCAAGATGCACCTGGGGGAGCCGGGCAGCCTCAGCTACCTGCGGCCCAACTATGCCCGCGCCGTCGTGGACGTGGTGCGCGAGCTTGGCGGCAAGCCGTTCATCACCGACTGCAACACGCTCTACGTGGGTGGTCGCAAGAACGCCCTGGACCACCTGGACAGTGCCTACGCCAACGGCTTCAACCCCTTCCAGACCGGATGCCACACCATCATCGCCGACGGCCTCAGGGGCCTGGACGAGGTCGAGGTGCCCGTCGAGGGCGGCGAGTACGTCAAGAACGCCAAGATCGGCCGCGCCCTCATGGATGCCGACGTGGTCATCAGCCTCACCCACTTCAAGGGCCACGAGCAGGCCGGCTTTGGCGGCGCTATGAAAAACCTGGGCATGGGCGGCGGCTCGCGCGCGGGCAAGATGGAGCAGCATGCCGCCGGCAAGCCCAGCGTCTCGCAGAAGAGGTGCATCGGGTGCCGCCAGTGCGAGAAGATCTGCGCGCACGGCGCCTTCTCGTTTGACCAGACCTGCGAGCATGAGTTTGCCAACGGCAAGGTTCGCGAGGTCTACGTGGCCAGCATCGACCACAGCAAGTGCGTGGGCTGCGGCCGCTGCATCGCCGTGTGCAACCAAGACGCCATCCGCCCGGACTACAACCAGGCCGCTGAGGTGCTTAACTACAAGATCGCCGAGTACACCAAGGCCATCGTGGACGGCCGCCCGTGCTTCCACATCAGCCTGGCCATTGACGTGAGCCCCAACTGCGACTGCCACGACGAGAACGACAAGCCCATCGTCGGGGACATCGGCTTCTTTGCCAGCTTTGACCCCGTAGCCCTTGACCAGGCCTGCATTGACGCCGTCCAGGCCGCCGCCCCGCTGCCCGACACCGAGTACACCCACATGCACGAGAAGCTCAAGGAGTCCGGCGAGCTCGACGAGGCCCACGCCAACGACAAGTTCCACATCACCCACCCGGACACCGACTGGAAGTCCTGCATCGACCACGCCGAGATGATAGGCATCGGCACGCACAAGTACGAGCTCATCCGCGTGAAGTAGACCGGACCAAGCGAGCCAGGGGGGGCATGGCCAGTTCATGATCAACAACCTGTGGCTGGCCGACATGCCGGTGGCCACCTACCTCAAGACGCGCTCCATGCTGTGGTGCTGCATCTCCGGTGTGGCCGCATACGTGCTTCTGACGCTTCTTTAGCACCGTCGCAGGGCCTCACCACCGCCAAAAACACGTTTTGGGTTCGGCGGTCGGCGCCCGTGCTAGAGCCGGCTGCAAAGAATGCCTGATAGATGAGGTGGCCGCAGAAGGACACCCCTCAAACGAACTCGGCCCCGAACCCAAATGGGAGTGCGGACGAAAAGTTGGACC
>OGOY01003088.1_pt1 | contig 13392 bp, 10 predicted proteins | sample 1552811 | NCBI WGS metagenome assembly OGOY01 (sample SAMEA2580132, study PRJEB22360) | human gut metagenome | biome: human gut; feature: human-associated habitat; material: faeces | place: Denmark | collected 2008/2010 | reverse complement strand
GAGATGCGTTGCTGGTCACACATCGTGTGAACAGTAACGGTTGACATGCGTTTCCAGGGAGATTATAATGTAGTGATAGCAGAAAAGAGGAATGACATGATAAAAGGTGTAATATTTGACGTAGATGGTGTCCTTCTCAATTCCATGCCTGTCTGGGAGAATCTTGGAGAATTGTATCTGGATCATTTGGGAATTGAGGCCGAGAAGAACCTGGGGGAGACATTATTTGAGATGAGCCTGGAGGAGGCGGCAGATTATCTGATCTCACATTATAACCTGGAGAAGACAGTGGAAGAGGTTGTACAGGGACTGAATAAAGAAGTGGAAGACTATTATGCAAAACGAGTTCCATTGAAAGAAGGGGTTCGTCAGTATCTGGAGGAATTCAGAGAGCGGAAGATTCCTATGGTGATCGCAACAACCGGTGACCGGAAGAATGCAGAAGCAGCTCTGAGCAGATTGAAGGTATTACCTTATTTTCAAGGAGTTTTTACAGCATCTGAGATCGGAAGCGGTAAGGATCAGCCGGATATTTATTTTGCAGCACTTTTGCAGCTGGATACGGAGCCGGAACAGACCTGGGTGTTTGAAGATACTTACCAGGCTTTGAGAACGGCAAAGCATGCGGGATTTAAGACAGTAGCAGTTTATGATAAGGCAAATGACAAGAATCTGGCGCAGATCTGGAATACGGCAGATATCTATTTGCCGGAATTTGATGATTTTAATGTTTTTTGGAACAGGGTGTCTGAGGAAGAGAAAGAACAGTTGCTGATTGTAGAATAAGAGGAGAATGAAAAAAGCAGATTCGAATTCAAAGGAGAGATGCTCCGGTAGAATTCGAATCTGCTTTTTATCATATAATTGGCTGGTCTGTCTTGTGTTTAGAGAAGGTGGATGCCGGCATCAGCAGCAGCTTCAACTACATTTTCAGGCCAGAGGGAAGACTGTACTTCACCGATATGAGCCTTTCTTAAGTAATACATACAGATACGGGACTGTCCAATACCGCCGCCGACTGTATATGGAAGCTCGCCGTTCAGCAGTGCCTTCTGGAATGGAAGTTCTGCACGATCTTCACATCCGGCTTCTTTTAGCTGTGCCTTTAATGAGTCTTCGTCAACACGGATTCCCATAGAAGAGAGTTCAAGACCGATGTCAAGAACCGGATAGTAAACGATAATGTCACCGTTCAGCTCCCAGTCATCATAGTCCGGAGCACGACCGTCATGTCTTTCGCCGGAAGCAAGTACGCCACCAATCTTGGAGATAAACACTGCGCCTTTTTCCTTCGCAATCGCTTTTTCACGTTCTTTGGTAGTAAGATCCGGATAAAGGTCTTCCAGCTCCTGTGTAGTGATGAAAAAGATATCATCAGGAAGAAGAGGATCGATATAGTTGTAACGTCTGGAAATGTATTCTTCTGTATCTTTCAGAGCCCGGTAGACTTTGCGGACAGTGTACTGAAGTGTCTCTGTGTTACGTTCTTCCTTAGAAATTACTTTTTCCCAGTCCCACTGGTCAACATACAGAGAATGGATGTTGTCTGTATCTTCATCACGACGTATCGCACTCATATCTGTGTAAAGCCCTTCGCCGGAATGGAAATTATAATTCTTCAATGCATATCTCTTCCATTTTGCAAGAGAATGAACGATCTCTGCAACAGAACCATCCTGTTCTTTGATGTCAAAGGAAACCGGACGTTCAACACCGTTTAAGTTATCATTCAGACCGGATTCCGGACGGACAAACAGTGGTGCTGACACTCGTGTCAGGTGGAGATTCTTTGCAAGAGCACGCTCGAAGTGGTCTTTCACTTCTTTGATGGCTACTTCTGTCTCACGAATTGTAAGAGGGGAATGATAGCCAGCAGGTATTCTTAACTGTTCCATAATAAACTCCTTTATGTTAGCATTTTATTGCTGTTCACAGTATTATGCGGTCAGCAATAGCATTTCTCTTCTATTTTAAGTGGAGAAGAATAAGAAGTCAATGGAAAGGTGAAATGAACACTTGTAATCAGTAAAAAAAATTGCTAAAATGAGCAGTAGTGAGTAATAAATAGTAAGGGACGAAGGTGTAAATAATGAATGTAAATGATATGATTGATACAATTCTGAATTTTGACCTGGATGTTGTTCTGGCTGGACTTAATGAAAGCAGTCATCATTTGAGTCAGATGGAATTTATTTCTCTGATCGTTATAACGGCCGGAGCTGTACTGTTATGTCTGACGGGGCTGAAACTGGTACGTTTCTGGTCTGTGATCGCAGGATTGTCAGCAGGATGCGCAGCCGGAATTGCGGTCGGAGCGATTACAGGTCTGGATCAGACGATCGCATTGGCGGCAGGAGCAGGTGTGGGACTTGTATTGGCGGTGCTTGGTGCATGGAAGAAGCAGATTGGTGGATTTGTGACAGTAGCGGTACTTGTCTTTGTTGTCAGTGTACATTTGATGAAACCACAGGATTTTATTATGTATGGAATCTGTGCGGGTATCGGTCTTGTGTGTGCATTGCTTTCTATTAAGTTTCATAACTTTATGCTGATTGCTTCTTCTTCTGTGTTTGGAGCAATGGCAGCGGGCAGCAGTATCTTTTATCTGCAGCCATATAAAAACGGAATGATCCATGTGGCACTTTGTGCTGCAATTGGTGCACTTAGTATCTGGATCCAGCTTCTTTTGGAATCCGGAAAACGTAAGAAAAAGAATTTACTTAAAGCCGCAGAGATCCGTGAAGAACATTCTACAGAAAATGAAGTCGAGAAGGCAAGGGCACTGGTTGAGAATCTGGATGATTTTGATGAGCTGGATGAGATTATAGAGAGTCTTCCGGAAAATGTCCTGAAAGAAGACAAGGGCACAACAGTTGTCAGCATGGATGAATTTGATGATCTTGAAGATGATCTGGAAGAGGATGAAGTGGAGAACTTTAAAGAAGAGAAGTTTGATGTAGACGAGGAAGATTGGGAGGAAGACGTCGAAATTGAAGTAACTGCTGATGAGGCAGATGCGACAGAGGATTATGATTTTGATGAAGATCCGGATGACTTAGATGACTTGAATGATCTGGAAAATCTGGATGATTTAGATTATCTTGATGACGATGATGATATCGAGTTTCTGGATGAAGATGAGTAGATAAAAAAGCTATCGATTACAATAACTTAACACATATCTGTGTTGTTATCGTAGTCGATAGCTTTTGTATTATCTTACTGCTGTAAATACTCCGCGGAGATCATGGATTACATGTCTTGGACATTTTACAGAGCACATTCCACAGCTTAAGCAGATGTCTTCCTGGATTACTGCGCAATTATCTTCTACATGAATTGCACCTGCAGTACATGTTTTTTCACAAATACCGCATCCAATACAACTGACTTCACACTGTTTACGTGCAACAGCTCCTTTTTCTTTGTTAGAGCATTTTACTACAATGTAGTTTGCACATTCGTGAATCTTGATCAGGTTCTGTGGACAGACTTTTGCACACTGTCCACAGGCAATACATTTTTCTTCGTCTACTTCGGCAACGCCATATTCATTCATGGAAATCGCGCCGAATTTACATTTTTCTATACAGGCTCCACATCCGATGCAGCCATCTTTGCATCCACCGTCTTCAGAGCCGGCTGCGCGGCAGCCACCGTTACAGGCAACCAGAGCTGCCCGGTAAGGAAATCTCTTTTTAATTGCCATGATTATTTCTTCCTTTCGTATGGTGTGTTAGAAAGAGGAAGGCTGTAGCGTCTTTCTCCGTCAAATCTGCAATATGCATCTGCGATTGCAGGAGCAGTAGGGATGGATGTGATCTCTCCGATACCGATCGCTCCACAGGCAACATCCAGACCAGGTTTATCAATAACGATTGCTTCAATCTCAGGAACTTCGTGAGAACGGAAAAGTCCTAAGGAACCATATTTGTCAATTGGTTTACAATTTTCATCGATTGGATACTGCTCTCTGAGTGCGAATCCCATAGACATTACAACACCGCCTTCAATCTGACCTTCGCAGGAAAGTGGGTTGACAGCTTTACCAACATCGTGTGCGGCAATCATTTTCTCAATCTTACCTGTCTTAGGATCAAGGATGCAGACCTGAGTTGCATATCCATAAGCAACGTGAGATATCGGATTAGGCACATCTGCACCAAGTGGATGAGTCTTAGCGAGATACTCTCCGTAGAAAGTTTCTCCAATCATATCTTTCATGGACTTACCGCTGTTTTTCGCTTCCATGAATTTTTCACATGCTCTGCGGCACGCTTCACCAGTTACAAGTGTCTGACGAGAACCGGAAGTTGTACCGGAATCAGGTGAAATCCATGTGTTGCTTCGCTCATAGACGATATCATCATGGGAAAGATCTGTATTTGTAACGATCATCTGTACAAGTACAGTACCAAGTCCCTGACCGATACAGGAAGCACCAGTGAAGATGTGAAGTTTTTCATCTTCTTCAACAATTAATTTTACACGTCCTGTATCCGGGATACCAACACCGACACCGGCATTTTTCATAGCACAACCAAGGCCAACAGCCTTACCGGCCGCAAGTGCAGCATCATACTCTTCTTTGACAGCTTCCAGTGTTTCTACAAGACCTGTAGAGTTATCTACAATCTGTCCGTTCGGAAGTACTTCGCCTGGGCGGATCGCATTGCGGTAATGAATCTCCCAAGGCGTAATGCCTACCTTGTCAGCCATCATGTTCAGAAGTGTCTCTGTTGCGAAACAAGTCTGTGTAACACCAAATCCGCGGAATGCTCCGGCAGGTGGGTTATTTGTATAGTAAGCAGTTCCTTCAATTTCAAAGTTTTCATAATGATAAGGTCCTGCTGCATGTGTACATGCACGTTCAAGAACCGGGCCACCAAGAGAAGCGAATGCACCTGTATCAGATTTAACAATCGCTTTTACACCCTGGATCACTCCATTCTCATCGCATCCCATTGTCATATCCATGTAGAATGGGTGACGTTTCGGATGAACAAGCAAGGATTCCGCTCTGGATAATTTCATCTTGATCGGTTTCTTTGTTACGTAAGTAAGCAATGCGCTTAAATGCTGAACAGTCATGTCCTCTTTACCACCGAAACCACCGCCGACTAATGCGTTCTGAACTTTTACTTTATCTGTTCCAAGCATAAGTGTAACTTCGTGCAATGTCTGGTGAGCGGACTGGTCTGTTGAATATACGAAAATGTCACCGTCTTCATCATAGAAAGAAACAGCACATTCCGGTTCAAGGAAAGCATGCTCAGTCCAAGGTGTCTCAAAGTGATGTGAGATCACGTACTTGGAATTCTTGATTGCTTCTTCCGCATTTCCGCGGCTGATGTGCTTATAAGCACATACGTTAGTCTCTTCTTCATCATAAACAAGAGGTGCATCCGGAGCAGCAGCTTCTTCCACTGTATGCACATGAGGAAGTACTTCATATTCAACTTTAATAAGTTTCTTTGCTTTTTCTACAGTTGCCATGTCAGTTGCAGCTACAAGGGCAATTGCATCTCCGAGATAATGTGTCAGTCCACCAACCGGAATCAGTGAATACTGATCATGTTTTAAGTGTCCGATCTTATTCTCCCCAGGAATATCATCGGCTGTTACAACCGCTTCTACGCCAGGCAGAGCCTCGGCAGCAGAGGTATCAATAGAAAGTACGCGAGCTCGTGGATATTTACTACGAAGAGCAGCGCCATAGAGCATTCCTTCCGGATAATAGTCATCCGGATATTTACCTGTTCCAAGCACTTTTTCTTCAACATCTATACGAGAAACACGGGAACCAAGAGTCCAGCTAGGATCTCCGTCATCTGGTAAAACTCCTTCTTTCAGAATCTTAGCTGCCAGACGTACCGCGTCCATGATCTTAACATATCCTGTACAGCGGCAATAGTTGTTGCGCAGCGCATAGCGAATCTCATCATCGGTTGGTTCCGGATTTACATCCAAAAGTGCTTTTGTGCACATAACCATACCAGGAATACAGAATCCGCACTGTACAGCGCCTGCCTTCCCGTAAGCATAAGTGTAAACTTTCTGTTCCCAATCAGAAAGCCCCTCGACTGTGATGACATTCTTTCCGGCCAATGAATCTGTGTCAGGTACGCAGGATTTGCAAGTCTGTCCATCAATGATAACAGTACAGGCTCCACAAGCGCCTTCGCTGCAACCATCCTTTGCAGAGGTAATGTGCAGTTCATCACGCAGGAACCGTAACAGTTTCTGATTCTTTGAAGGTGAGACTTCCTGACCATTTACTATAAATGATGCCATGTCAGTTACTCCTTTCTTTGTAACAAAATCCCCAAAGAAAAATCTTTGAGGAGTATGTGTTTGTTGTGTATTTTTAATTATATAAAGATACCTATGGTTATATTTTATCACATATTCAACAAAAAGCAATAACTATTCTAAAAAAGTTTTTGACACCTAAAAAAAATTTAGATATATGATATGAAAAATGCATACCAGGACAAAAAAAGGGAAGTACCGCAAAATGATACTCCCTTGTAATTATCTTATATAAATTGTTCTTAGAAACCAAAAAGATTTACAACGCGATTTTAATTATCGTGTTCTTCTTCAAATGGATCGTCGTAATCATCTTCATCATCGTAATCATCTCCACCGCGGGAAGCAATTGCGAGAATCAGTGAAATAACAGCAAGTACACCACTTACACCGGCTAAAATCAGAAGCTCGAATTCATCTCCATGTTTCAGGAAAGCAAAAACAGCACTACCGATATAGACAATCATCGGGATAAGGAATGCAAAAAGTGTATCACGGTTATTCATGATGAAGTATAACAGTGCAGTGACAAGCATACAAAGAGCAACAATGACATAATTCATGCCAGGAGCAGAAGTTACGTCAGCTCCTGATGTGCTGAGTCCTGTTACGAAACCTTTATAAATACAGAAACCAAATGCAAGCAGGGAAATGATTCCAAGGATGATGCGTCCAGGTCTGAAACGTGGATATTCGTCTACGTATTCATATTCATCATCATCTTCATCATCAGAGGATTTCTCATCATCATAGTCATCCATTTTTCTGGATTTTACATCTTCTTTTGCTTTCGCAGTTTCGGCTTCCTCTTTCTTTTTCTTCTTGGCAGCTTTACTGTCAGGGTCAGTTGCAAGCATATCTTCGTATCCCTTGCGAACTGCTTTTTCACGCTTATCACGGATTTCTTCCGCTGGAATGTTCCCATATTTCTGCTCTTCGGAATTATCAGTGGCAGTGGCATCAGTGGCAGCTTTCTGTGCAGCGGCTTTGCGGGCTCTGGCTCTCTCCTTAAGAATACGTTCAGCTTCTTCTTCTGAAATCCCTTTGTCAGCAGCAAGGCGGGCAATCGCTTCTTTGCGGGCGCGGGCTTTTGCTTCTCTGCGGGCAGCTCGTTTCTCTTCAGCGGCACGGGCGGCGGCATCAGCTTTCGCTTTTTCTTCAGCAGCGCGGGCGGCAGCTTCAGCTTTCGCTTTTTCTTCAGCAGCACGGGCGGCAGCTTCAGCTTTTGCTTTCTCTTCTGCGGCTTTCTTGGCAGCGATCTTCTTTGCACGTTGTTTATCAAGGTTCCATTGCTTTTTACAGCTATGGCAGATTGCATATTCATTAAAGATTGGATCCCCGTTTTCGCTGGTGCCAATCTGCTTATTCTGCAAATCCAGGTCTTTTCCACATATTGGGCACTTCATATTAATCATGTACTCCTCTCTTTTGTATCAAAATATTTATAACAGATTTATTATAGCATCTTAAAAGAGGAAGAACAACGAAAAAAGTGTGTTTTACATAAAATGTTTTAGAAAAAAATCAAAATTGTGCAAGAATTTAGTTTAAATTCATAAGAAATGGTGGACTTTAAAAATTTAATGTGTTAAAATCAAAAAGTGGCCTGAGAAGGCAAAAGGTATTGTTATGGTTTATGGTATGCCGTAGGCCATCATATAATTAGCCGGTTGAGAAGGAGATTGTTTCGTATGAGTAAGAAGATCAGAACCGAGGCAGTAGATTATTTGTTTCAGGCAATCTTAAGCCTTGAGAATAAAGAAGAGTGTTATACATTTTTTGAAGACATCTGTACGATCAATGAGCTGCTTTCATTGTCACAGAGATTTGAAGTGGCAAGAATGCTCCGTGAACAGAAGACATATTTGGAGATCGCGGAGAAGACAGGAGCATCCACTGCGACAATCAGTCGTGTGAACCGTTCTCTTAATTATGGGAATGACGGATATGATATGGTTTTCAAACGTGTAGGGCTTGCTGAGGAAGAGAATGGAACGGAAGAATAACACTTAAGAATTAAGCTTACAATAAAATACCTTTTATCAATCAAAAGATACAGCTTGCGGAAGATCCTGATAAAGTCTTTCGCAGGCTGTATCTCGTTTTAAACAGAAATGTTTATTTCCCTTTCTTTTTCTCTTCGTTTTTTGAAGACTTGGAAGAGAGGTCATCAATGATCCGTTCAATGATCATTTTCTTGATATATACATCAAAACTCAAGCTGCATATAAATGCAAACTGCTGTAAGATCTCCTTATCTTCGCCATCAGCAAGATGAGTGAAAGTCTCAGCAGATTTCTCATAAGTAGCAGTTACATTCTCTTTGATGGAATCCAGCTGTTCTTTTTCAATCTTGCAGACTTCTTTGTAAATATCCGCTAATTCAAAAGAGCTTCCATCCGGAAAATATTTCTCTGTGAGCGGTGCAAGAACTGTCTCAATATCTTTGATTGAAAGGATATTTTTAAAATAATAAATGAAGACCAGAAGGAGCAGGTGCTCTCTGGAATACTTCTTCTTCACCGGGGGTGGAAGAAGATTGTTCTTCGTATAATTATTGATCATGGTCTTTGTCAGGATCTTATCATCAGGGTAACGTTTGGTCGAAGCCAGCTGCTCATCCATAAAAGTAGTTACTTGATCCATGTAAAGATTAATATTCGGAACATCGCCGGGATGCACATAACTTAAAGAAGAAAGTTCTTCTAAAATGCTGTTTAACAGATTACTTGTGTCTATATTCATGTTATCACCTCAATACATTTATTATATAGTATTTAAAACTAGATAGCAAGCAAAAGATAAGAAGGCCGGAAAATGTAGTTGACAAACAGGAACGTGTGTTTGATAATGGGAATACATTTACAGATATCTTTATAACTTTAAAGGAGTGGAAAGATGAGCATTTATGATAAATTAAATGAACCGCAGAGAGAGGCTGTTTACCATACGGACGGCCCTCTTCTGATCCTTGCCGGAGCCGGTTCAGGAAAAACAAGAGTTCTGACGCACAGGATCGCATATCTGATCGGAGAACGTGGCGTGAATCCATGGAATATCCTTGCAATCACATTTACGAACAAAGCGGCAGAAGAGATGCGCCAGCGTGTGGATAATCTTGTCGGTTTTGGAGCGGAAAGTGTATGGGTGAGTACATTTCACTCTGCGTGCGTGCGTATTTTGAGAAGGTTTATTGACAGATTAGGGTATGAGAATCATTTTACTATATATGATACAGATGATCAGAAGACATTAATTAAGGAAGTCTGTCGGAAAGTAGATGTGGATACGAAAGTGTTTAAAGAAAGAAGTCTGCTTTCAGCAATTTCATCTGCCAAGAATGAGATGATCCTTCCGGATGAATTTGAACTGAATGCCGGAGGAGACTTTGCAAAGATGAAGATTGCTAAGGTTTACCGTGAGTATGAGGCGCAGATGAGAGCGAATAATGCACTGGATTTTGATGATCTGCTTGTAAAGACAGTACAGCTTTTGCAGACACAGCCGGATGTGCTTGAGAGTTATCAGGAAAGATTCCGCTATATTATGGTAGATGAATATCAGGATACAAATACAGTCCAGTTTCAGTTGGTAAGCCTTCTTGCAGGAAAATATAAGAATCTTTGTGTCGTTGGAGATGATGACCAGTCAATCTACAAGTTCCGTGGAGCGAATATCCGGAATATTCTTGACTTTGAGCATGAATTTCCGGATGCAAAGGTGATCAAACTGGAGCAGAACTACAGATCTACAGGGAATATTCTGAATGCAGCGAACAGTGTGATCGCGAATAACCGCGGAAGAAAGGAGAAATCACTTTGGACGGAGAACGGAGAAGGTGAACTGATCCGTCTGCGTCAGTTTGATACTGCATTTGATGAGGCAGATTTCATAGGCGAAGATATCAAAAATGCTGTCAGACAGGGAGGTTCCTATAATGACAGTGCAGTTCTTTATCGTACGAATGCACAATCCCGTCTGCTGGAAGAGAAATTTATTGCCATGAATATTCCTTATAAGATTGTCGGTGGTGTAAATTTCTATGCGAGAAGAGAGATTAAGGATCTTCTTGCTTATCTCAAGACAATCGACAATGGACGTGATGATGTTGCGGTTAGAAGAATCATTAATGTCCCAAAGAGAGGAATCGGTCTTACAACAATTAACCGGATTCAGGAGTCTGCAACAGAACGTGGAATTGGTTTTTATGAGGCATTACTGGCACCGGGGCTGATCGCAGGAGTGGGAAGAAGTGCAACAAAACTGGACTCTTTTGCGGCATTGATCGAGTATTTTAAGACGTTGGCAGAAGAGATGAACATCACAGATCTTTTACAGGAAGTGATTGAGAAGACAGGATATATAGAAAGCCTTGAAAATGAAGATAAAGAAGAGGCGAAAACAAGAAAAGAGAATATAGACGAGCTGATCAGTAAAGCGGCAACTTATGAGGAAAGTTGTCAGGATAAAGATGAAAAGGCAACATTGAGCGGATTCCTTGAAGAAGTTGCTTTGGTTGCGGATATTGACAGTCTGGATGAAGACCAGGAATATGTTGTTCTGATGACTTTACATAGCGCAAAGGGACTTGAATTTCCACGTGTTTATCTTGCAGGGATGGAAGATGGACTTTTCCCGGGATATATGAGTATTAATGCAGGAGACAGAGAAGAACTGGAAGAAGAGAGGAGACTTTGTTATGTTGGAATCACAAGGGCAGAGCAGGAACTGACTTTGACAAGTGCGCGCAGAAGAATGGTGCACGGTGAGACACAGTACAATCCGATGTCACGATTTGTGAAAGAGATTCCAAGGGAACTGCTTGATACAGGAAACAAGAAGTTTACCCAGGAGACGGAGATGCCAGCACAGCAGAATACATATGCACGTGCCAGAGAAGCATTTCGGGCACAGGCATTTGGAGGAACATTTGGCGGAATGACACCTGCAAAGAATCAGGGGGCGGGTAAGCCGCTTACAGGAAGTCAGGCACTGGCATCCTTGCAGAAAGGCAGTCAGCTGGCAGCAGGTGGGAATGGTCCACTTGGTTATGAGGTCGGAGACCGGGTACGTCATGTGAAGTTTGGGGAAGGAACAGTAACGGATATCAAAGAAGGTGGACGAGATCACGAGGTTACGATTGAATTTGACAGTGTCGGAACACGCAAGATGTTTGCAAAATTTGCCAAGCTTGTAAAGGTATGAGAAAGTTATAAAAAAATGATAAATCAGTAGTAATATGAATCGTCAGGTGTTATAATAAACACAGATTATCTGTCACCGCAAAAGGTGAAGAAAGGACGTGTTAATATGAACAAGAGAATAGAAGATATCATTGCAGAAACAAGATTGAACGAGATTCTTCATAAGAATGAGGCTGAGAAGCAGAAGAACACAGTAATCTGGACACTGGCTATCATCGGAGCAGTAGCAGCAGTAGCTGCAATCGCTTATGTAGTATATCGTTTTGTATCACCGGATTATCTTGATGATTTTGAAGATGATTTTGATGACGATTTTGATGATTACTTCAGCGAGGATGATCAGGTATAATTCTTGAGTGAATTGCAAAAGTGCAGACAGGGTGAGAGAAGAAACCATCCTGTCTGTTTTTCTGTTAAAATAGATTAGAATTGATAGGAGATTAGGATGAAAAAAGGTCAGATCTACGAGGGTATTATTGAACGTGTAGATTTCCCAAACAAGGGGATTGTATTTGTTCCGGAGGAAGAACAGTATGTTACTGTGAAAAATGGGATTCCGGGACAGAAGATCCGTTTTATGATAAATAAATTTAAAAGAGGAAATGCAGAAGGAAGACTTCTTGAAGTGTTGGAGAAATCTCCATTAGAGACAAGAGAGCCGGTCTGTAGTATCTTTCCTGCCTGTGGCGGCTGTATGTATCAGACAATGCCATATGAAGAGCAGGTGAAGATGAAAGAAGGACAGATCCGCAGAATCATGGATCCGGTAGTAAAAGGTGAATATGTTTTTGAAGGTGTGAAGCACAGTCCGAAGGAATTCCATTATCGTAATAAAATGGAATTTTCTTTTGGAGATGAATTCAAAGACGGTCCGTTATCTCTCGGTCTTCATAAAAAAGGAAGTACTTATGATGTACTGACAGCAGGAGACTGTCAGCTTGTCCATGAAGATATGGATAAGATTCTTCTTTGTGTGCTGAATTATTTCAAAGAAAGAAATGTAAGTTATTATAAGAAAATGCAGCATGTCGGTTATCTTCGCCATCTTCTTTTAAGACGAGGCGATACAACAGGCGAGATTCTTGTGAATCTTGTAACGACAACGCAGGAAGAATATGACTTAACTCCATTAGTAGAAGAACTTCTGGCATTAGAATTAGAAGGAAAGATTGTTGGAATCCTTCATATATTGAATGACTCCCTGTCTGATGTCGTGAAGAGTGATGAGACAAGAATTCTTTATGGACAGGACTTCTTTTATGAGAAGCTTCTCGGACTGGAATTCAAGATTACACCATTTTCCTTCTTCCAGCCAAACTCAAAAGGTGCAGAAGTGCTGTACGAGACTGTAAGAGAATACATTGGAGATATTGATAATCAGGTTGTATTCGATCTGTTCAGCGGAACAGGAACAATCGGTCAGGTGCTTGCTCCGGTTGCAAAGAAAGTGATCGGTGTCGAGATTATTGAAGAAGCAGTCGAGGCGGCAAAAGAAAATGCTGTCCGAAACGGACTTTCCAACTGCAGATTCATTGCCGGAGATGTGTTTAAAGTACTTGATGAGATTGAAGAGAAGCCGGATGTGATCGTACTGGATCCGCCAAGAGACGGAATCCACCCAAAGGCACTTCCGAAGATCTTGAACTATGGAGTAGATAAGATTGTATATATTTCCTGTAAGATGACCAGTCTGGCACGTGATCTGGAGATGATGCAGCTGGCGGGATATCGTGTGGAGAAGATGACGGCGGTGGATCAGTTCTGCGAGACGGTGCATGTGGAGACTGTGTGCCTTTTGGGCAAACGAAAACCAGATACCACGGTAAAAATAGGCATTGATATGGATGATTATTACCGTATCAGGGAGAATGCTGAA
>OGOY01003066.1_pt1 | contig 13491 bp, 23 predicted proteins | sample 1552811 | NCBI WGS metagenome assembly OGOY01 (sample SAMEA2580132, study PRJEB22360) | human gut metagenome | biome: human gut; feature: human-associated habitat; material: faeces | place: Denmark | collected 2008/2010 | reverse complement strand
TTACACAAAGGAAACAGACTTACACACTGGGAGACTTCATATCGAAGTTGTAAATTTGCCAGAATTTAAAAAATTAATAAAACAGGCAAAATTAGAAGCCGATCAACTGCAAAAGACAATTAACCGGCTGGAAAATTTTGAGCTGTTAATAGAATTTAAAACTATTGAGGAATAAATCATTTGGGCGATATAGATGCTGCTTTTTCGACAACGAGATTCATGGAAATAAAATACTGAGCTGCTTCTATAAAAGATTTCATATCAGTGAAATCAAGTGTTTCATGTTTACGGACATAGTGAGTTTCATCGTTTCCGATCCAAGCGGAACGCTTTGCAAGAGTAGTGATTGAATCAGCGGTTATATATTGTTCAATACATTTGACTAGCGGTTTATTTTTTATTTCTTCAGCTGCATCAGGATTTTTATGAATGGCGTAATCCTTTATGAGAAACTCTAGGGCTTTGCGGTATCCGATTCCGCATATTTCTGTGAGACCGGCAGTCTCTGCTAATTCGGATTGATGGTAAATCTTCACAAATTGAGGAGATAGCTGCTGTATTTGCTCTGGGAAGACTGTGGTGTGTGTGGATTGTGGAAACGTCAAAACAATTGTACCTCTATCTGGAAATCCAAGGGATAAGGAAAAAGTGGAATATTTCACCATAAAGCAGTGTTGACAATGAGGACAAAAGAAAAGTGAATAAAGAGCTTTTTCATAGGGAGTTGAAATGTAATAGCTTTTTAAAGGAATTTCTCCGTAAGCAGTATCACATAATGGACATTTATTAGGCAACTCAATATCAAATTCTTTTTCTGGAAAGTCTGGGGAAAGAGGAGATGCTTTAATAAGTTTTTGTAAATTCATAAGTAAAACTCCTTTCTGTATATTTAAGCGTATCGTTACTAAGTAATTACAGGATAGGGGAAAAGCAATAAAAAGTCAATGATGTTTGCAACAGACAACGAACCAAGAGAGAAAGGAGTGTAGAAATTATGTCAGAAAAAGACGTTATCGAAGTAACTGTTTCAATACTGGTAAGTATTTTAACTGCATTGTTTGTAGTTAAATTTATGCGCTAACAAACGCAGGAAAGGAGATAAGGTGAGATTCATAGTAATTGGAGCATTGCTGTTAGGCGGGCTTGCGTTTGGAGTAGTGCTAAAAAAATTTGTATGGCCAGCTATTAAGGCTGACCCTGTAGCCAATTTAATATTGCCGGTAGCCACTGCTCTTTTAACAAGTTTGTTGCTATGCTTGTTAGAAACGCAACGATGATGGGAGTTAAGTAACGATGAAATCGCTGCTTGCGCAAATAGACATTATATCTTCTGCCTCTGTCAGAGAGTGAATAAGTACCATCTGGAATATAAGATCCTTCAGAATCTCGTTGCGGAAGATAGTTTTCGGAAATAAGTCCATATTCTTTCAATTTAATAAGTTGTGGGGAAAATACATTTCCTTTTCGACACTTCTTAAATCTCAAAGAAAACAAAATACATTTTTCCTTAAATAGGATATTTAGAGAGGCGAAATCTGGATAGACGGGTTGGAACATAAACAGAACTCCTTTCTTTCGGAAGATATATGGATATTTATATTTTAAGAATAATGAAAAAGAATATTAAAGTCAAGTAGCATAGTTCGAGACATTTCGACAGAAAGAGGTGATTGAAATAGCTAACTGTAGCACTGAATTAAATGCTTTTTTGAGTTTTCTTCGAACCTGTGAAGAGTCTAACCGACTGGCAATTCTCACAGAAAATGATATGGATCGCCAGACACAGGATATTTTACATAATATCGAGCTTAACGAAAACAGCCAGTACGACTATATCTGCCAGGGATTTACCTTGCGGGATATACGCCGTAAGCGGAGAAATGCAAAAGACATGAAAGAAGCAACAGCTCCAATCTGTAACTGGATGAAAGACAACCGGAAGGTGATTAGTGATCTGGAACGGCTGCTTGGAGATGTAAGAAAACAGGAGAAACAAGCTCAGAACCGTTCGTACACAAACAGGACAGGGGTTATGAAAAAGCTGAAGTAACTCCGTACAACCATGATCCATACCATAGTAGCAGGGGAGGTGATTGTGGATGGAAATTAAAATCGTTCCCAGATTTTTTATAAATGGCGTGCTGTACACCATGGATCAGCTTCCAAAAGAACAGGTGGCGAAGATTGTCGAAGAACGCGTTGATCAGGCAATGTCCCGGATCAATTTTGAAAGGCAGAAGGCTGCCGGGTAAGGCAGCAGAAAGGAGGCAAGCTGTGAAGCGTAACATAATTATATCTGCTATCATAGGCACCCTTGCTACATACCTGCCGTTCTGGCAGTGGGACGGACTGCAGGTTGCAGGAGCTATAGCATTATCAATGCTTGCATGGATGCTGATACAGGGCACAGAGCCGGAAGGGAGGAGGCCATGATTTTAGAAAAAATGATAGATGAGTTGTATGAGCTTTCGAAGAAAGCTATAGCAAGCGGAATCCATGTAAGTTTCGAAATAGGATTAGCTGGATATCCATGCCGGGTTTGGGTGAAGGAACCAACAGAAAGCAAAATGACTACTTATGATATCTATCGTGACGAAGCACTGATGAAAGAATCCGTTAAAAACTACGAAGCAGCCAGGGAGCATCTTACACGGTTGTTAAAAGAAAATGGATCCTGAGAGTTGGGAGCTCATCAGGATCCGGTGTCCAAATGGACAAAAACAGTTTATCACCCTTTTATTGTAGAAGGGTAGAAAGGAAAAGTCAATGATTAAAGTTGAGAAAAAGGGAAATACAACGAAGGCAACAGTAGAGGGAAGCACATACGTGCTGGTTGATGAATTTCAGACTGTATTACATGCACTGTATCATATGCTTGATAAGAGCATTAAAGAGTCAGAAAGTGTAACCACACGGGATTTTATGCATTCAATGGTAGAAGATGTGGTGCAGAAAGAAAGCGAGATGAATAAGGCATGAGAAACAGACTTACAATTGCTAATCCAAATGGAGTAGGATACCGGATCCCTGGCTGCAGGGCTTCTTCTCTTCGGTTGGAGTGGCAGCAGGAGCAGACGGTACTGTTTGGAACAGTGGCAGACCGTTTGGGTGAGTATGAAGACCTTGGATCTATAGAAGAATTACGTGAATTAAAGAAAGGAAGATAAGGATGAAATTAAACAGATTAGTATCTACTTCAGGAATGGACCATGCAACCTGGCTGGAATACCGTAAAAAAGGAATCGGTGGATCAGATGCGGGCAGTATCTGTGGCTTAAATCCATATGCAACCGCGATTTCCGTTTACCAGGATAAAACCCAGGAAGAAGTTACCGAAAAAGCGGATAATGAGTCCATGAGACAGGGACGCGACCTGGAGGAGTATGTAGCACGCAGGTTTATGGAAGAGACCGGAAAGAAAGTGCGCCGTGCAAATTCTATTTTTTACATGGAAGAAAATCCTTTCATGCTGGCCAACGTAGACCGGCTGATTGTAGGAGAGAACGCAGGACTAGAGTGTAAAACAGCTTCCGCCTATTCTGCAGATAAATGGAAAGATGGACATATTCCGGAATCCTATGAAATCCAGTGCCACCACTATATGGCTGTGACCGGAGCTGATGCCTGGTATATTGCCTGTGTGATCCTTGGAAGGGAGTTTGTCTGGCGTAAGATCGAGCGTGATGAGAGCATTATCCAGATGCTGATCACAGTGGAGACGGATTTTTGGAATAACAACGTGCTTGCCAGAAAAATGCCTGCTCCAGATGGCAGTGAGGCTGCTGAAAAGATCTTATCAGAATATTATGGAAAGTCAGATCCGGAGAAAGTCATTCCGCTGATCGGGTTCGACGAAAAGCTGAAACGAAGAGCAGAAATCCTGGAACTTCAGGACAAGCTGGACCAGGAAAAGAAGCAGATTGAGCAGGAAGTTAAGCTTTTTATGGAAGATGCGGAGAAGGCTGATTCCGATAAATACTCAATTACATGGAAATCCATAGTATCGAGCAGGGTAGATTCGAAAAAGCTGAAGGCAGATTATCCGGATATCTATAAGGAATATGCCAAAGAGTCATCCAGCAGAAGATTTACTGTAAAAGAGATTGCATAACAGGAGGCAGAGAGAATGGGAGTAAAAGATGCGTTAGCAGAGAAAACAGGAAATAAAGGGGAAGTAAAGCTTACCAAGTCCATGAGCATTGCGGACATGATCAAGGCCATGAAGCCGGAGATTGAGAAAGCCCTTCCCAAGGTGATCACCCCGGAACGTTTTACCAGAATGGCGTTATCCGCCTTAAATACCACTCCGAAGCTACAGGAGTGCAGCCAGATGTCTTTCCTTGGCGCGCTTATGAATGCGGCGCAGCTCGGTCTGGAACCAAACACACCGTTGGGACAAGCATATCTGATTCCATACAAGAATCATGGAAAGCTGGAATGTCAGTTCCAGATTGGATATAAAGGTCTGATCGACATGGTTTACCGCAACGACAACATCCAGACTGTACAGGCACAGTGTGTTTACGAGAAGGATGTGTTTGAGTATGAACTGGGGCTTGAGCCGAAACTGGTGCATAAGCCTGCCATTAAAGACAGGGGAGAACTGATTCTTGTGTATGCACTTTGGAAGGCAAAGAACGGCGGATATGGCTTCGAAGTGATGAGTAAAGAAGATATTGACAATCATGCCAGAAGATTCAGCCAGAGCTTTTCCAGTGGATTCAGTCCATGGAAGACAAACTATGAGGAGATGGCAAAGAAAACCGTCATTAAGAAATGTTTGAAGTATGCGCCTTTGAAATCTGACTTTGTAATGCAGCTTTCCAATGATGAGAGTGTGAAGACCGAGCTCAGTGTAGACATGTCCGAGGTGGCAAACGAACAGGAGCTTATTGATGCTGATTACCAGGAAGTATCCCAGGAGGCTCCAGATGGTACAGAAACTGCAGAAGCCGTAAACAACCAGGGCACAGCAGAATAAACAGCAAGTGGTGCTTCCTATCATGGAAATGCGTCATTATATATCACAATACGTTGATACCTGGCAGTACCTGTTCATGCTGCCAGGTAGGAAAGGAGTAAGAAATGCAGCATATTGACATGGAAAAATTCGCAAATGGTGCGTTTACGGAACAGATCAACAGGGAGCTGAAGAAGGTGACGGAGAACATCCAGGATCCGAACACAGACGCAACTGCCAAGCGGAGGATCACTGTTGTGATCGAATTTAAGCCGAATGAGGCAAGGAATTTTGTTACTACGGGAGTACAGGCAAAATCCACCCTGGCACCGGCTCTTGGAGCTGTGACAGCCCTCAGCATGGGCAAAAACATCCGTACAAATGAAGTGGAGGCTGTTGAGATTGGCAGCCAGATCCCAGGCCAGATGACCATTGAGGAGGTAACGGATTCCTTTGATGAGAGGGAAAAAACACCGCGCCAGGTTGATCCTTCCACTGGGGAGATCATTGAACAGGCGGAACATTCAGACAATGTAATTGATTTAAGAGCTAGACAGGCATAAGGAGGAAGAAAGATGATCAAAGAAGCAATCAAGTACATCACAGATTTAAAAGCAGAAGCAATGGAACCGAAAGTTGTCACGATTGCAGGCAAGACCTATTGTGATAAGGACCTGAGCAGATATGACGATGAACCTATGGCGGAGCCAATTGAGGCGTCCAACTTAAGCAGCATGATTGATTATATCTTGAGTTGCACCAAGGAACTCAGAGAGTCCATGATCATTCATGTGATAAGTCCGACAAAAGTAGAACTGTATTCCGGTCTGAATGCAGAGAGAAAAAGAGAGCGCCTGTTTGTGTGCAGGGCTGAGACTCCACGCTTCCGCTATGATGAGTGGTACGATCAGGAGCGTTTTCTCATTGAAATGCAGGCAAACTTTGAAGAGAACACTGATCTGGAAGCTATCCTGAAAGTATCTGGAAATGTTGAGGCAAAAACAACAGCCAATTATGGTGATGACGGCGTTACCCAGAAGACAACCATTAAGCAGGGGATTGCATCAAAAGCAGATGTTCTGGTTCCGAATCCGGTTACCCTTATCCCATACAGGACCTTCCTGGAAGTGAAGCAGCCGGAAAGTGAGTTTGTTTTCCGTATCAAGGACGCTGGTGGTGCTCCGGTATTCAAGATCGTAGAAGCTGAAGGCGGTCTCTGGAAGAATGTTGCAATGAAAGAAATCCGTGATTATTTTGTGCGCAACCTTGAGAGCGAGGAAGATCTTTACAAGCGTTTAACTATTATCGCGTGATAGAACGCTTCCCTGGTCTTAAACAGGCTGGGGAAGTGGAAAGGAAGACTTATATTTATGACAGCAATTTGTTTCACAGTGCCTGGCAAACCTCAGGGAAAAGCCAGGGCGCGTACTTACTATAATGCCAAGAAAAAGGCTATGAGCAGCACAACACCGGATAAAACGGTCCTGTATGAGAATTTTATTGCTACCCGTTATATGGAGGCTGCTGGGGAACAGAGATTCTCAGATGGAGCCTATATCAAAGCGAGGATCCAGGCTTTTTATGAGATTCCCAAGAGCAGTTCAAAGGTGAAAAAGACAGCCATGCTCAGCGGGGAGCTACTTCCTACAAAGAAGCCCGATATTGACAACATCGTAAAAGCTGTTCTGGATGCCCTTAATGAGGTGGCATACCGGGATGATACACAGGTCGTGGAGCTGCAGGTAAGAAAGCAGTACAGCGAAAGACCAAGACTGGAGATCTGTCTGGAAGAACTGGAGGCTTAATCATATATGGCAAGGCGGAAACAGGAAGGAAATTGCTTTTTTCGCCTGGATGTGGATTTCTTCTCAGACAAGAAGGTAAAGATCCTGAAAGCACGTTATGGGGCTGACGGGGTTACCTTATATCTGTATATCCTATGTGAGATATACAAAGCTGGATATTATTTAAAGATTGATGAGGATTTTGAGTTCATTGTCTCAGATGATCTGAGCATGGACAGCAATAAGGTGAAGCAGGTCTTGAACTTCTTATTGGAACGGTCACTGTTTGATAACACACTTTTTCAGTCGGACAAGGTCTTGACCTCTGCCGGAATACAGCGGAGATATCAGGCAATGGTAAAAGCCAGGGCACTGAAAAATCCGATCACAGTAGAGGGTTTCTGGCTCCTTCCGGAAGAAGAAACGGAGACCTTTATTAAAGTGAACCCTTCTTTAAATAATTCCGAGAATAATCCCGATAATTCCAGGAAAAATGAAGATAATTCCGAGAAAAATGATACAAAAGGAAAGGAAAAGAAAGGAGAGTATATATATACGGCTCCGCCGGGTACATACTTTGAAGATTCTTCTCTGAATGATGCCTTCCTGTTATTCCTGAAGGTAAGACAGAACAATGGAGACAGTCTAACAAAGGAACAGGTACAGCTTCTGAGGGAAGAACTCCTGTCCATGTCTGACAAGCCAGAGGAACTGACTGCCATTGTAAAGAAATCCGCTATGAACGGATGGAAGAGCTTCTACCCTCTGAAAAAAGCAAGAACCAGGAAGACAGAAGCAAAGGGCAGTAAGAACCGGTTCAATAACTTTCCACAGAGGGAATATGACTTTGAGGAATATGAAAAACAGCTGTTAAAGAAAAGCCAGGAAGGACAGAAAATAGTTAATGAATGATTTACAGATCTTTAAGAATGCGGAGTTTGGAGAGATACGAACGGATACATCAGGGAACGAACCAATGTTTTGTTTATCAGATGTTTGCAGGGCATTGAGTTTATCCAATGTGACAGAAGTTAAGAAAAGGTTGGGTGAAAAGGGGTTAAGCAGTATTGAAACCCTTACAAAAGGCGGAAATCAGAAACTTTTGTACATCAATGAAGCTAATCTGTATAAAACAATCTTTCAAAGCCGAAAAGAATCGGCGCAACGTTTTACAGATTGGGTGACGGATGAAGTTCTCCCATCTATCCGAAAGAACGGTGGTTACATTGCTGGCCAAGAACATCTTTCTGATGATGAGCTGATGGCCAAGGCCGTCTTGGTGGCACAGAAGAAAATCGAGGAAAGAGACAAGGTAATTGAGGCGCAGAGGTTAAAGATAGAAGCCGAAAACTATTTTTGCAGATGCCGTATCAGCCAGCAATACATCAATCCTGATAGGAGACCTTGCAAAGCTCATTTGCCAGAATGGTGTACAGACAGGACAGAAACGTCTGTTTGAGTGGATGAGAGAAAAAGGCTATCTGATAAAATCCGGAACCAGCAGAAACATGCCAACCCAGAAAGCCGCAGAGATGGGGCTGTTTGAGGTAAAAGAAACCACCATTACCAATCCAGACGGAAGCGTAAGAGTCACCAGAACAACAAAAGTTACCGGAAAGGGACAGCAGTATTTTATCAACAAGTTTCTGGGCTGAAAGAAGACTTAGAAGAAATGCTTAAAAATTATAGTTGTGAAGGCCAGATGGAGTTATCGGACTTCTTGAAAATATCAGAAAATCCAAGCCTACAAATGTACTGTAAGGATTGTTATTGCAAGACCTGTCTGCTTTGGTGGTCCCACAGATGTGTGTATGGAAAATGCTGGGATGATTTCCGGGCAAAAGCAAACCCGTACAATAAAGCATTCCCGGATAAACCGCCGCGTACTGGCTGGAGTAACTGGAATAAACTAGGAGAGCAGGAGCATTGGTGTAGGGGAGGTGCTTTTTATCCAGAGCGCAAGTGTGAGCACTATGTTGAATATACTGGCTGTACTATAGAAGATTGTATAGCTGCTCCTATACAACTGTTTCCGGATGGATATGTGATCTGTACGCTGAAAGATTCTATTGGCTGTGAAGCATGTATTGCTAGATCAGAGGGAAAAAAGATAAATGATTATGCCTGTGAATTTATGACGGACACAGGATGTGAGAGGATGTTTACCGCGAAAAGCCTGATCCTACAGTCGATAATGGAAGGTAACGATATCGAGCCTTGCAGAGAGCAATGCTGCATGGGATGTAAAGCAATATGCGGATTCCGCTGCGGACAAGCGACATAAAGTAAACGAAAGGAGCCAGCCTCCGGCCGGAGTAAGGGTATACCGGGCTTCTTGAAAAGATGGAAAATGAATTATCCACGGAAGAGTGGAAACAAAAGAAGAAAGAGCAGAGAGCTATATTTACGGCACGTCAAAGGCTGCCTTATGAGGTTAAGCTTAAAAGACAGGCAATCAAAGCCTGGCAGTTCTATGAGGAAATCCTTAGCAGAGACATGAATGTACATGTAAGCGTGGGAGGATTGGATAGTATAACCCTGTATATCTGGTTGTGCAGTATCGGGATCGAACCTCATGCAATATCTATTTCTGGGGTGGAGGATAAGAGCATCCAGAAGGTGCACAGAGCTCTCGGAGTTGAGATTGTACGGTCATACAAGAGCAAGGTACAAGTGCTTAATGAAGTCGGATTTCCGGTTATCAGCAAAAAGATAGCTGGCAGAATCAATACTCTGCAACACCCAACAGAAAATAATAAAACTGTCCATCATGCCATTATAACAGGTGAATGCGGAGAGCAGGGGCATTTTGCCAAGAATAGCCGGATGCAGCTACCGAAGAAATGGCTGGAACTATTCGGCGGCTATGAGAATGAGAACGAAGGTGTGAATTATGGCAAGCCAGATCCGGACATTCCGGTATCAAATGACTGCTGCAATTGGCTGAAAGAAAAGCCTTGTGATGACTGGGCGAAAAAACATAACAGTGTGCCATATCTGGGGATGATGGCAAGTGAAGGCGGACAAAGGGAAGAGGCCTTGATAGACCATGGCTGTAATTATTATGGCAAGACAGTGATCAGATCCGCGCCGTTTGCAATATTCATGAGATCGGATATTTTAAGACTGGCACTTGAAATGGACAAATGGTATCACGCTCATTTGGATTTCTTTGAAGCAAGATTCCATGCGCAACCTTATGGAAGGAATCAAGATGGAAGCCTTAAGGAGTATGTTCCATTGTTATCTATTGTTCCGGAAATCTACGGAGAGATTGTTACTGATCCAATCGCAGTTCTTCGAACCACAGGCGCACAGCGGACCGGATGCTCCATGTGTGGGTTTGGAATTCACCTGGAACAGCGTCCCCACAGGTTTGATAAACTTCGGGAAAGAAATCCGAAAGAGTGGGAGTTCTGGATGTATCGCTGCTGTACAGATCCGAAAACCGGTGAGAAATATGGCTGGGGACGTGTGTTAGATTACATAGGTGTTGAGTGGGAAAATCCTCCAGAAGTACAGATGACAATATTTGATTTTCCGGAGTATCTACCAGAAACGAAAGAAAGGAGCTGAGGCTATGGAGGAAAAATATAAAACCTGTAAACACAGTACCGGCAGAGCAGGTGTGATGATCGTATACGTCCACCCGACCTGTCCGAGGCTGTCAATGATAAAAGGCACCTTATGTAGCAGTAAGATCCGCTGTCGGGAGTGTAGAAGCTGAGAGGAGAGAAGATGACGCTGAATGAATTAACAAATAATCAGAAACGCAAAGAGTTTCTGGATAAATATACAGGATGGAACTTGTGGCTTGCTGTGCCGGAAATAAGCGAAAAGTATTATTCTTATCCACTTCCGGACAATACAATGATCATCGTCAAAGAAACTGAACATACAAAAGGTGATGACTGGTGGAAGAAAGACGAGCGCGGCGGCTATTACGTTACCACAGAATACTATCTCCTGGAAGGTGATTGGAAAAGATTTGCAGACTGCAAAAAGAGTATGACACAGATTATTGAGCATCTGAGAGAGGTGAAACAATGATAGACGTAATCGTTGCAATGGGTGTTGGCGTGCTGATCGGAGCTTTTGGCGTGATTGCCTGGGCATTAAGTGCCGTAAACAAGGATAGAGGTGAAAAAGATGACAGAGACCAAGCAGGGAAAGGCAACGGACCGGAAAGCCACTGAGGCGGTGAACACGATTAGAATTTACTGTAAAAACAATGACATTCACGACTGCGTATTTAACTGTGCGATACGGCAGGTATGCAGAGGATATTTTCGCAATTTGAACGTACCGATGCTGTGGCCAGAAGTGGAGGTGCCGGATGATTGATGAAAAAAGAGTGCTGCAGGTTGCCAGGGAATTAAGCATGAACCCGGATAAGGCAAGGAAGCTCTTGGAGGATGCCAGATCAGAACCGGCAATCATGAAGCGGATACATAAGTATGAGCAGCTTGTGGGAGGTGACAGAGGTGGACAAGACGGTGCTGGAGCAGTATGTGGAGCTGAAGGAAGAAATCAAAGACCTACATAACCGCATAGACCGGGACAGGCGCAGACTGGTCAAGATCGAGAATGAGGGTGTTGTATCTGATACCGTAAAAGGAACCAGAAAGGATGGCACTATCGGTCCGATCAAGATAACCGGCTACCCTTTTCCGGAAGTTGACCAGGTGAAGGGCATGATTAAAAAGCGGGTAGCAAAGCTTCACATACTGGAAGACGAACTGCAGGACGCACTGAATGTAGCAGATGATTTTATCCGGGAAATCCCACAAAGCGATCTGAGAATGATGTTTCGTTTTTATTACCTGGATGACATGACATGGGTGGCGGTAGCAGCAAATATGAACAGCCGGTTTCCAAAACGGAAATATACAGAAGACAGCTGCAGAAAGCGTCATGACCGATATCTTGAAAAAATATTATAAAATTTTCAAAATGTCCGGTCATGTCCGCTTCGGCTATGGTAGTATGTACACTGAGCTCAGAAGGAAAGACTTCCGATGATGAAATACCCCCACCCATAAGGTATGAACGACTGCCAGGTGTCACAGCCTGGCGGTTGATTCGGTTAGTACCATACCGATGGCCAAAGGTACTGTTACTGCTTAGCAGGTAAGCGGCTGTTATTTACTGTTTTCCACAGTGGAAGAGAAAATGGCGGTTAAGGTGAAAGACACTGTTCGAAAACAGGGTTAGGACCCTGGCTGGACGCTTAGTTGCAGCCAATCCACGGAACACCTCCCCGATCGGGAGGGAGCATGAGCCGTTAAGTCGAGCCGCAGGTTCGAGTCCTGGTGTTCCGATTAGCTTCAAGAGAAGCTATCCAAACTACATACATTTTTTGCAAACGTCCTGTAGAAATACGGGGCGTTTTGTAGTATGATGAAAGAAAATGTATGTGGGAGGTTGATACGTCATGGCTTATGAGAATGGAAGTAATATATTTAATTACAGTCCAGAAATATTTTTGAGATATCGGAAGGACAAAATGATATTTGCGAAAGCACTTCAGATTATCCAGATATTTCAGACAAGAGTAGATTATCCATTTTGTTTTGATGAAATGGATAAAGCTGTAAGTTCAATCTTGGGAGCACCTTTTCAGTCCTTTTTCTTTTGCGGTTATGTTTATATCAGAGCGGTAAAGAAAGAAGATTATGATCCAACTCAATCATTTGATCCTGCAAGCGAAAAAACTGTAAATCTTGTGGAAGGATTGGAAGAGCATGAAATTGATGATATTGCCGAAGAATACAGGGATGCGATAAAGAGCTTTACCATATCTATACAGCACTTATCTTCTGACGTTTTTCCATCGGAAAATGACGGTTTAGGATTAAAATCTGTAGCATATAATAAAACTGATGAACAAGTAAAAAAATTAAGAGTAATACGTAATGATAATAAATATCTAGATTTATCATTGAGCCGAAAGGAAATAAAATTTTTAATCGATCAGTTGAACGAAATTTACAATGATGGAGAAAAATAATATGGGAAGAGGCTCAGTAATAAATTTTCAAGATTGGGAAGAGAATGATAAATCTACTGAAGTTTCATCTGGGATAGTTAAAGAATATGATAGGTCGGGAGATGATTCCATGGACGATTTGTTACAGAAATATATTGAGAAAGTTGATCGCGATCAGTCTGATTTAAGAAAAGACATAAAAGATTCTGAGGATAGAATAAACAGAATCGTTGAAAATTCAGAGATGCGCATGGATAAGCGTTTAGATCGTATTGAGCAGATGATTAATGAGCAGAATAATAAAATAGATGCTTTATCAGAAAAGATGACAACTAAGCTTGAAGAAGATAGAAAGTATAGATTTACGAATAATGTTGCAATACTATTGGGGTTGCTGGGAACACTTTTGACAATGTGGGGGATTTATCATGCCACAGCTTCAACTATAGCATCAATAGCATCTCTTGTTCGCTAAAGAAAATTGGAGGTATGTAGAATGGGACTTAATTTGGAAAATAATGAGTTTATTAACTGTGTTTTAGAATGCCCTGGAGAAACTGTACAAATAAAAAGCATAAAATTTACTTCAGAAGCGGTAGCCAAAATTGCAGATATTATGGATAGAGGTATTAAAAAACTTAATCAACAGTTAAAGACGGAGACAATAATTTTATCGCCTAATGCATATAGAAATTTGAAACAGAAAAGTTATAATTTATATGCTGAAGGATACGGATATTATAATAATTGTAGATGCA
>OGOY01003065.1_pt1 | contig 13491 bp, 9 predicted proteins | sample 1552811 | NCBI WGS metagenome assembly OGOY01 (sample SAMEA2580132, study PRJEB22360) | human gut metagenome | biome: human gut; feature: human-associated habitat; material: faeces | place: Denmark | collected 2008/2010 | reverse complement strand
CGACCTCACGGCCCCCAGCCGTGCGCGCTACCAAGCTACGCCATACCCCGTAACGAAAAAGATTATAACAGAAATTGATTATAAATGCAACAGCTTTTTATTTATAAAAAAGAGGTGAAGTCCTGAGATATTCAGGGACAACACCTCTTTATAGAATGGTATTTATGCCAGCTTATTCAGTTTTTCGATAATATCTGTAAGTTCTTCCCTTGAAAAATCGCCGAAACTCATTAATGCACGTAATGGCATGGAATCGGTCATGGCCTGGGTCATTTCTTCGGAGATGGCTTCGGATGCGGCTTCAGAAGCAGTTTCTTCTCCGCCATTTAAAGAGAGAAGATATTTCTTTGTGAGATCTTTGGCGGTGTCTGCAGTTTTTGGATTGCGGAACAGTTCGCCGAGGGTTGTGTTCATATGGATGTGCATTGGGATTTCCTGGCTGCTGTTCATATGAATGGTTTCTGAAAGACGGATGTCTCTGGAAGAAGCACCAATGAGGATTTCATAATCACCACTTGCCACAAACCAGTCGTGTATTCCGGTGTGATACCATGCAAAACTGCGGTTATCCAGTGTCATGGTGACGGTTTTGGTTTCACCTGGATTCAGAGAAATTTTTTCGAAACCTTTCAGTTCTTTCACCGGGCGGATAGCAGAACCTGTCAGATCTTTTACATAAAGCTGTACAATCTCTTTTCCTGCCACATTTCCTGTGTTTGTGATATCTACAGATACGGTGACTGTATCTTTTTCAGTGGGATTCACACTGGAAATTCTGAGGTTGTCATAAGCAAAGGAGGTGTAAGAAAGACCATACCCGAACGGGAAAGCAACCTCCATCTCTTTGGTATCATAATAACGGTATCCTACGAATACACCTTCACGGTATTCTACTTTTTCTCCACCGCCGAAATTCAGGTAGGAAGGATTATCTGCCAGTTTCAGAGGCATGGTTTCAGCCAGTTTTCCGCTTGGATTTACTTTTCCGTACAGGATATTTGCAACAGCGGCACCACCTGCCTGTCCGCCAAGATATGCTTCCAGAAGACCCTTTACATCGGAAAGCCAAGGCATTTCCACAGGAGAGCCGTTGTGGAGAACGATTACGGCATTCGGCTGCACCTTAAGGATTTCAGCAATAAGACGGTTCTGGCATTCCGGGAGTCTCATATGAGAACGGTCGTATCCCTCGGATTCGAAACTGTCCGGAAGACCGGCAAAGATTACAACTTTATCTGCGTTGCCGGCTGTTTTTAATGCTTCTGCGGCAAGGGTGTCATCATAAAGATCTCTGTCTGCCGGGAAACCTTCCGCATAAATGACCTGAGCATCAGAAGGAACCGAGTCAAAAGCATTTGTAACTTTGAAGCAGTTAATGTGAGAACTTCCACCGCCCTGGAAACGAGGTTTTTTGGCAAAGCCGCCAATGAAAGCGACTTTTTCGGAAGCTTTCAGAGGAAGGATGTCATCCGCATTTTTCAGAAGAACCATGGACTCTTCTGCAATGTGGCGCGCTTCTTCGTGATCTTTTTTCATGGTAAATTCCTGTGGGGCACGATGATCCGCATACTCAAAAACAATACGGAGAATGCGTTCTACAGCCTGATTGAGAATTTCTTCTTTCAGGGTACCGTTTTTGACTGCTTCAACAATCAGGGCATCGTTTGCGCCGCCGGAAGAAGGCATCTCCAGTTCCAGTCCTGCTTCCAGGCCTTTCACACGGTCATTGACTGCACCCCAGTCAGACATCACGTAACCTTTAAATCCCCAGTCTCCTCGAAGTACATCTGTAAGAAGCCATTTGTTTTCAGATGCAAAGGTTCCGTTAATCTGGTTATAAGAGCACATAAAGGTATATGGCTGTGCTTTTTTTACAGCAGTTTCAAAAGCAGGAAAATAAATTTCACGGAGAGTTCTTTCGTCTGCCTCAGAAGAGTTGCTCATACGATGGTATTCCTGGTTGTTTGCGGCAAAATGTTTGATGGAAGTTCCTACGTGCTGGGACTGTACACCATTTACAAATGCGGCGGCAATTTCACCGGCAAGATATGGATCTTCAGAATAATATTCAAAGTTTCTTCCGCAAAGAGGGGAACGTTTGATATTTACTGCAGGTCCAAGAACCACCGATACATCGTTGGCTTGAGCTTCTTTTCCGATGGTTTCACCCATTTCTTCCATCAGTTTCCGGTCAAAGGAGCAGGCGCTTAAAGCTGCAGGAGGGAAGCAGACAGCTTTGATACTGTCATTCATTCCAAGATGGTCGCCTTTGTCATCCTGCTTGCGAAGTCCGTGAGGGCCGTCGCTGACCATTACTTCCGGAATTCCAAGACGGTCTACATGTTTCAGGTGCCAGAAATCAAGGCCGGAGCACATGCCTGCTTTTTCTTCCAGGGTCATCTGGCTTACGATTTTTTTTAAATCACGTTCCATAAAATATTACCTCCGAATGTTGTTCTTAATATGGACTATAGCATTTTTTAGTGATAAAATATAATAAAATATTGTCATAAATCATAAAATTTTGCAATAATTTCCAGGGGTTACGGAGATGAAAGAAGACATATTAGAGAAAGAAAAAACAGCCGCGTTGCTGGCAGAAAACAGAGGAGAAGCTGCGTTGTTTCAGAGAAGAGAAAATTTACAGAAACATACTTCCTATGCCAGTGAACGAATGCAGTATGAGGCAATAAAAAACGGACAGGTGGAACGTATCCGTTCTGTTATGCAGAGAGAGCCGGATGGAACTCCGGGAATTCTTTCGAAAGACCAGCTCCGCAACAGCAAAAATATGTTTATTGCAGGTATTACGTTGTTTACCAGAGCTGCAATTGAAGGAGGAGTTCCGGAAGAAACTGCATATTCTCTCAGTGACGGGTATATTCAGACAGTCGAGGAATGTGCAGACAGGGATTCCATAGAAAAACTTTCTGCAAAGGCGGCAGAACGTTTTGCACAGGAAGTCAGGAAGTACGGAAATCCCAGTTACAGCAGGGCAATGGAATGTGCGGTTAGGTACATTCATCTTCATCTTCATAATCCGATTACTCTGGAAGAGGTAAGTAAAGCTGCCGGAATCAGTTCCTCCTACCTTTCCCGCACATTTCGAAAAGAGACAGGAATGTCCATGGTGGACTATATTCAGAAACAGAGGATTGAGGCGGCCTGTAATATGCTTTCCTATTCCGATTATACAGCCTCGCAGATCGGAGAATATCTCTGTTTTTCAAATCAGAGTTATTTTATCCGAATTTTTAAAAAGTTTACGGGTATGACACCTGCGAAATACCGAAAATACTCAGTACGGGGAAGAATAAAATCCCATTGACAAATTTACTGTAACGTGTTATCCTAATACCAGTTTCAAAAAGAGAAATGCATAGATGAGGAATAGTACACATCGAACGGAGCACAGAGAGCTGCTGGCCGGTGAGAAGCAGCGGAAGGGATTTGTGGAACTCGCCTCGGAGCATCTGCCTGAAATCTTTATATATTATATAAGAGAGTAGACGCAGACGGTGTCCGCCGTTATCCGGAGAGGATATAAGGATGTATATACATTCCGTATCTGTCAAGTGTGTGAATTTTTATTCATGAAATAAGAGTGGTACCGCGTAGGACAGCAGTTGTCTTTCGTCTCTTGCAGAATCTGCAGAGTCGGAAGATTTTTTTTATGTCTTTATATCAAAAACAGAAACCAAAGAGAAATTTTAATGGAAACAGAAAGTGGAGGAAAACAAAATGATGACACCATCCAAGTACAAACGTCAGTATTACATGCCGCCGGTGAAATGTATGAAATGGGCGGAGAAAGAATATGTGGATAAGGCCCCGATCTGGTGCTCTGTAGACCTTCGTGACGGAAATCAGGCACTTGTGATCCCGATGAGCCTGGAGCAGAAAGTGGAATTTTTCAAGCTTCTTGTAAAGATTGGTTTTAAAGAGATCGAGGTTGGATTTCCGGCTGCTTCTGAGACAGAGTATGAGTTTCTCCGTACGCTGATCGAACAGGATCTGATCCCGAAGGATGTAACGATCCAGGTGCTGACTCAGGCAAGAGAGCATATCATCCGTAAGACTTTTGAAGCTGTTAAAGGCGCCCCAAAAGCGATCGTTCATGTATACAATTCCACATCCGTATCTCAGAGAGAGCAGGTATTCAAAAAATCAAAAGAGGAGATCCTGAAGATCGCAGTAGATGGCGCTGCACTTTTGAAAAAACTGGCTGATGAGACAGAAGGCAATTTTCAGTTTGAGTACAGCCCGGAGAGCTTTACGGGAACAGAGCCGGAGTATGCACTGGAGGTGTGCAATGCGGTTCTGGATGTATGGCAGCCTACTGCAGATAACAAAGCGATCATCAATCTGCCTGTTACGGTTGAGCATTCTATGCCGCATGTGTATGCAAGTCAGGTGGAATACATGTGTGATAATCTGAAATACCGTGAAAACGTGATCGTTTCTCTTCATCCGCACAATGACCGTGGATGTGGCGTTGCAGACTCCGAGATGGGTCTTCTTGCAGGTGCTGACCGAATTGAGGGAACTTTGTTCGGAAATGGTGAGCGTACCGGTAATGTGGATATTGTAACGCTTGGTATGAATATGTATTCCCAGGGTGTGGACCCGAAGATTGATTTTTCTGATATGCCGCATATTTGTGAGGTTTATGAGAAATGTACCGGAATGCAGATCTATGAAAGAAGTCCGTACAGTGGAGCTCTTGTATTTGCTGCATTTTCCGGATCTCATCAGGATGCCATCGCAAAGGGTATGCACTGGAGAGAGAACGGAGATCTGGAGCACTGGACTGTTCCGTATCTGCCGATCGATCCGACAGATGTGGGAAGAAACTACGATGCAGATGTTATCCGTATCAACAGCCAGTCCGGAAAGGGCGGTGTAGGCTATATACTGGAGACAAAGTTTGGCCTGAACCTTCCTCCGAAAATGCGCGAGGCTATGGGCTATGCAGCCAAAGCAGTGTCCGATCACAAGCACAAAGAGCTTCATCCGGACGAGATCTTCAGTCTGTTCAAATCTACCTTCGAAAATGTGGTTGAACCATACAGCATCAATGAGGTTCATTTCCAGCAGAAGGAAGACGGCATCGTAACACGGGTTACTTCTACATTCCGTGGAAAAACCATCGTTACAGAGGCTTCCGGAAATGGTCGTCTGGATGCGGTAAGCAATGCACTGAAGAAAGCTTACGAACTGAAATACACACTGGAGACTTATCAGGAGCATGCTCTGGAGCAGAGTTCTTCCTCCAAGGCTATCGCTTATGTGGGAATCCGTAAACCGGATGGAACGCTTGCCTGGGGAGCGGGTGTTGATCAGGATATTATCCGTGCCTCTATTGATGCACTGGTAACTGCGATCAACAATCGATAAGCATCCGGTTCCGGATAGGTTTACAAAAAATGAGAAGCTGCCATAAAACGCAGCTTCTTTTTTTGCCGTGCAGATGTTATAATAGTGCGGAATGTGAAAATAACAGTGAGTAAGAGGGGTATTATGAAAAATAAGAAAAAAAACAGGATCTCATACAGCCTGTCTGCAGAGCTGAAAAACGCTCTGAAATATCTGCTGATATGGGGAATGATCCTGATCTTTTCCGCATATCTGCTTAGTGATTCGGAGATCCTCGGAAATGTAAAGCAGCAGGCAAGACCGGATACTTGGTCTATGATCGGTGCGGGAGGAAGCTTTGAAGAGGAGTTTACCTGCAAAACGAACCGTCTGTCCGGTGTGGAGCTTTTTCTTTCTACAGAGAGTGCATCGGTTGCTGGAACGTTTCAGATAACGCTGTATCAGAATGAAAGGGAGATCCAGAGCTGGCAGGCCAGCAGACTGACCATATCGTCGGGGGATACCACGTATTTCCGGCTTGACCAGAAGCTTACGGAATGTAAGGGGCAGAAATTCCGGATCGTTTTAGATGGCGCAAAAGGGGATACCGGAGTGGCTGCAGGGCTGGTGAGCCTGAAGGATGATACACAGACACTTGCCTATCGGATCATTTCCAGGCCATTTCCAAAATCACTGGTGTTTCTGGTGATTGGAGCGGCGGCAGCTGTGATGCTGGTGATCTTTGCATTTTTGAAACGCAGACAGCTCCGGGCAGAAGTGGTGTTTGCCGTTGTTTATATTTTTATGAGTATCTGTACGCTGGCGGCGGTTCCGGCCTTTAATTCGCCGGATGAGTACAGCCATTATCTGAGAAGCTATGAGGTTTCCAGAGGATATCTGACGTCGGAAGGCAACGGAGGAAACGACTTATTCTCATATGGAAGGACGTTTAACAGTGGTCTGGTTCCGGAATTTTCCGCCAAGGATCATGTATCATTATGGGATATCGGAGAGAATGCAGATCAGCGTATCGACCGGGAAAAAACACAGTTTTACGGATTTGGAAATACAGCTTTGTATGCACCTACTTCGTATCTTCCCCAGGCAGTAGGGATCCGCATTGCAGATCTGTTTACGGACCGGCCGATGGTTCTTGCCTATGCGGGAAGGATCGCCAATATGCTTATGTTTGGACTGCTCTTTTTCTTTGCCATTCGTCTGACGCCTGTTGGGAAAAATTTCCTCGTACTTCTGGGGCTGGTACCTGTGAATATCCAGTCAGCAAATTCCATGTCAGCAGATGCCCTGGCCCTGGCTCTGACGGTTGCTCTGGCTGCCTTTGTACTGGCTATGCGATATAAACAAAAAGAAGTGATGAGTAGAAGACAGCTGATATGGATGTACGTGCTGACCGGATTCCTGTGTCTTTGCAAAGTGGTTTACATGCCGTTTTGCCTGCTCCTGTTCTTGATCCCGAAAGAACGGTTTAAAAGCAGAAAAAATTACTGGTTTCATGTGGTCTGTGCAGGAGCTGTGATCCTGATCTTAAGTTTGGGCTGGCTGGTCATTGCGTCCCGATATCTCTGTGAGTCACAGCCGGGTGTGGATACAGCTGCACAGCTTGTGGGGATCCTGAAGGATCCGGCTGCCTTTGTCCTGACTTTTGTGCGGAGCCTGGATAATTTTGGTGTGACCTATCTTACAGAAATGATAGGAAGTAATCTTGGATGGCTGAACATTCCTGTCTGTGCCCTGCTGGCAATGGGATATCTTTTGATCCTGGTCCTTCAGGTTTCCGGGAATGATGATATGTCGGGAATCCGTCTGGATCTTCCGGCAAAGGGCATTCTGGGAGGAGTCAGTCTCCTGGTATTTGCGCTGATCTTTGTAACGTTATATGGACAGTGGACAGCCTATGGCTACGATAAGATCCTGGGCGTGCAGGGACGGTATTTTCTGCCGCTTCTTTTTCCGCTGATCCTTGCGCTGAAGCCCAAACGGTTTGCCGAAGGAGCCGGGGAAACACCATGGGGACTGTTTCTGGGAGCCTGGAGTATCGATCTGTGTGTTTATGCGACACTTTTCGTGCAGGCCCTGTGCCGTTTTGCATAAGGTGTCGGATCTGGTCGAGCAAAAATCCTTGACTGGTTGAAAACAAAATATTATAATCAAATCTGTAAATAACAGAAGAAAAAACTGTTCTGAAAAAGGATAAACAGGCAGATAGAAGTACGATTTCCGGAAAGTGGGTGTACAACATTGGACGGAGATGGAGACGCTATCTGCCTTTTTTTTCTGAAATGAAATAGGGCATGAGTGTGGATAACTCTGCGATTTTATGTGGATTTTATGTGGAATACATGTGGATAAGGTGTGGATAAAACACAAATACCGCCGTTGAAGCGTTAAATACGGGAAAAAGCTTGACATATTCAATATTATTAAATATAATTTTCCCATACATTACAAAAATGTTACAAACATGTAAAGGAAATCGTAATGATCCGTATTTATCCGGGAAGCGATGATAATGGGGGCTGTGATGTCGCATCGGAGGATTATGGGCTGTTACAGAAAATGAAACGCAAGGAATGAGATTATGAAAGTTGAGAAAGATTTACGCGAGGCTGACGGAGTGCAGGATGAACGTAGAAATGGAAAAACCAGAGGAAATTCCGCGCGCAGTTTTGCAGTGCTGACATTATGTGCAGTTTTGGCGATGGTTATTTCTCTGGGGACAAGGACATTTGCAGAAAGTGAAGGAGGCAGGGTTTATGCAGCTTCGGATGGAGGAGAGGGCTCTCCCTATGAAGAGGTTGCTGTTCCTACCGGGATCGCAGGTGTGGTTTCAGGAGTTACGGATACACCATTATCCGGAAGCACGGTTACAAGGATCGGAAGCTCCTGTGAGCAGGTGATCGTAGGCCAGAGAGTACAGAAAGTAACCAATACTGCTGCAGATCTTAATGTAAGCTCCTCTATGGAAAACAAAGTAAATGAACTTGATGCAAGGTCGATCACACTGGCAGAAAATCCCACACTGATGTCAGATGAAGACTATGATACACTTCTGAGGATCGTGGAGGCAGAAGCAGGAAGTGAAGATATCAAGGGCCGTGTTCTGGTGGCTAACGTCATCATGAACCGTGTAAAAAGCGAAGATTTTCCGAATACGGTGACAGAGGTTGTCTGGGATAACAGTGACGGCGTTCCGCAGTTTTCACCGACCTATGATGGCAGGATCAATGAAGTTGCAGTTTCCGATGAAACAAGGGAAGCGGTCAAGCAGGCGCTGAAGGGTACGGATTATTCTGAAGGTGCACTGTTCTTTATCCAGAAATCTGCAGCAGAGGAACATAATGTGAAATGGTTTGAAAAGGACCTGAAGAGGCTCTTTAAATACGGGGTCCATGAATTTTATACATATAAATAGGAAGAACTGATGCAGTACAGAAGGAACCAACCGCCGGCAGAAACAGACCGGCGGTTTCTTTTTATCCGAAAGCTGTGAATATCTGTCTGATCACAGGGTGGGATTTGGCAAGACAGATTCTTTTTTAAAAGTGGTGGCATTTTCCATAATTCCATGCTATAATGTGATAACGTTGAAAAGAAAACGAATATCTTACAATAGAAAGGCGGAACACCAATGCAGGTATTGTACAAGAGCACCAGAGGAAAAGAGCAGGCAGTTACAGCGTCTATGGCCATACTTAAGGGCCTTTCTGAGGACGGCGGACTGTTCGTGCCTGAAAGCATTCCACAGCTGGATGTACCAATGGACAAGCTGGCACAGATGACCTACCAGGAGACAGCATATGAGGTAATGAGCCGTTTCCTTACAGATTTTACCGAGGATGAGCTTAAGAACTGTATCAACAAAGCATACGACAGCAAATTTGATACAGAAAAGATCGCGCCGCTTCATGAAGCGGATGGGGCATATTTCCTGGAACTGTTCCATGGCGCGACCATTGCATTTAAGGATATGGCACTTTCCATTCTTCCGCATCTGATGACAACTGCAGCGAAGAAGAATAATGTTAAGAATGAGATCGTGATCCTTACCGCAACATCAGGAGATACCGGTAAAGCTGCCATGGCAGGCTTTGCAGATGTGCCGGGAACGAAGATCATTGTATTTTATCCGAAGCATGGTGTCAGCCCGATCCAGGAGAAACAGATGGTAACTCAGAAGGGTGCCAACACTTATGTGGTAGGTATTACCGGTAACTTTGATGATGCCCAGACTGCAGTTAAGAAGATGTTCAATGATCATGAGCTGGCAGCAGAGCTGGATCAGGCAGGCTTCCAGTTTTCTTCTGCAAACTCTATCAACATCGGTCGTCTTGTTCCTCAGATCGTATATTATGTATATGCCTACGCATCACTGGTACGCGACGGCAGAATCAAAGACGGACAGGAGATCAATGTGGTAGTTCCTACCGGAAACTTCGGAAATATCCTTGCTGCATACTATGCGAAACAGATGGGACTTCCGATCCACAAGCTGATCTGTGCATCGAATGAGAACCGTGTTCTTTATGATTTCTTCCGCACAGGAACCTATGACAGAAAGAGAGATTTCATCCTTACGACATCTCCTTCCATGGATATCCTGATCTCCAGCAATCTGGAAAGACTGATCTATCGTCTTACCGGAGAAAATGCTGAAAAATGTGCAGAGCTTATGAAATCCTTAAGTGAGGGCGGCGAATATACCATTACTGACGATATGAAAGCACAGCTTATTGATTTTTATGGTAATTTCTGTAGTGAAGATGAGACTGCACAGGCCATCAGTGATATCTACAAAAACAGCAATTATGTAATCGATACGCATACTGCAGTTGCAGCCGGCGTATATAAGAAGTATGTAAGTGAGACAGCGGATCATCTTCCGACAGTGATCGCCTCTACTGCAAGTCCGTATAAATTCACAAGAAGTGTTATGGAAGCACTTGGTGAGGATCATAAAGATCTGGATGATTTTGGCCTTGTAGACGCATTAAGTGCGCTTTCCGGAGTACCTGTTCCACGTGCAGTTGAAGAAATCCGTACTGCCCCGGTTCTTCATGACAGGGTGGTAGATGCAGTGGATATGCCGGCAGCAGTAAAGGATATCCTTAAGATCAAATAATAATTGATAATAAAATCAGTAAGAAAATGTATTTTATGTTGAAAAAGCACAAATACTGGTTTATAATAAAAACAACGAAAACCGAATCCTGGAATGTTCGATCCCCCTTTTCTTTTTGAACCTACATTGACATTTTGGGAATCCAAAATCGCAGGTTGGATGTCAGACCTCACGTCGTGGTAGGCAGAAGACACTGTTGAGGATACCCACCTAGCATCTGCTAGGCGTCAAAAATAAGGGAACGGCATCCCGGGATTAATCGGTTAAAGACATAGAGCCGGTTAGTGGCTCTTTTTTCATATATGGGAGGAATTAAAACATGAGTGTTTCTGAAAGGAAATTTGGGGCACTTCCTACAGGAGAAGAAGTAAAAATCTATCATCTTGAGAATAAAAAAGGTGCCTATGCGGAAGTGCTTCAGTATGGTGCGATCCTGGTGAAGATATGTGTTCCGGATAAGAACGGAGATCTGAAGGATGTGGTCCTTGGATATGACGATATCCGGGGATATGAGATTAATGGATGCTTTTTCGGTGCGAGCATTGGAAGAAGTGGAAACCGTATCGAGAATTCCAGATTTTTTATTGATGATAAAGAAGTGGTTCTTGCAGAGAATGAGAATCATAACAATCTTCACAGCGGTCCGGATGGTTTTGAGAAAAAGCTGTGGGAAGTAAAAGAAATTTCCCAGGAGAAGAACAGCGTGGATTTCTTCCGCATCAGTCCGGATGGAGAGAACGGATTTCCGGGAGAATTTTCCATTGTTGTGAAATATGAATTCACAGAGGAAAACGAACTGAAGATTTTTTACAGAGGACGCTCTGATGCAGCTACCGTTGCCAATATGACCAACCATTCTTATTTTAATCTGAACGGAGAAGGCAGCGGAGATGTGCTTGATCAGGAACTATGTATTCATGCGAAGTATTTTACTCCGGTAAAAGACAGCCAGTCCATTCCTACCGGTGAATATGCACCGGTGGCGGGAACGCCGATGGATTTCAATGTTTCCAAACCGATCGGCAGAGACATTGAGGCGGATTTTGAACAGCTGAAGTTCACAGGCGGTTATGACCATAACTATGTAACCGATAATTATGCAAAGGGCAATGTCCGTTCGATCGCTACTGCATACTGTAAGGAATCCGGTATCGGTATGGAGGTTTCCTCCGACTGCCCATGTGTGCAGTTCTATGCAGGCAATTTTGTTAAGGATGAGAAGGGAAAGAACGGTCATGTTTATCATGAACGTTATGGATTCTGCCTGGAGACACAGGTGGAGCCAAATGCAGTCAATGTAGAGGATTTCCATTCTCCGATCCTGCTTCCCGGTGAAGAGTACAGCTCTGAAACGGTTTACCGTTTCTTTGTGAAATAACAGACAAACAGAAATAAAAGAGGTGCGAGAAGGCAATGCAGATACGTGTGGCAGAAGAGAAGGATGCAGCAACACTTTTGGAAATTTATTCCTACTACGTAGAAAAAACTGCGATCACATTTGAATACGAAACACCTTCCATAGAAGAGTTTACGCATCGGATCCATGATATAAAGGCGAAATATCCGTATATTGTGGCAGAAGAGAACGGAGAGATCCTGGGATATGCCTATGGTTCTGCGTTTCATCCGAGGGCTGCTTATGGCTGGTGTGCGGAAATGTCCATTTATGTGAGGCATGACCGGCGGGGCAGCGGTGCAGGAGGCAGACTCTATCGAGCCCTGGAGAGTCTTCTTGCAGAGATGGGAATTCTGAACCTGAACGCCTGCATTGCAGTTGCACCAAAAGAAGATGAATACCTGACCAGTGCCAGTGTGGATTTTCATAAGCATTTCGGCTATAAGCGTGTGGGAGAGTTCCACAGATGCGGCTATAAGTTTAACCGTTGGTATAATATGGTATGGATGGAAAAGATGATAGGTGAACATAAGAGCCTGCAGCCGGAAGTAAAGCTTTTTCCGGAAATCCAGGATAAGATCGGATTTGAACGTTTTTCCTGGTGAAAAAAGAAACCTGAGGGAGGTCAGCATGGACGAGGAAAAGAAAAATATAATCCAGCTCATGCTGGGATTTGTGCGCAGGGCAAACGGAGATCATGTTAGTGCATATGCGGCCCAGGCAGCGTATTTTCTGATCATGTCTTTTATCCCGTTTATACTGTTTCTTACAACGCTGATCCGTTATACACCCTTAAGCTATAATGTTGTCAGGGATGCCATCATCGGGTTTGTGCCCGGAAATCTGCAGACCTTTGTGCTGAGCATTGTGGTAGAAGTATACAAAAGAAGTACAGCCATCGTGCCGTTGTCTGCGCTGATGGCGCTCTGGGCGTCCGGAAAGGGAATGCAGGCGATCACCAATGGCTTAAATACCATTTATCATGTAAAGGAAACCCGAAACTGGCTGATGACCCGAATCTATTCGGTTTTTTATATGCTGTTGTTTGTGCTGGCAATCATTGTCACTCTTCTGGTCCTGGTTCTTGGTAATCGAATCCAAGTAGCTGCACAGAGAACCATTCCGATTCTCGGGAGGCTGCTGGCCAAGGTTATAGGGGCCAGGACATTGCTTGTATTTGCCGTGCTGTTTGCAGTGTTTCTGGTCCTTTATAAAGTGCTTCCAAACCGAAAGGCAACCTTTAAAAGCCAGCTTCCGGGTGCATTTATGATCGCAGTGGCATGGATGATATTTTCCTATGGATTTTCCCTGTATTTTGAATTTTTTCCGAGTTTTGGAAATATGTACGGAAGTCTGACTGCGCTGATCATGGTAATGCTGTGGCTGTATGTGTGTATGAACCTGCTTCTTTACGGGGCGGAGATCAATGCCTACTTCGAAAATGAATTCCGAAAGGCCCAGAGATCTGTAAAAACACTTCTTTCCAAGAAAGAAAATGAAAAAAACAGTTCCAAAGAATCCTGACTTTGCGCTTGACAGAAGGCAGACCTTGTGGCATAGTATTAAAAGACAGAAAAGCTGTGAAGGTGTTTATAGAGGA
>OGOY01003057.1_pt1 | contig 13540 bp, 10 predicted proteins | sample 1552811 | NCBI WGS metagenome assembly OGOY01 (sample SAMEA2580132, study PRJEB22360) | human gut metagenome | biome: human gut; feature: human-associated habitat; material: faeces | place: Denmark | collected 2008/2010 | reverse complement strand
ACTTCGAACGCCGGGGGCACCCTTTCCCCCAGCCCCGCGCCGCCCTGCCGTTCGTGGTCGCCGATGCGCCCGCTGCATATCGTGAACCCGTTGTCCGCCGTGTAGTGGCTTTCATAAAACGCCGCTACATCCCCGCGCGTGAGTTTATCGTATTGGGCTTCGTCGGCCGAGATGCCGTAGGGGTGCGAGGGCCCGAAAAGGGCGCGGGCGAAAGCCTCGCGGGCCTGGGTGTCGACCTTCGTGCGTTCGACGGCCAGCCGCTGCTTGCGCTTGGCGCAGTAGGTGCGCAGTTCCTCCTCGGGGAAAACGGGGTGCAGGAGTATCTGTTCGGCTACGGCGAGCGTTTCGTCGAAGAATTTGGAGAGCATGCAGAAACTGATGTAGGCATAGTCGCGGTCGATGTTGACGTCGTAGTACGAGCCGTAATAGTCGAGCCGTTCGGCGATCTGGTGCGCCGTCATGTCGCGTGTCCCCTCGGCGAGCATGTTGGCGGCGGCCGACGCCGAGAAAGGAACCCGTTGCATGGCCGATCCGGCGCGGAACACGAAGGTGACGCGCAGCACTTCGAAGTCGTCCGAGGCGAGCGTGTAGAGCGCCGAGCCGTTTGCCAGCAGGCTCTTCCCGGCTTGTGCGACCTCGACGTCGGAGGGTATTACGAGGGGTGGTTGTGTCATTTTTTCGCTTTGTAAATAAGGATGGAACAGTTTTCGGGGCGGAAGGTGCGGCGGCTGAAGGCGAGGATGTCGCCGGTCGTGACGGGTTCCTTGTGGGGACGGCAGGGTAGGCCGCCACCTCGCCGTTGATGAGCGGCAGGTCGCCCAGCATCTCGTAGAAGCCCAGGTTCATCGCCTTGTTCATCACGTTCAACTCGCCGAAGAGCGTGTTAGCCTCGAACTTGTTTTTGACCTTCTCGACCTCGTAGTCCGATGCCGGGACGCTCTGCAATGCCTCGATTTCGGCACGGAAAGCCGCTTCGGCCTGTTCGGGAGTGGTATCCGGCAGCAGTTGCCCCGTAAAGACGAACAACCCCGGGTCGACGTCGCCCGAAATGTAGGCGTTGACCGAGGCCAGCAGGCGCTGTTCCTGCACCAGGTGTTTGTAGAGACGCGACGAGTCGCCGCCCGACAGGAGGTCGGAGACCAGGTCGGCGGTATAGAAATCCTGCGAGGTGCGGCCGCCCATGTGGAATGCCAGCGACAGGGTCGTGGCGGGCACGTCGCGTTCGACCGTCTCCCGGCGGGGCGCCTCCTGCTGCGGTTCCCGGGGGATGGGCTGAGGAGTCACGGTGCGGTCGGCGAGCGGGGCGAACCATTTTTCGGCAAGGTCGAGCATGCGCTCCTCGTCGAAGTCGGCCGAGACGGACAGGATGGCGTTCGAAGGGTGGTAGTGGGTGCGGTAGAAGGCCTGTACGTCGTCGAGTGTCGCTCCGGCGATGTGGTCGGGCGTGAGCCCGATGGTCGCCCAGCGGTAGGGGTGGACTTTGTAGGCCAGTGCCCGCAGCAGCATCGGCTGGTCGCCGTAGGGCTGGTTGAGGTAGCGCTGGCGGAACTCCTCGATCACCACGCGTTTCTCCGCCTCGAGTTTTTCGGGGGTGATGTCCAGCCCCTCCATGCGGTCGCTTTCGAGCCACAGTGCGGTCTCGATGTTGTCCTTCGGGAGGGTGATGTAGAAATCCGTATAGTCGTTGTTGGTGAAGGCGTTGTTGTCGCCGCAGGCCATCTGCACGGGCAGGTCGAAATTCGGGATTTCGCGCGTGCCGCGGAACATCAGGTGTTCGAACAGATGGGCGAAACCCGTGCGCGCGGGGTTCTCGTTGCGCGCCCCGACCTTATATAATATGTTTACTGCGGCGAGTTTCGAAGCCTTATCCCGGTTGACGACGACCGTCAGGCCGTTCGCCAGTGTTCTCTTCTTGTATTCGATCATGGATGCAAAGATAGTAAAAAAGCAGCGGCAGGAAAATTTAGTGACGCCTCATTTGAAGATGGATTCGAAGACTATGAAGTTTGGGGATTGGAATCCATTACCCTGCCGCTGCGTGTGGAAAACGCTTCGGCAGAAAACGGGAAGAGTGGTGCCGAACCTGTGGCCCATGGCTCTGGTCAGCCTCTATCCCACAAATCACAGCACGCACCCTTCTGGGTACGATCTGTATTGTGGGATAACAAAAAATTTACCAGATTTTAGGGCCCCAATACTATCGTTTATACACGATGATATGTAAAGAACGAATTATGGAACAAAATTAGGAAAAAAATCCCGATTTGCAATCGCCGCGCCCGAACAACCTATTTATCGGCCTTTATTTCCCAGTGTTTCGCCGCGTAAAATTTGTTGACGGCCAAAAAATTATCTGTTTTCTCAACCGCCAATGTGTCTGTGAAAAAATTCCGCTGCTTTTTCCGGCCCGGGATTTGTCTTGCCGGCAGGGGTGGCGCTCCGGCCCCGTGCACGCACAGCCCGGACTGTGCCCGCGAGGGCGTGGCGGGTAATCCGCTATCGGATAATAAGTTCGGCAAGTCGGTGATTATCCGCGAGTTCGCTGTTAAATAAATAACAACCCCGTTGTTATTCCAATAACATCCTGCGTAGTGAAAAAACCGGATGATTTGTCAGAAAATCGGACTGATTTTTCCGCCGGAATTGTTATCTTTGCAACGCATTTTGTCCCGAATCCAGGAAAAACACACAATATCATCTAAAATTTCAACAAAATGGCAGAAAAGAAATTTATCACTTGTGATGGTAACTACGCTGCGGCACATGTTGCATACATGTTCTCGGAAGTTGCGGCGATCTATCCCATCACGCCGTCGTCGACCATGGCCGAACTCGTGGACGAGTGGGCCGCACAGGGTCGCAAAAATATTTTCGGCGAAACGGTGAAAGTTGTCGAGATGCAGTCCGAAGCCGGTGCCGCAGGCGCCGTACACGGTTCGCTGCAGAGCGGTGCCCTGACGTCGACGTTCACCGCGTCGCAGGGTTTGCTGCTGATGATTCCCAATATGTATAAGATCTCCGGCGAATTGCTGCCGGGCGTGTTCCACGTTTCGGCGCGTGCGCTGGCCGCACAGTCGCTGTCGATTTTCGGAGACCACCAGGACGTCATGGCCACCCGCCAGACGGGATTCGCCATGCTGGCGACTTCGTCGGTGCAGGAGGTGATGGATCTGGCGGGCGTGGCGCACATCGTGTCGCTCAAATCGCGCGTGCCGTTCCTGCACTTCTTCGACGGCTTCCGTACCTCGCACGAGATCCAGAAGATCGAGCTGATCGACGAGGCCGCCCTGACGGCGATGCTTGACCGCGATGCGCTCAAGGCCTTCCGCGAGCGTGCGCTCAACCCCGAGCACCCCGTGACCCGCGGTACGGCGCAGAATCCCGACATCTATTTCCAGACCCGCGAGGCCGCCAACCGCTTCTACGACGCCGTGCCCGACATGGTCGCCGAGGCGATGCGCGAGATTTCGAAGATCACCGGCCGCGAGTACAAGCCGTTCGTATATTACGGAGCTGCGGACGCCGAGAACATCGTGATCGCGATGGGTTCGGTGACCGAAACCCTCCGGGAGACGGTCGACTACCTGAACGCCCGGGGCGGGAAGGTGGGCGTCGTGACCGTTCACCTCTATCGTCCCTTCTCGGTGAAATACCTGGGCGAGGTGCTGCCCGAAACGGTGAAGCGCATCTGTGTGCTCGACCGTACGAAGGAACCGGGTGCAAACGGCGACCCGCTCTACCTGGATGTCGTCGAGGCATTCGCCAACTGCAAGGATATTCCGGCCGACCGCAAACCGCTCATCATCGGTGGCCGCTACGGCCTTTCGTCCAAGGACACCACGCCGGCGCAGATGCTGGCCGTGTTCGCCAACCTTGCGGCCAACGAGCCCAAGAACCAGTTCACGGTGGGCATCGTGGACGACGTGACCTTCCGCTCGCTGCCCGTGGGCGAGGAGATTTCGCTCGCCAAGCCCGGTACGTTCGAGGCGCTCTTCTTCGGCCTGGGTGCCGACGGTACGGTAGGCGCCAACAAGAACTCGATCAAGATCATCGGCGGCACGACCAACAAGTACTGCCAGGCATACTTCTCGTACGACTCGAAGAAATCGGGCGGTTACACCTCGTCGCACCTGCGTTTCGGCGACCTGCCGATCACTTCGCCCTATCTGGTCACCACGCCCGACTTCGTGGCGTGCCACGTGCCTTCGTACGTCGACAAGTACGACGTGCTGAAAGGGCTGAAAGCCGGCGGTTCGTTCCTGCTCAACTCGGTGCACGACGCGGCTACGACCTGCGCCACGCTGCCCGACCACATGAAAGCCTATCTGGCCAAGAACAAGATCAATTTCTATATCATCAACGCTACGAAGATCGCCGCCGAGCTCGGGCTGGGTTCGCGTACGAATACCATCATGCAGTCGGCATTCTTCAAGATCGCCAACGTTATCCCGTTCGACAAGGCTGTCGACGAGATGAAGCATGCCATCCTGAAATCCTACGGCAAGAAGGGCGAGGACATCGTCAACATGAACTATGCGGCCGTCGACGCCGGCGGCAACGCCGTGGTGAAGGTCGAGGTGCCGGCCGAATGGGCGCAGATCGACGACAACGGCTTCGCACATGTTTCGGATGCGTCGTATCCCGAGTTCGTGCGCAAGGTCGTTGAGCCGATCAACGGGCTGAAGGGCGATGACCTGCCGGTATCGGCTTTCACGGGCCGTGAGGACGGTACGTGGGAGAACGGCACGGCCGCCTACGAGAAGCGCGGCATCGCCGTGAATGTCCCCGAGTGGAAGATCGAGAACTGTATCCAGTGCAACCAGTGCGCCTATGTCTGCCCGCACGCCGTGATCCGTCCGTTCCTCGCGACGGAGGCCGAGGCCGCCGCATCGGGCGTGGAATGGAAGCAGGGGCTGGGCGAGACCAAGGAGTACAAGTTCCGCATCCAGATCTCGCCGCTCGACTGTACGGGCTGCTCGAACTGCGTCGACGTCTGCCCGGCCAAGGAGAAGGCGCTGGTAATGCGTCCTCTGGAGGAGCAGATGCCCCAGCAGAAGAACTGGGACTACATCACCAAGCATATCGGCTACAAGCAGGTCGTCGACAAGACCAAGTCGGTGAAGAACCTCCAGTTCGCACAGCCGCTGTTCGAGTTCTCGGGCGCCTGCGCCGGTTGCGGCGAGACCCCCTATATCAAGGCTATCTCGCAGCTGTTCGGCGACAAGATGATGGTTGCCAACGCCACGGGCTGTACCTCGATCTATTCGGGTTCGGCACCGTCGACCCCGTACTGCACCAACGACAAGGGCCAGGGCCCGGCATGGGCGAACTCGCTTTTCGAGGACAACGCCGAATTCGGCCTGGGTATGCACCTCGGTGTCGAGAAACTTCGCGACCGTATCCAGAATACGATGGAGCAGGCTATTGCCAACTGTACGAAATGCTCCGACGAGCTGAAGGGCGTCATGCAGGAGTGGATCGCTTCGCGCGGTTCGTCGGCCAAATCGGCCGAGGTCTCGGCGCGCCTCGTCCCGATGATGGAGGCCTGCGGCTGCGATTACTGCAAGGATATCCTGGAGATGAAGGACTGGCTGGTGAAGAAGTCGCAGTGGATCATCGGCGGCGACGGCTGGGGGTACGATATCGGCTTCGGCGGTGTCGATCACGTGCTGGCATCGGGCCAGGATGTGAACATTCTGGTCGTGGATACCGAGGTTTACTCGAATACCGGCGGACAGTCGTCGAAATCGACGCCCGTGGGTGCCGTCGCCAAGTTCGCTTCGGCCGGCAAGCGTATCCGCAAGAAAGACCTCGGCGCCATCGCCATGACCTACGGCTACGTATACGTGGCGCAGGTTTCGATCGGCGCTTCGCAGATGCAGTTGTTCAACGTGCTCAAGGAGGCCGAGGCCTATCCCGGCCCGTCGCTCGTGATCGCCTATGCTCCGTGTATCAACCACGGCATCAAGGGCGGCATGACGCGCACGCAGACCGTGGGCAAGGAGGCCGTAGCCTGCGGTTACTGGCACCTGTGGCACTACAACCCGCAGCTCGAGGAGCAGGGCAAGAACCCGTTCGTGATGGACTCGAAGGAGCCCGACTGGTCGAAGTTCCGCGACTTCCTGATGAAGGAGGTGCGTTACACTTCGCTCAAAAAGTCGTTCCCGGCCGAGGCCGACGAGCTGTTCGCAGCCGCCGAGGAGAACGCCAAATGGCGTTACAACGGTTACCAGCGCCTTGCGAAGATGGAATACTAATTATATTATACGCGATGCGGAGGGCCGCGGCATTGTGCCGCGGCCCTTTTTTGTATACCCGGGAAATGCTTCGTGATTAAAAAACGTGCGTTCGTTTTTGAAATCCCCCCCCCGAGTGAATTTATTTGTCCATATAGACCGGAGAGGATAAATTTGCGCACATTTGAATTACAAACAAGTATCTCTCTTATGAAAAATTTCTTGCACAAAATTGCGTATGTGCTCGTCATGTGCGCTGCCATGTCCGCATTCACGGCATGTAGCGACAGCGACAACAAGGGCGGTGGCCCGCTTACCGGTACCCTCAGCGTGGAAACCGGCTCGCTTAAATTCACGAGCGGCACCTATTCGAAGGGATTCGAAGTGAAGACCGACGGTACGGTCGGTGCGATCCAGGTCGATGTGAACTACAAGGGTTCCGAAACCGGATGGATCACCGCGAAAGTGAACGACGGCGACGTGGTGGTCTCCGTGGCACGCAATACGGGCGATGCCCGCACGGCGGATGTCGTCCTGAGCGCCAAGGGTGCCGAGTCGGTGACCGTTGCCATCAGCCAGAAGGCCGTCTTCTCGTCGGATCTGGTGGGCAGGTATACGCCCTATGTTCCCGATCCCGAAAATCCGATCGCTAATTTCTTCATCAACCCCGTATACGCTGATATGGATTCGGAAAAGGTGCCGCAGATCGACATGGGTTTCCTTCTCGGTGTTCCCGGATATACCTGGCCCGTTACCACCGTCACCGGTCTGGCCAACCAGCTCGTGGGGATGATGTATGGCGGCGGCCTCACCTATTTCGATTTCAAGGACGACGGGACGATCGGCGCGGGCTACCGCGACATGCTCGGGTTTGACATGAATGCCGGCCCTACGTTTGGCTCCGAGGTCGAATTCCCCAATGCCGAGACGCTGGAGGTGCTGCCTGTCGATGCGATTACCTATTACACCAAGGACGGCAAGGTCTATTTCGCCATCGACAAGGAGTACCTGACCTATATCGGCCAGGCGGAGCTCGAAATGAACCTGCCCCAGATCATCGACGCCCTGCTGGCACAGTACCCGGGCCTTGGGATCGAAGCGACCGACGATTACTATGCCATCCCGCTCAAGTACGGGGTCAAGGATGGCGTTACGACGCTGAAGGTCGACAAGGAGATGATGATGCCTTACATGCCGCTGATTACTTCGCTGGTCGATGCTTTCCTCCCCGACGGGGATATTGAGGTGTCGCTCGACCCCGAATCCGACCCGATGAAGATCCCGGCAAAGGCGCTGGTCAACTCGTTGCTCGATGCGCTCTTCAACCAGAGCCAATCCATCGAGATCGGCATCGGCCTTACGAAATAGGCGGACACGATAACAAACCCTTTCCAGGCAGGTTGCGGAAACTCCGCAATCTGCTTTTTTTCTTTTGTAATCTTGTCTGTCCGAATAATATTTCCTATTTTTGCTTTCGGTAACCTAAAATGAATCAATTATGAAGAAAAATTTTCTTTTGTTGGCTGCAATGCTCCTTTGCTATTGCGGTACGGCATTCGGCTGGGGCAAATCGGGGCATGACGCCATCGCCTATATCGCCGAGTGCAACCTGACGCCCAAGGCGAAGAAGAACATCGAGAAATACCTCGACGGCCGTTCGATCGTCTATTATGCCTCGTGGATGGATGTGTACCGCCATACGCCGGCTTACAAGGTGACCTCGGGCTGGCACGGCGATAGGGTCGACGCCGACGGGAAGTATGTGCCCAACGCAAAAGGCGATGCCTTGCAATGCATCGAGGAGGCGATCTCCAGACTGAAGGATTACCGCAGCCTGGACGATTCGACGGTGCTGGTGTCGATCAAATACCTCGTGCACCTGGTGGGCGACATGCATTGCCCCGTGCACGTGAAATACCCTTGGTATAAGAATTTCAAGTTCGACCTGAACGGGAGGCCCAGCGAATTCCATAGTTTTTGGGACAGCGGGGTGCTCGACCTGAACCACCGCTGGGGATACGTGGAGTACCGCCACCAGTTGGATCGCCTTACGAAGAAGGAGATCCGTGCAGTCACCGCCGGGACGCCCCGCGACTGGCTCGAAGAGAGCGCCCGGGATTGCCGCGTGATTTACGAGTGGACGAAGCCCGGCCAGACGTTTAACAAGGACGAGGCCCGCGACCTGCTCAATACGGTACATCCGTTCGCCGAGGAGCAAATCCTCAAGGCGGGCTACCGTTTGGCTGCCGTACTTAACCAACTATTCGGTTAATTTTGTAATTTTGCAGACGTGAGGCGGTTTTGTGCGATTCTTGCAGGGGCCGTCATGTTATCAATTCTTACAGGTACGTTATGAAAAAGTATTTTGCAGCCGCTGCGCTGCTTATGATGATGGCCGCCTGCGGAAGCGCCGGCCAGGACAAGAAGCTCGAAGGCACGACATGGAAACTCGCCAAGATGGAGGCAATCCCGGCCGCGGCCGTCGGTAAGGAGGCCGATTTCTTCACCCTGGAGTTCAATGCCGCCGATACGATGGTCGCAGGGCGTACGAACTGCAACCGCTTCTTCGGCAAGTATGAGCTCAAAGGCAAGGAACTCGAACTCAAGAACCTGGGCATGACCCGGATGGCCTGCCCCGACATGCAGTACGAGGATGCCTTCGTCAAGATGCTCGACGAGGTAGACCGTTTCGAGATCAAGGGTGCGGAGCTGACCCTCTTCGACGACCACAAAGCGCTGGCCGTGTTCAAGGCCGTCGAAAAAGAGCCTGCGAAGCAGTAATTCCGCCGACGCGGAATATTTGCGGCAGTCCCCGACGGGGCTGCCGTTTTTTTTGTATAAGGCGGAATGAAACGACGGTTTGGTGGAGAACCGCTTCCGGTATGGATGCCGGGAAATAGCCGAACGGCCGGATGCGGGAGCTATGTGGCGGGAGGAAGGATTGTTTTACGGCCGGATGCGGGGGCGGCCGGAGCGGGCAAAAAAAGAACGGCGGCAGGAAAAAAAGTGACGCAACTCTCTTTTTGTATGAAGAATCCGGTTACCGGAAAAGTATCCTGCCGCCGCATAGGATTCGATTGCATCGGCAGGAGCGCGGACAAATGGGGTTCATTTGTGCAAAAAAGAAAGGGCAGCGCCGAATTCCGACTGCTCTGGGTTCTGGTAAACCTGCGACACCGAAAAACAACGCGTACCCTTTCGGGTGCGGTTGTATAAGGTGTCTTCAAAAAATTTACCAGATTCAGAGCAGACAAATACAATCGTTTATACTCAATATGTTAAGAACGCATGCAATTACGGTGTACTGCATAGCAAAGGTAGTCAATTTTCCGCAATCTGCAACTACTTATTTGTATTGGGGCCGGGCAGCGGAACCGATAGCTGAAAAACGGCATGAGGGAGGCGTATATGGCCGTATCGTGTCTCCCCGTGTGTTTCGCGCATGGGGATTCGCCGCATGGCTTCGGGGCTCAAAGAAACAAGCGGCCTCCCGAAAGGGGAAGCCGCTTGTCTTGTGTCTCTTATCGGAACGCTTACTCGCTCAGGGGAGTTACGCTCACATAGGATTTGCCTGCGCCTTTCTTGCAGAATTCGACGGTGCCGTCTACAAGGGCGAAGAGCGTGTGGTCTTTACCGATACCCACGTTTTCACCGGGGTTGTGAACCGTGCCGCGCTGACGAACGATAATGTTGCCCGCCTTAGCGAACTGGCCACCGAATAACTTGACGCCGAGTCGCTTGCTTTCCGACTCGCGGCCGTTCTTCGAACTACCTACACCTTTCTTGTGTGCCATTTCTCTTCAGTTTTAAAGGTTATGCAACAATTTCCTCGACAAGGACCTGTGTCAGATACTGACGGTGGCCGTTGCACTTCTGATATCCCGTTCTGCGCTTTTTCTTGAAGACCAGGACTTTTTCGTCCTTCAGATGCTTCAGGATCTTGCACTTCACCGAGGCGCCTTTCACTACAGGTGCACCTACTTTGACCTGACCGTCGTTGTCTGTGAGCAGGACTTTGTCGAAACTTACGGACGAATTTTCTTCGCCCTGAAGACGGTGGACATAAAGTTTCCGACCTTTCTCAGCTTTAAATTGCTGACCTGCAATCTCTACTATAACGTACATTTAATGCGATATATGTATTTGAACATAATTCGGAGTGCAAATATACGCATATTTATTTTATAAGCAACATCCCGCGCGAATTTTTTTCGGCACGGTCGGCTCTGGCATGGTTTTGGGCGGGGTCGCCGCGGACAGTGCCGCATGACGCCGTGCCGTCCCTGCAACAGCGGGCGCCCCGCACAGGAGGTTTTGTCTTGCGCCGAAGCTGCCCGGGGAGGTTCGGCGTGAAATAGCTGTTAAAAATTTCACAATGTCATAAATTCTTGTTACCTTTACCATGGCAACCGAAGTTACCGAACTCAAAAGAAGAGCTACGATGATAAACGACAAGGTGAGGATGTACCTGCTGCCGCCGCTCATCAATGCGGCAGTCAGGGCCGGAGCCTCGATAATGAATGTCTATAAAAACCTCGACGATTACGATATAAGCCTCAAAGACGACAAGACGCCGATCACGCTCGCCGACCGGCTGGCGCACAAAACCATCCGCGAATACCTGGGCCCGACGCGCATCCCGATCCTGAGCGAGGAGGGGCGCGAGATGCTCTACGACGAGCGCCGCAACTGGGAGCTCTACTGGCTGGTCGACCCGCTCGACGGGACGGTCGAATTTATCAAAGGGAACAATGAATTTACGGTCAACATCGCCCTGATGGAGAACAATGTCTGCATGGGGGCGGTGATTTACGTGCCCTATTTCGAGAAGCTGTATATCGCGGGGCGGGATGCAGGCTCGTATGTCAAGGAGCATGTGGCGCCCGATTCCGGGGCGGAATATACCTACGACGAGATCGTCACCGGGTGGACGCGCCTGCCGTTGGAGTGCGAGGCCGTGCGTCCGCATCCCCGCCTGCGTGTGGCCGTGTCGCGCTCGCACCAGACACCCGAGACCGCCGAGCATATCGCCCGCCTGCGCGCGACGCACCCCGACCTGGAGATCGTCGAACAGGGCAGTTCGTATAAGTTCTGCCTGCTGGCCGAGGGGCGGGTCGACTATTATGTCCGCACGACGCATACTTACGAGTGGGACACGGCGGCCGGGGAGCTGATCCTCGCCGAGGCCGGCGGCCGGACGCGCACGCTGCCCGACGACGGGGTGCTGCGCTACAACGAAAAAGACCTGCGCAACCCGTGGTTCGTCTGCCGGTCGAAGTACTGCAAGATTTGACGCCGCAGCAATGCGGAACCGGTAAGTCAGGGCGGATTTGTTTCCGCCTTTTTTCGTGTGCTTGCCCCGTTGTGCTGTTTTTACTTGGAATAGTTGCACTTTCGGGCAAAAACTGTTAATTTAGATGTGTCAAAGCTTGCCTCCCATGAAAAAAATCTCCCTGTTCTGTATGCTGGGATTGTTGCTCGGCGTATCCTGTTCGGAGGAAAAAGTAAAGCCGCCCGCCATGACCGATGATACGGTGGCCGTATTCGGCGATGACGCATTCGGGGTATTTTGCCTGCGGACGTACGACCGTAACGGGGATGGTGTACTTACGGTCGGTGAAATCAAAAATGTGGTGTCGCTGGATTTTGACGATAAGGATATCCGGTCGCTGGACGGGATCGAATACTTTACCGGATTACAGTCTTTATATTGTAACCAATCTGCCGGGGGTAATCTGGTGCGGCTCGATGTCAGCCGGAATGTGGAACTCAGGACTTTGTGTTGTGCGGGGAACAAACTCGAAGAAATCGTTGTGGATGGTCTCCGGAACCTAAGCCGTGTCGATTGTGCGGCCAATAACCTGGAAAAACTCGATTTGCAAAATTTACCTGTGTTGACCTTTTTGCTTTGCCTGAATAACCGGCTTCGCAACCTGGACTTTTCCGAAACTCCCGGCTTGAAATCCATAGATTGTGCGAATAACGGGATTTCCGCCCTTGATGTGAGGCCGTGCGGGGATATTACTATGATTTGGTGTGAGGGCAATGCGGGGATGCGGATCTCGCTGGATTGGCGGCAGGCACCGGGCATATTTGGTGACGACGATGTCGTTTTGGAGGTGGCGGAGATGAAAACCTTGTCTTTGCCGATGCGGCGGTAGAGGTGGCACTGGCCGCAAGGAATTTTGATAAGAACGGGGACGGGCGGATTTCCCGCCATGAGGCGGTTTATGTCCGGGAGTTGTTCGATACCGATTGCAGCGGGTTCGAATCCCTCTCTGATCTTAGTTATCTTATCAATTTGTACTGGTGTGAGTTGGTGTGTGCGGATAAGGGGGCGTGCAAACTGCGCTCGCTGGATTCTTTTGCCCGGAACGGGCTCTTATATAATCTGGATTTGAGGAACCTGCCGGTGGCAACTGTCGATTTGTCGAGATATCCTGCTTTGAAATACGTGAGGATGTCGGGCTGCGATGTGGAGGAGCTCGATGTGAGCGGGTTGCAATATTTGGAAAGCCTGGTCTGTGACAATTCGCCCGTCTTGAAAACCGTATTTTTCAGGAATAGTGCCCAATACGACCGGATGTCATGGATCAACCTTGATAAGCACATCCTGATAAGGTTCAAGGAGAGCGATTGATATGAAAAAGAGGAGCGTCACTCCTCTTTTTTCGTTGTCTGTTCGATGTCGCATGCCGAGCAGTTGCCCGAACAGCCCGCGTCGGCGCAGTCTGTTTGTCCGGAGTCCTCGCGCGATTCCTGCACGGCGCACCGGATGCCCAGCCGCTGCATGTTCTTGTTGGTCGATATTTCCGAGTCGATATGGTGTCCCTTGATCATCAGCGTCAGCGACATGCCCACGACGAAGAGGGCTACGGCGCCGAGGGCGAAGAGGAAAACGATTAACCACGTTGGCATAACGGTAAGGTATTTTTATGTGCTGAAATTTTGGCTTTCGGTCACAAATGTATACATTTGTAAGATAAATTGCAAAAATGCTGCCTTATCCTGTCGGCGGGCGGCGCAGAAACGAAACGACAACAGACGCAATACTATGAAAATCGTGATAGCGGGTGCGGGCGAGATGGGGAGCCATCTGGCGAAAATGCTCAGTGGCAACGGCCACGACATCACCATCATCGACGCCGACCAGAAGCTGCTTTCCGACGTGGGGAGCCTTGCCGACGTGATTTCGGTCGAGGGCGATTCGACGACCTTCGCCGTGCTCCGCAAGGCGCAGGTGCGCAAGTGCGACCTGTTCATCGCCGTGAACCACGTGGAGAACGACAATGTCGTGGCGGCGA
>OGOY01003054.1_pt1 | contig 13558 bp, 10 predicted proteins | sample 1552811 | NCBI WGS metagenome assembly OGOY01 (sample SAMEA2580132, study PRJEB22360) | human gut metagenome | biome: human gut; feature: human-associated habitat; material: faeces | place: Denmark | collected 2008/2010 | reverse complement strand
ATTACCGCGATGTTTCCGGGAAGTCTCCCTTCGAAACCCGCCGCAACACCGGATAAAGCGTGGACTCCGATATTTCGATTGCCTGACGGACATCCTGCGTGATCTTATACCCATATGTTCCTTCTGCAGATTTTGATACAACCGAAAGGACGATCGCATCCAGAAGCGCAGCTCCTGTATTAAAAACCATCTTATCCCTCCTAAGATACATTAATTCAAAATATAATATTTTTTCTTGTTTAATATTATATATTATATAATATTGTATCTGAATTATATATCAGTGTGCCTTCTTTGTCAATATTTTTCCAAATATCCTTATGACTCACTCCAATCCATCTTTCTGCTCCCACAACCCTTCACCACGCCGTATTCCGCTCCTCATCACGCAAAAAACAGACCGTACAACCTATGTTCCATCACATACGCCATACTGCCTGTTTTCATTTTTATCTTAATAAAATCACCAAATAGCTTTCTACAGCACCAGAAACAGCCAGCTCTTTCTTCCAATCCCAGAAATACCCAACTGCGTTCCGGTCAAGAATACCATGCCCCACGCCATCACAAAAACGGCTGCCACCTCCACATTCTTCCTGTGGAAGTGACAGCCTGATGATTCTTTCATCCTCCGTCTGACGCACTATCTGTCCGATGAGAAACTGGCGTCAACCGTTTGATTAGTTTTCTTCTGCTTCCTGATTCTCAAGAGCTTTCATGCTCAGGCTGATCTTGCGGTCTGCCTCGTTGAAATCAACTACCTTAGCAGTGATAACCTGTCCTACGCTCAGTACGTCGGATGGTTTGTCAACATGCTCTCTGGAAATCTGGGATACGTGAAGAAGTGCATCTACACCTGGCTCCAGCTCAACGAATGCGCCAAAATCAGTCATACGTGCTACCTTGCCTTCTACTACGTTGCCTACAGCATATTTCTCAGCTGCGTTTGCCCACGGATTGCTCTCCGGGAACTTTAAGCTCAGAGCGATCTTCTCGCCGTTGATATCTTTGATCAGAGCTTTTACTTTATCGCCTACTTTGAAAACCTTCTTCGGGTTCTCAACTCTGCCCCAGGACATCTCAGAGATGTGAAGCAGACCGTCAGCGCCGCCAAGGTCGATAAATGCACCGAAATCAGTTACATTCTTAACAACACCTTCTACGGTCTGACCAACAGCGATCTTCTCGAATAATTCTTTCTGCATAGCAGCTTTCTTCTCAAGCAGGATCTGCTTGCGGTCGCCGATGATACGGCTTCTTCTGCCGCTCGGATTGAACTCGGTAACTACGAACTCAATCTCCTGACCTGCGTACTTGGATAAGTCTTTATCATAAGTATCAGAAACCATGCTTGCCGGAATGAATACACGGGTTCCCTCAACCTCTACTACGAGGCCTTTCTCCATAACCTGTGTAACTTTCTCTTTCAGAACTTCCTTGTTCTCGAAAGCTTCTTTCAGACGTTTCAGACCCTTATCAGCAGCCAGTCTCTTGTAAGATAAAGCAGCCATGCCCTCTCCGTCGTTTACTTTCAGAACTTTTGCTTCCAGTTCGTCGCCGACCTGAACTTTGGTTCTAAGATCTACGCCCGGCTCATTGGTGAATTCGCTTCTTGTGATGATGCCTTCGGATTTGCTTCCAGCGATGCTGAGAATGATTTCGTCTTCCTTGACACCGATAACCTGACCGGTAACAGCCTCTCCTGTACGTAATCTCTTGAATGATGATTCTTCAAACATTTGTTCAAAACTTAATTCTGACATTAGTATGAACCTCCTCGATAATTTGATTTGGGGTCGATGCCCCGGCTGTAATACCTACGCTGCGCACAGTACCTGTTATCTCAGGCTTGAAATCTTCCAGTGTCTGAATGTAGTAAGTGTGTTTACATTCCCTGCGGCAAATCTCATACAACTTTTGTGTGTTAGAACTGTTTCGTCCTCCGATAACAATCATAACATCCACCTGTGAAGCTATCTGCCTCGCCTCAACCTGTCTCTCCTGTGTTGCATTGCAAATCGTATTTAAAACAAGTATATCATAATACGTTTTTGAAATTTTTTCAACTAAATCTTGAAATTTATTGTAGTTAAATGTCGTCTGCGCCACGATACAGAGCTTTTCATCCGGTCTGAGTGCCAGATGTTCAAATTCCTCCAGTGACTCGACTGCCAGAGTATACTCATTTCCCCAGCCTTTTATACCCTCGACCTCCGGGTGGTGCTCATTTCCCACGATAATCACGCGGCGTCCGGCTTCGCACTGTTCCCGGACAATCTTGTGGATCTTTTTGACAAATGGACAGGTCGCGTCCACAAGCTCCAGTCCCTGGCGTTCCAGGAGTTCATAGATCTCCCTGCCTACGCCGTGGGAACGGATGACGACCACGCCTTCTTTCAGGGCTTCCAGTTCCTCCTTCGAATTGATGACCTGTACGCCCTTCTCTTCCAGATCCTGCACCACCTCTTCATTGTGGATGATGGGACCGTAGGTATAGATCTGCTTCTTCCCCGTCGCTATCTGATCATATACCTTCTCGACTGCCCGCTTCACGCCAAAGCAGAAGCCAGCCGTCTTCGCAACTGTGATTTCCATGTTCCTGCCCGCCATTCCTCCTATTCCTCATCGTCTTGGATAAATAAATCCCCTCTGTCTCCTTCATAAAATCCACCTTTGCTCCTGTCTCTCATAGCATCCCGCGAATTCTCCAGAATAGAAATTCTTCCACCTTTAATCGGCAACTCATTTACCCTCATTGTTATAGTTTATCATACTTTAGACTGCTGGTAAAGTCTAAATCGACGTAAAATTATATAAAATTTACACGATTAACTGATTTTACAACCGCATTTTGGAATTTACGCCGCATTCAGTCCCTGTCTTCGGAAATTGCCGTTACTCCTTTTGCCTCCCGGCAGCCGGATCGGTGTCCGGATCATCCGACCGGATGCCTGCCAGACGCATAAACTCACGCATCGCCGCCGTCACATAACGCCCCCGCTTGACCGAAAATGTGATCTCCCGCTCAGACAGCGGGTCGTCCAGCTTATAATAGACCAGCCTCGGGTCCTCCGGACGCCACTGTACAATATCAGAACGCACAAACATCGCTCCGACCCCATTGGAAACGATATTTAAAGAAGTCAGCACCTGATCCACCATCATCACGGTTTTCATCGTAAAACCGCTGTTGCGGCACATTTTCGCGCCTCGTTTATACATATCATTGCCCGGTTTCATCGTGATAAACGGCACATCCTTAAATTCCTTTAACGGAACCGCCTCCACCTCCGGTTTTAAAAAGGACTTGGACAGAATCTCCTGCCTGGACAGTCGGTATGGCTGCAGCTTCCGGTTAACCGGAAAACTTTCCGGAACTGCCAGAATCAGATTTTCCTTCCGGAATAAATACCGTTTGATCGAAGTATCGTCCTTCTCCATCGCCGTCTCCAACACCAGATCCAGCGACTCATTTTCCAACCCCGCTTTCAGCTCCCGCGTATTTCCTTCTGTTAGGTCAATCGTAACCTGCGGATATTTTGTCTGAAAACGGGCAATCAGATCCGGATACACAAACGAGCAGAAATAAGATGCACCGCCGAGCGCCAGCGTGCCGCCCTGAAGCCCCGCAATATCTTGAAAATACCGTTCCAGATTCCGTTCCAAAAAAAGAATCTTTTCAACGGTACGGATGTAATACGCGCCCTCCTTCGTCACCGTCAGCGGAATCGTACTGCGATCAAAAATCGGCGCTCCCATCTCTTTCTCTGCCTTCCGCACCATGTTGCTGAGTGCTGGCTGGCTGATAAAAAGCTTCTTCGCCGCTTTGGAAAAACTCTTTTCTTTGTAAACCTCATACACGTACTTCATTTCATTCAGCATTTGTCAATTCCCCCTGTCCATTTTCCATCCTGCTTTGCTTAAATGATGTTACGGTTCTTGCACACATGACCCATAACGAATTTTGCCATGGCTCTGCACTTAAATATGGCTGATCCACTTTCCCATATCTCTATGCTAAAATCTGCTATAAACGAATATAACCGCCATATCTAACAGTTATTTTTTATTGTTATTATTTTATCATAAGATTTCTATATCTGTAAACAAATAAACTGTATTTTCCGTCCGTTTTCAGGCAGAATCCAGCTTATTTTACAAAACTTCCAGGTGCGTGAATCAGCACTCAAAAGAAGCTGCGAACACCTGCGCTCTGCACATCTAAGGCAGCTAACCTGCGTCCACAGCTTCCATTTTTAATATGGAGGTTTATTCAATTCCTAAGCTTTTACAAATTCCTGATGTTTTATATTGCGGCTGCTCAAGGGGAAATCACAGCCGCAATTCATGCAGTCTTTCATTGACAATTCGTTCTTGATATTTCTTAATATGTAGCCAAATTATTTATCACCCAGGCATACAACCTTGCCGTCTTTTACGATCAGAACCTCTTCCGGTGTTCCCTCGTCGAAGATAACGGTCGGATTGTACTGTACCATGTCGATATGTACGGTCGAGCGTGCCGGCTGTCCATAGTAGAAGCCGTTGCCCATTGCGATGTGGCAGGTTCCTCTTGCCTTCTTCTCTTCCTCGAAGTCTCCGTTGAACATACAAGCCGGGTTAAGTCCAAGTCCGATCTCTGCGATGTTGTCGGAATCTTTAACTTCTGCGATCTGACGGCGGATTTCTTTACAAATCTTCGGATCGCCGCCAACTACCTCTACGATACGTCCTTTTTCGATCCTTAACTCAACCGGTGTGGTCGGGCATCCATAGTAGCAGATAGGTCCATCAATTACCAGTTTGCCATGGGTTGTGTCGATCACCGGTCCTAAGGAAACCTCGCCGTCAGACCATGCCATTGCATCGCCCGGATTTCTCGCGATACCACACTCGATGATCGGCTCCATCTGATTCATTTCCATGTACAGGTCGGTACCAGCCGGTGTGGTGATGTGAGCCATCTTATGACCTCTCCAGATCGCCTGCAGCTTCTCGCCGTCTGCGTAAACTGCTTCATAGTCTGCCAGAGCGCCGCCTCGTGTGAAGTTATCGATACTTCTTAAGCAGATGGAAACCTCACGGAGTTTCTTCTGGTTGATGAGCTCTTTCAGATGGTTATTGTAGATAGCTGCACCGGATGCGGTGGTCATGCCGACAAATACGTCGCATGCATCCATGCCAAGCTCCAGTGACTTCGGGAAAATGGTTGCTTTGTCTTTTCCACGAATCGGCATCATGTATACGCCGTACTCAGCGCCACAGTTTAAAGCCGCTGCTGCCATCGCCTGGGTCATTCTTTCGTCGGTCTGAGGATCCACTACGATTAAAACTTCCTCGCCCGGTTTAACAGCCATCAGGTTGCCAAGAAGATACTGTGCACGCTCCATACATTCGATAATTCTGTTATCACTCATAGTTCATTCTCCTCGCTTTTTTTATTATTTGACAGTTTCCGCATCCAGCCGATTTAAGCTATCTGCCTGTCATTGTTCTCTGTTTCATAGCTGTTTATTTAGTTTTTCTGTTCCTCATGAGGTTTGACTATATACTATCAAATCCGCACACACTTATAAACAAATATACCCATTTGCGAATATGTTATAAATATTTCGTGATAAGGGGTTTACCATCCTGCTGGAAGCATTCCCAGTGCGCTGAAAATTGCGTAGAATACGGTACTGCCGTACAGCAGGACGATAATCGCCTGCATCGGCTTGCTTGCCATCCAGCCGCAGTTCCATACCGGCTCAATGTCACCTGTTTTTCTTGCTCGGGAGGCGGTGCTTCACATCCAAATCAGACTTAAAAATACCAAGAATCCCCGTTCAGCCGATACACTGGCTGAACGGGGATTCCTGGCGTCATACAAAACAGTAAGGTATATTTATATGGTTATAATTGGGGTGAACTGTCTAGTTGGATGCAATAGTTTTATTTGTCGCCCAAACAAACAACCTTGCCGTCTTTTACAATCAGAACCTCTTCTGGTGTTCCCTCGTCGAAGATAACGGTCGGATTGTACTGTACCATGTCGATATGTACGGTCGAGCGTGCCGGCTGTCCATAGTAGAAGCCGTTGCCCATTGCGATGTGGCAGGTTCCTCTTGCCTTCTTCTCTTCCTCGAAGTCTCCGTTGAACATACAAGCCGGGTTAAGTCCAAGTCCGATCTCTGCGATGTTGTCGGAATCTTTAACTTCTGCGATCTGACGGCGGATTTCTTTACAAATCTTCGGATCGCCGCCAACTACCTCTACGATACGTCCTTTTTCGATCCTTAACTCAACCGGTGTGGTCGGGCATCCATAGTAGCAGATAGGTCCATCAATTACCAGTTTGCCATGGGTTGTGTCGATCACCGGTCCTAAGGAAACCTCGCCGTCAGACCATGCCATTGCATCGCCCGGATTTCTCGCGATACCACACTCGATGATCGGCTCCATCTGATTCATTTCCATGTACAGGTCGGTACCAGCCGGTGTGGTGATGTGAGCCATCTTATGACCTCTCCAGATCGCCTGCAGCTTCTCGCCGTCTGCGTAAACTGCTTCATAGTCTGCCAGAGCGCCGCCTCGTGTGAAGTTATCGATACTTCTTAAGCAGATGGAAACCTCACGGAGTTTCTTCTGGTTGATGAGCTCTTTCAGATGGTTATTGTAGATAGCTGCACCGGATGCGGTGGTCATGCCGACAAATACGTCGCATGCATCCATGCCAAGCTCCAGTGACTTCGGGAAAATGGTTGCTTTGTCTTTTCCACGAATCGGCATCATGTATACGCCGTACTCAGCGCCACAGTTTAAAGCCGCTGCTGCCATCGCCTGGGTCATTCTTTCGTCGGTCTGAGGATCCACTACGATTAAAACTTCCTCGCCCGGTTTAACAGCCATCAGGTTGCCAAGAAGATACTGTGCACGTTCCATACATTCGATAATTCTGTTATCACTCATAGTTTTAATCTCCTTTTCTTGTTTTGTCTGGTTCCCTTAAATTTTTTCACCTTTGCAAGTGGGAATTATTTCTGTTTTTTTCCTTTTTATCCAGAAAACGTGGACTTTTCAGAACCGGGGGTTCCATATTCCATCTTTGATTCACGTTCTGCACAAATTTGTCGTTTCCCCGCTTTCCGGGTTTCATACATAACTACTGCCCAGATATATTCCACATTTCATACGAATCCGGGATGTCTCTTTCTAAAACTCAAGCTGCCTTTTTGGCTTCTTCCTGATTGAAAATCTCGTGATCCAGTTCACCCTCCATCTGAGAAATGCAGACAGACGCTACCAGGTCGCCTACAGAGTTAGTAGATGTGTGAATCTGGTCGATAATACGATAGATTCCAGCTACCAGTGCGTATGCATCCAGCGGAAGTCCCATCTGCGTCATCAGGGTTAAGCTGATAACCAGACCAATCTGCGGAGTTGCTGCACAGCCAACGCTTAAGAATGTTGCCTGTACAACCAGCATAATCTGCTGCTGAATACTTAACTCTACGCCGTACAGCTGTGCGGCAAAGAGAACAACGATACCAAAGTATGCACACGTTCCGTTCATCTGAGCGGTACATCCAAGTGGAAGTACGAAACTCGCAATATCTCTCGGAACGCCCATCTTCTTCGGTGCTACTTCCATTGATACCGGAAGAGCTGCTGAAGAAGTACAGGTACTAAATGCGATCATCCAAGGTTCAAACGCTTTGCGCCAGAATTTCATCGGATTTACCTTTCCAATCACGGTAAGGAAAATGCCGTATCCAACAGTACTCATGATGATGCAGGCAAGATAATCAGTTAAGATGAATTTCAGAACCGGTCCGAAGATGGCAACGCCATATTTCGCAAGTGCTACAGTCATCAAACTGAATACACCGTAAGGGATGATTCCAAGAATCATATCGATAACCTTAAACATCGTCCGTGAACAGAGGCTGATAATGTCACATAACTGCTGCGCTTCCTTGCCGATGCTGATGATGGCAAATCCAAGGAACAGGGAGAAGACGATAATCTGCATCATCTCGCCGCTTGTCAGTGCCTGGAATGGGTTGGACGGGATTAAGTCGAGCAGTGTCTGGTAGATACCCGGAAGTTCTTTCACTTCCATTGCTGTCTCTGCCGTTCCCAGCTGCAAGCCACGTCCCGGTTTGATGATATTGGCAAGTATCAGACCGATGGTTGCTGAAATACCGCCAGTTGCTAAAAACCAGATGATGGTTTTAACACCGATGCTTCGAAGTTTCTTGATATCGCCCAGCGAAAGCGCCGCGTCGATGATACAGAAGAACACCAGCGGAACGACAATCATCTTGATCAACTTGATAAACAAATCTCCGATGAACTGGAAGAACGGAAGGACATATCCGTTAATGATCTCATTCTCTACGCCGCCCATAAAATTTAAGACGTAACCAAACGCGATACCTGCAAACAATGCAATGAATATTTTCACGTACAACGGAGTCTCTTTTTTCTCCGCCCCATTTTTTGTTTTCCCCGCCATGTTGTAATACCCCCTTATGTAATGGTTTTCTGTTTCTTGTTTCTCGCTCCTCATGAGGTTTGACTATATAGTATCAAAAAGCGTGATTCTTATAAACAAATATATCGGATTGCGAATAAGTTATAATAATTCAGTGATACAGAGTTAGTTCCGACTTACTTTTTAGGTATTATCTCCACAATAAAAACAATTTTATTTTTGCAAATCAATTCCGTGCCATTTTCTGTAAAATACTAAAAACGGGTGAAAGTTTTTTCGCTTTCACCCGCTCCTTGCTTGAACTTTCTTAAAGGTTCCTATTTTATTTCGTCTGCATCATCTGCTTTTTTAGAAATGACCTTACATATGAATCAGCTTAGCTTTTACTGGTTATCTGAAACATAAACCGCTGCTTCTGTTCCTGCAGTCGAACCAAACACAACCGCCTCGGTCAGCTCATTGCCGGAGAGAACGCCTTCACCGTCTACTGCCGCTGACAGGATCGGACCTGCTGCATAAAGGCCATTGATCAGCTCGCCGCTATCTTTGTTTAGCTGTTCCGCATTGTTGCTGACAACCAAGGCAGCTGCCTTTCCATCTGCCTCATATACCTGAGATTCCTCAAAAACCGGAATCAGGGAGACATCGGTCGCTACCAGTGCCAGGCAGTCAATTTCCTGATCCTTGCCGTCCACCGTCACAGTGATGCGGTCAAGCGCACCTTCTTCATCGTAAGCGACGCTCTTTAATTCTGTCTTATATTCAACTGGAATCTTCAGCTCTTCGACTTTTTTAAGCAGCGCTTCCTGTGCAAGCTCGTTCAGATTTCCCTCTTTTGCCGGGAAACTGCGGGCTACCGTGGAACCTGCCTCCTGTGTCAGATCGCCGTACTCCATTCCCAGTGTGTCGGCAAGCCAGTCTCTTCGCTGTTCTCCGATACATCTGCCGCCATATCCGAATTGTTCGTATTATTTCCTGCCGTCATAATATCGGACAGATAAATCTCAAAATCATCCGTAAGATTCGCCTGGAACTGCTCATCTGTATTGGCTGCATTGACATACGGCGCCATCTCCGCCATATCTGCCGCCAACTCTTCGCCCGGTGCCAGAATCAGGATCTTCGACGGATCCATGCCCTCGGCTGCCGCCTGAACCGCCGCGATCAATCCGGCGCTGTCTCCGCCTGCGATGACAAGCTGTGCATCCGATGCTTCTGCCTCTCCGACCGCTTCGGTTGCTTCCTCGCTTGCCGCTGCACTCTCTGTTGTATCTGCCTTACTGCCGCATCCCGCCAGTGCCGCTGTTCCCAGAACCGCTGCCGCCGTCAGAATCCCTGCCTTTTTAACTGTATGGAATGATTTTTTCATAATCGTTCTCTCCTTTCCCTCTCGCCGGAGTTCCTGCAGCTGTCTTCAAACATGCACAGTACCTCTCGTTTGTGGATTTCAGTCTAACATAGAACCTGCGGCGAATCAATTAAGGTTTCTTTAATTCTTACGGCGGAAAAAACGAAATTTTCTGTTACTTACACAAATCCGCAATCACCTGTGCAAAAATCTTCGCGCTTGCCACCAGATCACTCACATAGGCAAATTCATCTGCCCCGTGCATCCGGTTGTCCACACCCGGCATCGACGCGCCAAATGCAACGCCGTTTTTCAAGTCATGCACATATGTGCCGCCGCCGGTGTAGTTGCACTCGCCCTTGTTGCCGGTATAAAGCTCATAAGCATTCAGAAGTGTTCTGACAAACTCGGAATTGCCGTCTACAAAATGCGGCTCTCGCAGCTGCGGGGACTCTAACTTCATGCCGTGGGACGCAAGTTTTGCCTCCACCGGTTTCAACAGGTTGTCATCATTGCCGCCGATCGGGAAACGTCCGTCAAAGTACGCTTCCATCCGTGTCTCCGTCATCGTAAGCATCGTGAATGCCAGAGACAGCGCTCCGGATCCTTCTGCCTGCATCGCCACGCCAAGCGCCTTGCCCTCGGTATCATTCCACGGGAAGCACTCAGTCAGGCTGTGAATCAGCTTCGTCTGTCCGCAGGATGCAAATGGCAGGCGATCCAGAAGCAGAAGCAGGGATGCCAGCGCATTTTTGCCTTCCTCCGGTGTCGAGGCGTGTGCGCCCTCACCGATTGCGGTGATCACGATCGCATCTTCCTCTGCCTGAAGCTCAAACTGTACGCCAGTCTCCTTCGTCACGCCCTCTGCCATCGGACGTACCTCTTCCTCGGTCAGTCCTGTAATTGTCGCATGCGCCTTGCCCGGAACAACATTGATCTTGATGCCAGCCTCGATGGACAGGATCCGCGCATTCTCCGTCGATACCTCAAAAGAAGCTGTCACATGCCCCGGGAAACGTCCTTTTTCGATATTGATAACCGGGAACGAAGCATCCGGTGAAAATGTCATCGGCGCTTCCTTCTCCACTTTATAATAATGTTCAATATCGCTGCTGCCGCACTCCTCATCTGTTCCCAGAATCAGGCGGACATTTTTTGTCACCGGGATTCCCAGTTCTTTGACCGCACGCATCGCATACAAAGCTGCTACCGCCGGCCCCTTGTCATCCGCCGTGCCGCGTCCGTACAACTTTCCGTCTTTTACAATCGGTTCAAACGGCTGTGTCACAGTCCAGCCCTCGCCTGCCGGGACAACATCCAGATGTGCCAGAATATCTAGCTGGTGCTCACCGTCGTTTAAATCGGCGGTTCCTACATAATTATCGTAATTGTTGATGGAAAATCCATACTCTTCCGCCATTTTGAGTGCCTGTGCCAGTGCGCGGCTCGGACCTTCGCCGAACGGATCGCCCTCCTGGTATGCCGAACGCTCGCTGTTGATGCTGCACAGCGTGCATATGTCATCTAACATCTCCTGCTTGTGCGCCTCGATATACTGCTCGATTTTCTTTTTATACATAAATCTTCCGCCTCGCTCTTTTCCTTTGGTTATTATTTGGACAGAATTCCAGCCAGTACCTGGTTCACTACCTTTCCGTCTGCCTTGCCCTTTACCTTCGGCATCAGGGTTTTCATGATTTTGCCCTTGTCAGACGGTGCCGGATTTTCAATGCCAAGCTCTGCCAGAACACTTTTGATCACCTCTGCGATCTGCTCTTCGGTCAGATCCTCCGGTGCAAATTCCTGATAAACTGCCAGACGTGCCTGTGCCTCCTCGCGGATATCCGCACGATCTGCCGGAGCCAGTTCCAGAGTCTCCTTCGTCTGCTTGATCTCTTTCTTTACAACTGCGTCCGCCTCTTCCTCAGTCAGCGGGGAACGCTTGTCGATCTCCGCATTTTTCAGTGCGGATAACAGCATGGATAAGGAATCTTTTCTTGCTTTGTCTTTTGCTTTCATGGCTTCTACCATGGCTGCACGTACTACATCTACTCTGCTCATATGAAATGTCTCCTTTTCTGTTTTTTTCTATATTTTCACCATGCCCAGGTGGGACGATGAGAACTCTCTCTTGTTTCACCATGCCCAGAGGTGCGATAGGAACTCTCTCTTGTTTTACCATGCCCAGGGGTGCGATAGGGACTCTCTCTTGTTTTACCATGCCCAGGGGTGCGATAGGGACTCTCTCTTGTTTCGCCATGCCCAGGGGTGTAAAACCTGCGGTTTCACACCCCTGTCCGGCTGCGCCGTATAGCAGAAATCCCCCTTTCAGCGCCTGAAAAATAAATTTTCCATTCGCTGAAACGGTGCTTTCCGCTGCATGGCTTTAGTTACGCCCAAACTCGCTTAATTTAAGCTTCGGATTCCGCTCTTCCACCATTCCCACACTCCAGCTGTTGACAAACAGAAGCAGTGGATTGTCTTTGAGGTCTTTGATCCGCTTCATATCCGAAGTTCCCTGAATCTTGGCTACATCGATCTCGTCAGCGTTTTCTACCCAGCGGATGTACTCGTATGGAAGTTTTTCCAGCTTGACTTCTACATTGTACTCATTTTCCAGACGGTAGGTCAGTACCTCGAACTGGAGGACGCCGACTACGCCGACGATGATCTCTTCCATACCTGTGTTGAACTCCTGGAAGATCTGGATCGCACCTTCCTGGGCGATCTGGCTGATGCCCTTGATGAACTGCTTGCGCTTCATCGTGTCCATCTGGCGCACGCGTGCAAAATGTTCCGGTGCGAACGTAGGAATGCCTTCAAATTCTACCTTTTCACCTGTACAGAGTGTATCTCCGATCGAGAAAATACCCGGATCGAATACACCGATGATATCGCCCGCATATGCCTCCTCGACGATCTTTCGATCCTGCGCCATCATCTGCTGTGGCTGGGAGAGACGGATCTTGCGTCCGCCCTGCACATGCGTTACTTCCATGCCTGCCTCAAATTTGCCGGAACAGATACGCATAAATGCGATACGGTCGCGGTGCGCCTTGTTCATATTTGCCTGAATCTTGAAGACAAACGCGCTGAAATTCGGAGAGAACGGATCCACCATGCCGGTTGTCGTATTTCTCGGCAGCGGCGAGGTTGTCATTTTCAGGAAATGCTCCAGGAATGTCTCTACACCAAAGTTTGTCAGCGCCGAACCAAAGAATACCGGGGATAAATTTCCGCGGCTGACACGCTCCATATCCAGCTCATCGCATGCGCCGTCCAGAAGCTCGATATCATCCATCAGCTGCCGATGGTAGTCTGGACCGATGATGGAGTTAACCTCATCGCCCTCTAACGAGAACTCCTGAGATGCGACCTCCTTCTGTCCGCCCATTGCTGCTGTGAAAGTTGTGATCTTCTTTGTGGCACGGTCATACACGCCCTTAAAATTCTTACCGCAGCCGATCGGCCAGTTGACCGGACAGGTACGGATGCCGAGCACGCTCTCGATCTCATCCATCAACTCAAACGGATCGCGCGCCTCGCGGTCCATCTTGTTGATAAAGGTAAAAATCGGGATGTGGCGCATAACGCAAACCTTGAAAAGCTTGATCGTCTGCGCCTCGACACCCTTAGAACCATCGATGACCATGACCGCCGAATCGGCTGCCATCAGAGTACGGTAGGTATCCTCCGAGAAATCCTGATGTCCCGGCGTATCCAGAATATTG
>OGOY01003053.1_pt1 | contig 13559 bp, 8 predicted proteins | sample 1552811 | NCBI WGS metagenome assembly OGOY01 (sample SAMEA2580132, study PRJEB22360) | human gut metagenome | biome: human gut; feature: human-associated habitat; material: faeces | place: Denmark | collected 2008/2010 | reverse complement strand
CGGTTTCCCGGCGCTGCGTGAAGCCTGCATAACGGTGTCCGGGAATTCTTGGCAAAAAGCAGGACGCGCTCTGTGCGCTGTTCGACAAAAAAGACCGCGTGGAGTGCGCGCACGTGCTTGAGAGTCTTTTATCTACCGGCGAGCTTGTGCTGCTCGCGCCAGAGCTCTGCGTCGAAAAAAGTGTTTTGGATGCGGTCGACGCAAGGGTGAAGGCGTGGTTCGAAACGCACGACACGCTCACGCTGGGAGAATTCCGCGACGCGCTCGGCACCTCGCGCGACCACGCGCTGCTGGTGCTGGAGTATTACGACCGGCGAGGGATTCTTCGCCGCGAGGGTGATGTCCGCAGGCCGGGCGCGCAGTTTGGCGAGATAGAAAAATGAGGCGGCTTTTGTCGCCTCTCACATGGGAGTAGATGGGTGCTGGTGTGCCCCCCGGTCTTCAAAACCGGTGAGAGGGGTGAAGAGCCTCTCGGGTGAGTTCGATTCTCACATGCTCCCGCCAGAGCCTCGCGGCCGTGTGCCGCGGGGCTTTTTGAAAAATGTGGATTTCCCTCTTGACAGAACGGAGGGAAGCTCATATAATACTACTGTTCGCGGCGTGAGCCGTACAACTTCATATCCGGGTGTAGCGCAGTTGGTAGCGCGCATGGTTCGGGACCATGAGGCCGTGAGTTCGAATCTCGCCACTCGGACCAGTTAAAAGCCTTGAAAACGTAAGTTTTCAAGGCTTTTTTGCAACTTTTAAGAGCAAAACGCGTGGTGCGCAAATGTGTAAAAACTCCAAAAGCGCACAAAAAAGCGCACAACAGCGAAAAACGCGCGTGAAAGTCATTGATACGTCGGAAATGAAAGGGTGCGTTTCAATGGCGAACATTCGAGAAAACAAGAAAAACGGCAAGGTTATTTCTTTCCGCTTCACCGTCTGTTTAGAGCGCGATGTGCACGGCAAGCAAATCAGAAAATACACCACTTGGACAGCGCCCGCCGACTTGACGCCAGCAAAGGCAAGAAAAGCGGCGGAACGTGCGGCGGATGCGTGGGAAGAGGAAGTCAAGGTGGAGTACCAGAAGCAAAAGGAACTCGGCAGCGCGTACCGCCTACCGCCCGATAAGCGGCGGGATGATTTTGTGTCGTTTGTGAATGATACGTGGTTCGTTTTGCAGATACGCGGCGAGAATGACAAGCCGAACACCATAGCGTTTTACAAGAACATGACACGCATTATCTCGGAGTATTTCAAGGGTTCTGTCTTGCAGGAAATCAGCCCTGTTGATATTCAAAAATATCTTGTCTATCTGCGCACAGAGTACAAGAGCAAATTGGGGAAGCCGCTTTCAGCGAAAACTTTACGCCATCAATACGGGACGCTCAACCTGATATTTGGCTATGCCGAGCAGCAGGAAATGATAGCACAGAATCCGATGCGAAAGGTCAACGCACCGAAGAAAGAGAAGAAGCCCGTTGATGCAATGACTAAAGAACAAGCGGAAAGATTTTTTAAGCTGCTGCCCGATTGCCCGATGGACTTTCACTGCATTATGCAACTACTGATAACGACGGGCATTCGGCGGGGCGAGTGTAGTATAGCAGCGCCCAAAGGTAATACGCTTCTTCCATCACAATGCCGTAGTCTTGGGAACGCTCGGCAACTGCCTAACTGAACATGATGCGGAAACAATCGACCATTTCTTCAATGGTCATCTTCTTACTATTGGTCATACTCTTTTCTCCTTAAAAATAAAATTCAGATGGCGGTGGAGAAACTTGTTTCTCCACGCCCTCATTTTTTATATTTGTATTATTTATATTTATTTCTATACTCCTGTACGCAGCTCCGAGAGATCCTCGGAGGGGTGCCCCCCGTGACGCGCGCCAGCGCGGTTCCAGCCGCCGCCCTTGCCTGGGGAAGTAGTGTCGAATACAGGCAGCAACGCAAGAGCAAGAAGGCCGCTCCGCAAGGAGCAGTTCCGCCCCGATACGGAGCGGCCTCTTCTGCTTTGCGGCAGAAGTATGGGGATCGTCCACCTCCTCTTTTTTCCCGCCATCCTTTCTCTTCTCTCTTTCAATCCTCTGAACGGCCTACATTCACCTCCCCCTTATCATAACACAGGTGCGGCGCTTCTGACCCTATGGGTCAAATGCGTGTCCGCCGAACGGGGCCATGGTTCAAAATCTCGTGTCCATTTTCTTGGGTACAGTTTAAATTCCATTCTGGGTCAAAACTGGGTCAGGAACAGGGAGATTCCAATTTTGCTGGTCTGGCGCTGAAATTTTTCTTGCGTGATGGAATGGCTCATGGTATTATAAAAGTGCAATCGCAAGAAAAGTTATAAAGGGGGCGCTGACTTGCCAAGAGGAAAACTGTTAAACGGTCTGGTGACGCAGCAGAAGGTATTACGGGCGGCGGTGGCGTTGTTCCTGGAAAAGGGCTACACCAGAACTACAACCGGAGAGATCGCAAAGGCGGCGGGCATCGGGCAGAGTTCGTTTTTCCACGTTTTTCCCAGTAAGGAGGCGCTGCTGCTGGAGCTGGTACAGCGGATGTTCAGCGGGCAATTCGCGCTGGCGGGACAGCACAGCGGGGAACAAGACCCTGTGCTCCTGTACGCCGTGGAAACGGCCCTCCAGCTCCACATCGCCGAGCTGACCGAGCCGCTGCGGGAGTTGTATGTGATGGCATACTCTCTGCCCTCCATCGCGGCATATCTTTACAAAAGCACAACGAAGCGGCTGCAAGTCATCTTCGGGCCTTATCTGCCGGAGGCACAGCCCAAGGACTTCTACGAAATGGAGATCGCGTCCGCCAGTATCATGCGGGGCTTCATGTCGGTTCCCTGCGACGTGTATTTCACGATGGACGCCAAGATCTCCCGCTTTTTGGACTGCTCGCTCAAGCTCTATGACGTGCCGAAGGAGAAACGCGCGGCGATCACGGCGGCAGTCTTGCAGATGGATCTTCACACAATGGCTTTGGGCATCATCCAAAAGACCGTCCGGCAGGCGGAAAAGGGCTTTGAGGCCCTGACGGAAAAATGAAATTTTTGCAAGGGGGTATCCCCTTGGAGAAACCAAAATTCTTTTATCATGGAGGAATCACGATGAAAAGAAGATTTCTTAGCTTGCTTACCGCGTTTGCTCTGTGCTTGACCCTGATCCCCACAACAGCATTCGCAGATGACGAGAAAAGGGGAGAAAATGTTTCCCCAAGCATCTGCGAAACAGCCTGCACGGAAGAGTCGAAGCTCGGTAAGGAGCAGCCGAACGCCATCGCGGAGGACGAGGGATCATCCGCGCCAGCGGATGATGAACTTGGCAGTGACGCCGTTGCCGCCAAAAAAAGCCCTGCCGCAATGCGGGCGGCCAATGGCATCAGTGCGCGGGCGGCGAATGGCACGATTACCCTCGGCAGCACCGTTCTCGACATCACACAAAGCTCTATAAGCAGCACTTACGATACGACCGGCGGCTTCAAGTATGACGCTGACACAAAGACGCTGACGCTGCGAAACTGCACGATCGACACTTATACAAAGGTCTCGTCCGAGCAATTGTCCGGCATATTCAAATACTATAACGTCTTTCTCGACAGCCGTAATGTCGGGACGCTGAACATCGTGCTTGAGGGCAGAAATTACATTGGTGATTCCAGTAGCTTGAAGTATATGCCCGCCGCTTCCGATGTGAATACGCCGCGCTATCTCGGCATCTGGGGCAATACCGTCCGCTTCTCCGGCAGCGGGAGCCTGACCGTTGAAGCCCAGACCTTCCCCATTCAGTCCGGCGGCATTGAGACATGCGAGAGCGTGGATCTGACACTGCGCAGCTACATGAATGGAACCGTGACGCGGAGCATGGCCGTCGGCGCCGGGACGAGCGTCACTGCGGAGACAAAGGGAAACAATCTGGACTTCTACGCGCTCAATGTTAAGAACAATCTGACAGTGAACGGCACGCTTAATGCGACCACCAAGGGTTGTGTATACCAAAATGACTATCCCGTCGCCCTGCTTGTGGGCGGAACACTGCGCGTCGTCGGCGGTCAGGTGACCGCCACGAGCGACGGTCGGAACGGCAATGACGGCTGTCAGGGCTACGGCATCAAGGCCAATGTACTGGAGATCGGCGGTGGCGGAACCGTCCGCGCCTATTCCAACGGCTACAGTACGAAGACCAACCGATACGACGGCAAGGAAGCTATTTACGTTTCCTCGAACCTGACGGTCGACCTCGGCGGCTATCTGTACGCGAAAACACAGAACCCGATTCTTTCAAACGAGAATGAAAACGGCGCGCTGAAGGTCAACGGCCGCTGGGATCTTTCCGGGACCAATGGAGACACGGCATACACAAAGGCCGTCATAACAAAGCCGGTGAACGGCAGCATCTACGAGAATGTGATCCTCGAAACAACCGTAAGCCCTGAAAAAGAGGTGGAGATCAGCGGCATCCGAAATGCCGTGCTGGTGCTCAGCTACAATGAGGACCAAAACAACAAGGGAAAAACCTGGTACTATCGCAACGCCGACCGCCCTGGGGATACAGATTCCGTCAAGCAGAATGTTTACAGCTCCGGCAGCACGCAGCAGGAGCTGAACCTCAAAGAGGGCTTCAGCAAAGTCCTTGCATCGGACTACAATAATTACTACGGCATCGACGTGCGGGAGGGTGAGCATACCGTCGTGCTCGATGGTCTTGCAATCGTGCGCGATCACACCTTCCTCACCGTGCGCAGCGGCGCGACGCTGAACCTGAAGCTCATAGGCAAGAGCTATCTGAAAAGCGGCAGCGCACCCGCCATCTATGTGGAACAGGGCGGCACGCTGAACCTCATCGGCGGGGGCATGGCGCAGTCCTCACTGGCGCTCATGGGCGGTCTTTCGGCGGCAAGCGGCGCAACTGTGAATTTCAAGGACTGCGCCGTTTACGCCGCAGGTAAGACCATCGGCGGAACGGGAGCCAACGTATCCGTTGAAAACTGCTGGATCAGCGCCGGCTTTGCCGGAAATCTGCGCGTCACGCGCAGCACCCTGGAGGGGGAGCACTCCGGCGGCACGGTGAAGATCGACCGTAGGAGCAACGCCAACCTGACGGATACCTCCGGCAAGGCGATCACCGGTGTCACGGATCACAGCGGCAATCCTGTTTACCGGACAAAGGTCGAGCTGGAGGACATGGGGAAGAGCCGAAACCTCATGATGATCGCCTACCGCACCGACGCTACCCACGGCATCGTGCAGTCGACTTTTTACCCGTTGGTCACACAGCTGCGCGTGAATATCCCCAACATTGTCAACGATGACGTCATCAAGGATCTCACCATGCTTGTCAGCGACAACACTGTCTACCTCTGGCTTCCGAACGGTACAAGGATCATGAGTGTGGAGGGCTTTCAGGACGACGGCAGTTCGCCGGTCGGCTTCATCCATGATCCGCAGAAAGACGCGCCCATCATCACCACCGCCGGCAACAGCGCCAGCGGCAAGATGATCCTGCTCAACCTGCTCCTCGCCTCGGGCGTGCTTGCCTTCCGCGGCACCCCCGGCGGAAACAACACCGCACTCTGTGCGGGCTATCTGGGGGACTCTGCAAAGGACACCTGAATCGACTATCACCCGGAAAGAGACGTCAAGCTCCAGGCGGATTGGAAGTTTATCACAGACTTCGGCATCCGTATGCTTACAGGCGGCGAGGCGGAGGTCAAGCTCAACGGACTGGACCTGAGCGGTCCGAACAAGCGCGTGGAGCTGGATGACCGCTCGAAGCTCTCCATCGTGCTGATGGAAAACACCGAGAGTGTCATGAGGTCCAACGAAGGCAGCACCGACGCGGTCTGGACGCTCAAGGGTTCGGGCGGTCTGACCATCAAGGGGCAGTCCGGCGGTGAAAAGCTGACGCTCCGCGGCGACCACGCCATGGACGGCAGCACCGGTGCCTCCCTGACATTCGATGGCATCACGCTCATCAACAACTGCACGAACAAGCCGGAGACGACGCTTGGGAAACTCACCATCTCAAACAGCCTGGTCTTCGGTCTGGGCACGGTCAACTGCGCCGACATTGTCATCAACGGCGGCAGTGTCGATCTGGATGTTCCGGTGAACACAGTCGTGAAAGATTCCAACGGCAATGAACTGAAAAAGGTCACTCTGACCCTTTCGCAAAAGAACACCGCCGTGGAGGATGTCACCCTTTCCGGTCTCCCGGCAGGTACGGCATTCAACGACAGCCATGTCACCACCGACGGCAGCGGAAAGCTCTACCTCTGGATCCCCAAGGACGCGGAGGTGGAGACTGTGACCGTCGGCGGGAACAAATACTATCCCAAGTCGGACGGCAGCATGACCACCGGCGACCTGCCGGAGTTCACCAGCCCGGAGGAGGATGTCAGCCGCGTGGTCGAAAGCAATGAATACATGACCCTGACCGTTGATGTCACCGGCACGCCCGCGCCCGCGCTGCAATGGCAGGTCAGCCGGGACGGCGGCGAGACCTGGGAGAACATCGAGGGCGCGACCGAAGCCACCTATCAGGCGATCCTGCCCCTGTCCCTGCACGGTGCAAAGTTCCGCTGCGCGGCGACGAATAAGGATGGCACGACATATTCCCATACATTTACCTCGTACTACTGTCCCGCATATCTGCGCGGCGCGGCCTCGCCCATGCGGGGAAACGGCGACTTCATTCAGGGCGAGATCGCAACGATTATCGCCGGTTTATACGACAATAGTACCTGGTATCCCGTAAGCTCTCTGACGGGCGTCACAGCAAAATACCGCTGGAAGTACTGCAGAAACGTTATGCCAACGGAAGAGGAGTGGGCTGCGATCCCACCCGCGGGCGAATCCTATCCCATCACCATCACGGATGAGATGGGCTATCAGAGTGTTTGCTTCCATGTCACGCTGACCTATCCCGGCAATACGGTCAAGACCGTGACCGGTTACTGGCGGCTCAATGTGTGCGTCACGCCCGTGGTCACGGAGCAGCCGCAGAGCGTGTCCGCGGCTGCGGGTGATTCGGTGACATTCTCCGCCAAGCTGATCGATCAATATCTCAACACGCTGGAGTATCAGTGGCAGAGCAGCACCGACGGCGGCCAAAGCTGGACGGACATCGAAGGCGCCGGCGGCAAAAGTACGGCGGACTTCTGGAACTACACGCCCAGCTATACGATCCCGTCCGTCACGGCGGCACAGAGCGGCCAGCTGTTCCGCTGTGTGCTCTGGAACACGAACAACCATACGGGCAGTGACCGCGTGAGCACGCCTCCCGTATACTCCGAGCCCGCGACGCTCACCGTGACGCCGCCCGCGCACGAGCACAGTTACGGCGATTGGAGCAAGGACGGTACGAACCACTGGCACGAATGTACCGACGCGGCGTGCCCGAATCAGTCCGAAAGTATCAAGGACAAAGCGGCGCACGTCTACGACGATGACGCGGACACCACCTGCAACATCTGCGGCTACGTCCGCACCGTGACGCCGCCCGCGCATGAACACCGCTACGGCGACTGGAGCAAGGACGGTACGAACCACTGGCACGAATGCACCGACGCGGACTGCCCGGAACAGTCCGAAAGTATCAAGGACAAAGAGGCTCACATTTACACCGATGATGCGGATACGACCTGCAACGTCTGCGGCTACGTCCGCACCGTGACCCCGCCCGCGCATGAGCACAGCTACGGCGATTGGAGCAAGGACGGTACGAACCACTGGCACGAATGTACGGATAATGACTGCCCGAATAGGGAAGAAAGCATCAAGGACAAAGCCGCTCACGTCTACACCGATGACGCGGATACGACCTGCGACACCTGCGGCTACGTCCGCACCGTGACCCCGCCCGCGCATGAGCACCGCTACGGCGATTGGAGCAAGGACGGTACGAACCACTGGCACGAATGTACCGATGCAGCGTGCCCGAATCAGTCCGAAAGCATCAAGGACAAAGCGGCGCACGTCTACACTGATGATGCGGACACCACCTGCAACATCTGCGGCTATGTCCGCACCGTGACGCCCGAGATCGTCCCTGTTTCCAAAATTACGCTTAACAAGGCGGAAACTTCGATTTCTGTTGGAAACAGCGAAACGCTGACCGCCACGGTCGCGCCTGAGAACGCCACCATCAAGGCTTTGACTTGGGCATCCTCTGACGAGGATGTTGCCACGGTAGCCCCTGACGGCACCGTGACGGCGGTCAAGGCAGGTGCCGCGACGATCACCGCCACCGCGGCGGACGGTTCGGGCAAATCCGCGGTCTGCAAGGTCACCGTTACCGGCGGTACTACGCCCTCTCAGCCCGGCGGCTCTACGGGCGGCAGTTCCGGCGGATCTTCCTCCGACCGGGACAGCCATGACAGCAATCCGGTCATTAAAGCGGAGACGAAGAACAATACCGACGGCTCTACCACCAAGACCGAGACCCGGAGAGACGGCTCTGTGACCCAAACCACCACCGGCAAGGACGGCTCCGTGACCAAGACCGAGACGAAGAAGGACGGCAGTTCCGTCACCGAGAACAAGGCCGCTGACGGCTCCACCGGCACGGTGAAAACCGACAAAAACGGCCAGACCGAGGCGGCGGCCAAGGTCAGCGGCAAGGCTGTTGAGGACGCGAAGAAGAACGGCGAGGCGGTCAAGGTTCCCGTGGAGGTCGAGGCCACCCGGAACAGCAGCACCGCCCCCACGGTGAGCATCGAGCTTCCCAAGGGCGCGGGCGAGACCAAGGTGGAAATTCCTGTTTCCAACGTGACCCCCGGTACGGTAGCGGTGCTCGTCCACCCCGACGGCACGGAGGAAATTTTGAAGGATTCCATTCCCACCGAGGACGGTATCCAGTTGACCGTGGACGGCAGCGCGACGGTGAAGATCGTTGACAACTCCAAGGGCTTCATCGACACCCGGAACCACTGGGCCAAGGACGAGATCGACTTCGTGAGCGCCCGCGGACTGGTGAACGGCATGAGCGCCACGATCTACGCGCCCAACGCCTCCACCACCCGCGCCCAGCTTTGGACGATCCTTGCGCGGCAGAACGGCGCGGACTTGAACGGCGGTAACACCTGGTACGAAAAGGCACAGAACTGGGCCAAGGACAAGGGCGTTTCCGACGGCGCGAACCACAACGCCGCCATCAACCGCGCCCAGATGGTCACCATGCTGTGGCGGGCCGTGGGCCAGCCCACGGCGGGCGGTACGGCGAACTTCACCGATGTTCCCACTGACAGCTATTACGCGCAGGCCGTGGCTTGGGCCGTGGAGAACGGCATTACCACCGGCGTGGGTAACGGTCATTTCGACCCCACCGGTACCTGCACCCGCGCGCAGATCGCCGCGTTCCTGGCACGCTCCATGAAGTGACGCAAAAAAACAGCCCCGGTCCCCTATGAAAGGGACCGGGGCTGTTTGGCGTGAACTGCTGCTTTTGCACCGCTGGAATCAATGAAGGCTACCCGATCTCAGAAAACGGCAAATGAGCCCTTTTGGCAAGCGGAGGTCCAGCGTTTCAGCAGCACGCGGAACACTCCGAGGGTAATGATACCACCCCCTCTTTCGCACGCGCGGAAAGCCCTAAGCACAGGGCATAAAGCCACGATTTCGACAGAAGCAAAAAAAGATCACGCAGCCCAGCGGGGCCGCGACGCCGGAGGAAGCGGACACACGCCATGGGCGTGCATCCGCTTCCTCCGGCTGTTCTTTCGGTGACGATTTCGCTGGCAGCTCAAGACTGTGCTGTGGCCGGGGGAGGGAAGGCTCCTGTTTCGACGTGTAAGCCGTTGTGTGCAATCTTTCTCCGAAAGCCGAGAGTGTACGCTTTCATCTGTGAAAGCGAATGTGGGCCATTTGTGCGAGAAGTTGAAAACGCGATGAGAAACGGTTGGGGACAGCGTTGTGATGGTAACTTTTTGACGATATTTGCGGGAACAATTTGGGGCGAAAAGCCGAACTTTACAGGAAGGTTTTCTGAGTGGCGAAGGCCGTTCGATTTTAGCACAAGATATCTCATCACGCCGGTCACTGCCGATGCGCTGAAAAAAACGATGGAGGATGCGGAACAATGGGACAGATCATTTTGAAAAAGAAAGGATGTTTTTTGAAAAGAAGATGTAACACGGAACCATCAGAAAAATCATGATTTGAGGAGGTAATTTGCTGATGAAATGCAACCGAATTTTATCCATGCTTCTGACGCTGTGCATGGTAATGAGCCTGTTCGCCGGGACAACGGTCACGGCAAGCGCGGCAGACGGGGCAACAACGCTGTATGTCAACGGCGTGGATACGGCAGGTGGCAGCCCCGCCCAGTATGCCACTGCTGAACTGAAGCTGAACGGTTATACCGCAGGGGCAGCTCTCAACCAGGCGACCATTACAACGACCAGCAGCACCGGTTTTAAATCTATCTCTTTAGATGGCTTTATGGACAAGCCGGATGGTAAATCTGACACGATTGGGAATTTTAGTGGAACAAAGACCTATTACGTCATACTCAAAATGCCGCGAAACACAGGATACGAACTTCAGGAAAACGATGGAAAGCCGGTAGGTGTTACATTAGAGGGCGCCACGCCGGAGCCGCTCAGCGAAAATAAGGATTTCTTGATTTTCAAGATGAACAGTAAACCTGCCGCTACAGCATCCACCTTCACCGACGGCTTGGGCAAAGCAGACTGCACATTTAACACCTATGCCAAGGGCGCGAAAAATGACAAGGGCTACACCTTCGTGGGCTGGTTCGATGGCGATAGCGAGTTGGAAAATGCGGAAGCCGCAGTTGCCGGCAAGACCTACACCGCCAAGTGGACAAAGAACGGCAAGACCGTTCGAACCGCCGTCCTTGATCTGACCCCATATCAGTGAGAGCAACACCCTCGGCGCAACAAAGTCCGGTGACATCTACACCAACGGAAACGAGGGCTGGAGTTGGGATGCTACAACCAAGACCCTGACGCTCAGTGGCACGACGTTTGACGTGAACAAGCAGTCAACGGAGCCGAATATAGAGGGCAGAGGCGCGATCCTCCTGCCTGCCAATGCGAGCGTCACCACGAAGAAGGGTACGGAGAACACCGTGCACAACGGCTCCACAATTGGGACCGCCCTGGGTACCTATATCGGCTCCGGTATTGTGAGCGAGGGTGCATTTACCATTAAGGGCGACGGTGAGCTGTCCGTTACCGCCGGTGCCTTCGGTGTATTTGCCGTGGGCGATGTGTCTATCGGGGCACCGATCTCCATTGTCTGCACGGAGACCAAGGGCAATGTCGCTGCTGTTGTGACAGACAAAGACCACAGTATCACCATCGCACCCTCTCTGTGCATCAAGACCCCCACCAAGGGTAAAGTGGCCTCCTCCGATGTGGGTCGTTACATTGCTGAGCAGGACGGCCAGACGCCCGCAAGAAAAGTTGTCATCGGCGTCGCAAAGAAATACACCGTGACCTACAATGCCAACGGCGGCAGTGCGGTTGCGCCTGTCACTGTCGCTGAAAACAGCAACCTGACCGCACCCAATGCGCCCACGAAGAATGGTTACACCTTCCACGGCTGGTATAAGGACGCAGCATTTACCAACAGCTGGAATTTTGATGCGGACACCGTGACCGGCAACATCACGCTCTATGCAAAATGGACTGAAACGACCAAAAACTACGGCATTTCCGGCAAGGTTTATGAATCCAACGGCACCACCTCCGCTTCCGGCGTTTCCGTGAAGCTCATGAAGGGCAATACGCAGGTTGCTTCCACCACTTCCGCAACTGACGGTACATACAGCTTCACCGGCATCGCCCCGGGCGTTTATAACATCGTCGCCGAGGAAGATGATACAACGCAGACAACTCTGGTCATCATCACCAACCAAAGCGAAACAGGTAAAGACATCACGATGCCTAACGGTAAGGTGAACTCCAAGCTGACGGTCAACGGTGCCGACACACCCGATGTGGTCGCCGGCGGTCTGGACAAGGAAGCGGCGGCTGTGAAGAATGAAAATTCCAGTGCAACTTTGGTCAAGGTAGAAATGACCGTCGAGAGCAAGAGCGGTGCAGAGGTCAACTCTACGGACAAGACGAACATCGAAGCCGTGGCTTCCGGCAAGATATTGGAATATTGAGCTTATCAGAATGACTTTGACATTGACAAAAGCATTATCCATCGGGACGCCGCCAGCGATCAGGCCGTGGATAAGGCCCTGCTTTGGATGTCCCGGCCCTCTGGGACATACTGTTTTCGGGAGCGTGACGTTTTCCTGAAAGGCACCCGGCAGCACAACACATGGAAGTTCTATGGAGAACAGACCCGTGACAAGATACTGGCCTATGCGGTGGAGTTGACCGGCACACAGGGCGGCACCATCCGGGGTAATCTCTATGAGCTGGACTATCAGCAGCATTTCCGGCACGTCGTTGAAGCCTCCCAGCCGGTGAGCGTGAACCGGCTCTTTTATGAGCATGGAACCCGTGACATCCCGGATGGCCAGTATTTTGACGGAAGCCCTGACCGGGTGTTGGGAAATTTCCTGCGGTATGAGGCCCAGCCCCATGACCCGGCTGTGCTGCAGGAGGCTTTACGGCAGGAGCAGCACAGCCGGGGGCGGGCCGTCCCCGGCGACTTCAAAGCCCACGTTACGGCTTTGCATGACAGCCGGATTGAAACCGAGGCCCGGCGCATCGTGGATAAGCTGAAAGATCTGTCCGCGCCCAACAGCCCCAACAAGACACATTTTATGGTGGAGATCTCACCGCACTTTGACGCACTGGCTTCCACCAAGGACAATGACCGGCTCTTTGCCATGCTGCCCTATAAGTCCCTGTGCTTTACCAGCATAAAAGACCGACACGGGGTATATGCCATGATTAACAAAGATGAGCGCCGTGATGTGAGTATTCGCAAGCCCCGGCCATCTATCCGCAAGCAGCTTGCCGACAGCAAACAGGCCACCAGCCCGAAAAAGGCGGCGGCCAGAACCAAGAAAAATGAATTGGAGGTATGAGGAATGATGCACTTTACCGTGGAAGAAGAAAATTTGATCTGTATGTACCACAACGCAGACCGACGCAGGACGATAGGCAAGATCACCGCAGCCATGCCGGGTATGGACGGGGATATGTGGACGCTGGCCCAGCAGACCCTTTCCAAGCTGAAACGTATGACGGATTCTGACTATGACAGCCAGAAATTCTATTTCACAGACGAGAACGAATAAATAACAGCAGACGCCGGGCGCGGCGGCCATGTGGCCGCTTGCGTCCGGCGTCTTTTCTTTTTGCCTGTTCCTACGCATTTAGAACCCAGTATTGACGGGGATAGGATAAAGTATTCGCCCACCTCTGCAAACGTGCGGGAGAAGCCTTGAAACTGGCGGTTATCAGCCCCGAAAGGCGTAGGTTACAGTCATTATTAGCCCCCGAAACAGGTACAGACGCGCAGCGGGTGTATCTGTTTCGGGGGTGTGCAGGTGATAGCCGCAAAGCGGCGTAAGAGGGTGCAGCCCTCTTGATCGTTATTCTTGTTCCAGCGGGAAGCTCGGCAACGCTTCCAGCAGCTT
>OGOY01003048.1_pt1 | contig 13581 bp, 8 predicted proteins | sample 1552811 | NCBI WGS metagenome assembly OGOY01 (sample SAMEA2580132, study PRJEB22360) | human gut metagenome | biome: human gut; feature: human-associated habitat; material: faeces | place: Denmark | collected 2008/2010 | reverse complement strand
CTGCCATTGTGTCAGTCCCGTCCTGCGAATCGTCTGACACATTGGCACAGGGTTCGCCGTCGCACGAAGGGTAACCTTCACCGGGAACGAATCCTTCGTCACCGTCAACAGCCTCATTATAAGTTTTTTCCTTTTTCATATCTCGTGTTTTTCAGATTTTCCGTCTTATATTCGAACAAATTGTATACCAACCGCCGGGCCATGCCTACCCGATGATAAAAATCGCCGGGCGCCTGTTCATTTCCGGCAGCCGCACCGACCGCCACTCGCGCACGGGGAGCGTACGGATATATTCGCCGGGAGCGGTAATGTCCATCGCCAGCGTCAGGCGCGTCTCGGGGGCAAGGGTTTGCAGGAGCTGTTCCATCAGCTTCACATTGCGGTAAGGCGCCTCGATGAAGAGCTGCGACTGGCGTTCGGACTGCGCACGGCGTTCGAAGCGGCGGATCGCCTGCACCCGTTCGGGCGGCTTGACGGGCAGGTAGCCGTTGAAGGCGAACGACTGCCCGTTGAGCCCCGAGGCCATGACGGCCAGGATGACGGACGACGGCCCGACGAGCGGCACCACGCGGATACCGTGGCGGTGGCACGCCTCGACGACCAGTGCCCCGGGATCGGCGACGCCCGGCACGCCCGCTTCCGAGACAACCCCCGCCGAGCGGCCCTCAACGAGCGGTTTCACCAGCTCTTCGACCTCACGCCCGGCGACGGTATGTTCGTTCAGCTCGCGGAACTCCAGCGTGTCGATCGGCCGCGCGATGCCGGCCTTCGACAGGAAGCGCCGCGCCGAACGGGTGTTCTCGACGATGAAGTAGTCGAGCGAATCCATCACGGCACGGTTCGCCGCGGGCAGCACGTCCCACGGTGCCGTCTCGTCCGAAATCGGACACGGGATCAGATAGAGCGTTCCGTACATCTTATTTCAGTTTTTCGAGTTTGGCCCGGAGTTCCCGCTCCCGGGCAACGGCTTTCGTATACAGCACAGCAAACCAGACGCTCAGCGCCATGACACCGGCGATCACCACCCCGAAAACACCGCTCAGGAAAAATGCGCTCACGACCAGCCCCGCAACCGAAAGCACCAGCGGGGATTTGCGGACATTGCAGCCGATAGCCACATAGCCGCCCGCCAGCACGAGCATCACGATTCCGACCACCAGCCTCTCCCCGTTTCCCTGGGCGTTGACCAGTTCAACCACGCCGCTGGCGAGCGCCAGCAACGCCGCGGCGAACATGGCGCTGCGGGCCTTGCCCAACTGGTTGAGGGCCGATTCGGATTCGAGCTGTGCCGTCAGCAGCCGCGCCCCGAGGCACTCGGCGGCCTCATCGCGCCCGGCGGGGCAACCGCAGGAGGGACACGTTCCGGTTCCGGAAGCGATTTCACCGCCGCAATCATAGCATTTCATAACTTTATTCTTTGAGGTAAATCCGTTTTACGCGCCCCGAAACCGAGGTCATGATCTCATAGGGAATTGTATCGAGCACGCGGGCCATCGTTTCCAGGTCGTTGCCCGGCTCGGGCGAGAAGACCACGACTTCGTCGCCTTCCTTCACGCCGGGAATCCCCGTAATGTCGACCATGCAGCTGTCCATGCAGATGCGTCCGACGATGGGGGCGGGACTCCCGGCCACCAGCACCGACCAGCGGCCGCAGCCCAGGTGGCGGTCGAGCCCGTCGGCATATCCGATGGGGATCGTCGCCGTCGTAGTTTCGCGCGTGAGTTTCCCGGCCCGTCCATACCCTACGGCCTCGCCCGCAGACAGGTGCTTGACCTGCACGATACGCGTGCGGAGGGTCGAGACGGGACGCAGCATCCCGTTATGCCGGTAGCCGAAGCCGTAAAGCCCCAGCCCGAGGCGGCACATGTCGAACTGCGCCTCGGGGAAGCGTTCGATGGCGGCCGAATTGGCCGTATGGCGGATGACCGGATAGGGCAGCGAGGCGGCGACGCGGGCGCTCATGCGGTCGAACAGGGCGATCTGCGCCCGGGTATAGGCATCCTCTTCGGGCATGTCGGCACAGTTGAGGTGCGAGAAGACCGAGGCGACCTTGACCTGCGGGGTTTCCGCCAGCGCCCTGCACAGCGCCCCGACTTCGTCGTCCGTGAATCCCAGCCTGTGCATACCCGTGTCGAGCTTGATATGGATCGGGTAACGGCTCTCGCCCGCATGCACCACGGCCCCGGCGAAGGCGCCGAGCGAATGGAGGCTGTATATCTCGGGTTCGAGGCGGTTGGCGATCATCTGATCGAAACTGTCGGCATCGGCGTTGAGCACCACGACGGGCATCGAAATGCCCCGCTCCCGCAACAGTACCCCCTCGTCGGCGAACGCCACGGCCAGGTAATCGACGCCCTGGTGCTGCAAGAGCTGCGCGACTTCGAAATCGCCGGCACCGTACGAACCGGCCTTGACCATCGCCACGAGCTTCGTACCGAAGCTGAGCTTCGAACGGAAGAAATTAAGGTTGTGCGTCATAGCGTCGAGGTCGACCTCCAGCACTGTCGTATGGCTGCGGCGCGCGAGGGCGTGCGCCAATTTCTCGAAACGGAAATCGCGGGCGCCTTTCAGCAGGATGGCACGCCCGGCCACCGCCCTGCGGTCGATGCGCGCGATGCACTCGTCGGTCGAGGCGTAAAACTCCTTGTCGCAGCCGAACAGACCGGCATGGCGTTTCAGGCGCGGGCCGATGCCGATCAGGAAGTCGACGCCGGCACGTGCGACCATCCCCGCGACACGGCCGTAGAGTTCGTCGTCGGAAAGCCCGCTCTGCGAGATATCCGACAGGACGAGCGTACGGCGGCGGTTCAGCGCCACGCCGTGCAGGTAATCGAGTGCCAGCGCCAGCGAATTGAGGTCGAGGTTATAGGCGTCGTTGATCAGGATCGAATCGTTGATGCCCTCCTTCACCTCGAGGCGCATGGGCAACGTAGGCGCCGAAGCGAACGACGGCGCGGGATAGTGCATCGCGGCGCAGAACGCCTCGACGATCTGGGCATTGCGGCGCGACGCGGCGTTGCCGATGACCGATTCGGGCACCTCGGGGAATGCCGCGGCATCGAAGGGTTTGCGGTCGGCGAAACGCGCCGCGACCATGCCCCCCAGCGGTTCATAATAGCTGTGGTAGACGATTTTCGAAGCATTGCGGGCCAGCACCATCTTCTCGTCGCACTTCTGCTCGAGATTGAGGAAATTCTCCTGGTGCGCGTCGCCGATCGAGGTAAAAACAACCACGTCGGGACGGATGATGCGCTCCAGCCGCTCCATCTCTCCGGGCTTCGAAATGCCCGCCTCGAAGATGGCTAACTCCTCGTCGCCTTCGAGCATCAGCACCGAGAGGGGCACGCCCAGCTGCGAATTGTAGCTTTTCGGAGAGCGGTAATATTTCATCCCCGCGGGCAGTTCTTCGGCGATCCACTCCTTGATGACGGTCTTGCCGTTCGAACCGGTGATGCCGACGACCGTACCCCTGAATTGCGCACGGTAGTGCGCCGCAAGGCGTTGCAGGGCATCGATGGCGTTGTCCACACGCACGAAGCCGCAATCGGCGGGGCACTCGACATCCCGTTCGACGAGGAACGCACGCACACCACGCGCCGACATCTGGGCGACGAATCCGTGCGAGTCGTGGTTGGCACCGCGCATGGCCACGAACATCGGGCAGCAGCCCAGTTCGCACGACAGCGAACGGCTGTCGGTGACAACCGACCGCACTTCGGCATCGCAGCCTGTAAATTTCCCGCCGACAACGGCGGCTATTTCCGAGAGTTTGTAGTTCATCCTGTATCTTATCCTTTTTTCGCCGGGGCAGATGGCATTCGGGGCTTCACGAAGCTGGCGGGGCAGGAACATACGCGGAATATGCGGCTGCCGCGAGCGGAAGCGCCGGAGGCAGTCGTCCTCACGAAAGGTCAAATGTCACGATCGTAATTCCCGCCCCGCCCCGGTCGGCATGCTCGTCGCGGGCGCTTTCGACCTCAGGCACCGTGCGCAGGTAGCGGCGTATCTCCTCCTTGAGAGCCCCCGTGCCCTTGCCGTGGAGGATCGACACCGACCCCACGCCCACCATCAGGGCGTCGTCGATGAAATCCTGCACGGCGTCCAGCGCCTCGGCGGCACGCATGCCCCGCACGTCGATATGGTCTTTGAAGCTGAGCTTGCGGGCCGAAATGTCGGCCGACACCACCGTCCGCGCCGTCTGCGGGCGTGTCGCCTCGCGGAACTCGCTGTTCGAGACTACGGTCAGCATCTTCCGGTCGACCGTAGTCAGTATCTGGCCGAAGGCGACCTGCGCCTTGCGCCCCTTGACCGACTGCACCACGCCGACCATATCCTGTCCGGCCATGCGGACTTTCGACCCGGCCTCCACCTCGCGCGGTTTCGGAGCCTCGGCAGGGGCAGCCCCCGCCGCCTGCGCCTCGCCCCGCTGCGCCTTGCGTTCTTCACGCCGCTGACGGCGGCGCTCGATACGTTCGATCTCGCGGGCGACCTCGGCGTCCTTGTCCGCCGTGTCGGCCTTCGCCACCGCGTCGCGGAAATCGTCCAGTTCGCGGCGCGCAAGGCGCGTCAGTTCCTTTTCGGCCTGCGCCTCGCGGATCGTCCTGATCGTATTCTCGATCTGCCGGTTGGCATCGGCGATCAACTGCTGCGCCTCCAGCTTGGCCTTTTTGAGTATCTCCTGCCGCTCGGCCCTGATCTTCGACAGCTGCCCGGCATAGGTCTGCTCCAGCTCCTCGACCTTACGGTCGGTCTGGCGGATGCGGTCGCGCTTCTGTTCCCAGTAATGCTTGTCGCGGGCGATCTCGCGCAGCTGCTTCTCGATGTTGATATGGTCGCTGCCGGCCTTCTCGCCCGCCGCGCGGATAATATCCTCCGGGAGCCCGATCTTGCGGGCGATCTCCACGGCGAACGAACTGCCCGGCTTGCCCGTTTCGAGGCGGAACAGCGGGCGGATATTCTGCACGTCGAACATCATGGCACCGTTGGCGATGCCCTCGGTATTCGACGCATAGTATTTGATATTGGCATAGTGGGTCGTGATGACGCCGTAGCACCCTTTGGCCAGCAGGCGTTCGAGGATGGCCTCGGCAATGGCGCCGCCGATGACCGGCTCGGTACCCGACCCGAACTCGTCGATCAGCACCAGCGTCGACGACGAAGCCCCCGCGAGCATGTTCTTCATGTTGAGCAGGTGCGACGAGTAGGTCGACAGGTCGTCGTCGATCGACTGCTCGTCGCCGATGTCGATGAAGATCGAACGGAACACGGGCAGTTCCGACACCTCCGACGCCGGGACGGGGAACCCGCACTGGAACATGTACTGCACGAGACCGGTGGTCTTGAGGCAGACCGACTTGCCGCCCGCATTGGGTCCCGAAATGACAAGGATATGCTTGCGGCGGTCGAGCTGCATGTCGAGCGGCACGACCTCGCGCCCCTGCGCCCGCAGGGTTTGCTGCAGGAGCGGGTGGCGGGCATTCTTCAGCACCAGCCGGTCATCGTCCGAGATGATCGGTTTCACGCAGCCGTTCTGCGATGCCCAGCGTCCCTTGGCACGCAGCATGTCGATCTCGGCCAGGTAGTCGCCCGACGCGGCGATCAGCCCGGCATCGGGACGCACCGAATCAGTGAACTCCGAGAGGATGCGGACGATCTCGCGCCGCTCGGCATATTCCAGTTCGCGCAGTTCGTTGTTGATCTCCACGACCTCGACCGGTTCGACGTAGAACGTACGGCCCGTAGCCGATTCGTCGTGGATGAAGCCCTGCAACTTGCGTTTGTTGGCCGCGGCGACCGGGATCACGGCCTTCCCTTCGCGGATCGAGATCTGGGCGTCGGCATCGACGATACCAGCCCCTTTGGCGGCGGCGAGCACCGCCTGCAACCGCTTGGCGGCCTGCCCTTCGCGTTCGCGGATGGCACGCCGGATCTCCAGCAGGGCCGGCGAAGCATTGTCCCGGATATTGCCGAAACGATCGACGATGGCGTCGATCCGCTGCACGATCCCGGGGAATGCCTCGACGCCGCGGCTGCGGGCATACAACGCCGGATATTGCCCTTCGCGGGCGAGGATGAACGCAACGACGCTGCCGACGAGGCTCAGCGCCCGGTGCAGCGTCACCACCTCCCCCACGTCGAGGAACGTCCCCTCGACACGCAGTTTGGCAACGACGTGGTCGACGTCGGGATATTCCCCGCCGGGAAAATCGTGCTCCATGTCGAGCAGCAGGCGCATCTGGTCGGCAAGTTCCAGCCTCCGTCCGATCTCGCGCGCCGAGGCCGAGAAAGTCTCTTCGGCGAGCTTCCCGCGGGCGGCACGCATGGTACAAAGTGCTGCAACCTGTTCCCGAAGCCGGTCGAAGCCGATCTTCTGCTCGAAGTTTGCAGGATAAATCATCTTTATGTCGGGTTGATGGGCTACTGCAGCCGCCTGAGCGAATCGCGCTCAGCCTTGGCAGCAACCTTGGCGGCCTTCCTGTCGGCACGCTCCTTCATCTTTTCGGGGTTGCGCCCGAAGAGCGAGAGGTGGACGTAACGGCCGGGGTATTGTTTGACATCGGCCAGCAGCGCCGCGAGGTTGTCGCTGGCCTTTTCGAGCGAATCGTACAGTTCGGGGGCGCTGATGAGCTTGCCGACCGTGCCTTCGCCCTGCGCGATACGCGCCACGAGACCGTCGAGGTGCTCCACGGCCTGCGAAAGCTTGCGGGCAAACTGTTCCTCGGTGAGCTGCGAGGTGAAACGATCCACGTCGCCGATGATGCTGTCCACGCGCCCAGCATTCTCGCCGAGCATGTCGGAGAATTTCGAAAGGTTGTCCAGCGCGCTCTTCAGGCTGTTTTTCTCCGCAGAGAGTATCTCGGCCATGTCGCCCGTCACGGAGTTCAGGTTGCCGAGCGTCCCGGCGATGTTGTCCGCATTGGTTTCCATCAGGCCGTTCAGGTTTTCGAGCGTGCGCGAAAGGTCGGTGGTGAGCTGCGAAACCTTCTGCTTGAAGAAATCCAGCTCGGAGCCGGCCATGTCCATCAGATCGCGGTCGCGGCTCGAACGCAGCGTATCGCCCTTCTGGAGGTAGGTGTCGGCCGTGCCGTAGGTGATTTCGATCGCCTTGGCACCCATCAGCCCGTTGCTGAAGATCTTGGCCTCGGAATCGGTCGGGATGCGGTACTGGCGCTTGATGGTGAACTGCAACACGACCTTGTCGCTGCGCGCGGGGTCGAACGAAAGCCGTGTCACGGAGCCGATCTTCACGCCCTTCATCATGATCGGCGACGCGTTCTGCACGCCGTTGATCTGGTCGTAGGCGGCATAATACTCGACGTTCCGGCTGAAAATGTCGAAACCTTTCAGAAACCGAATTCCGGCCCAGGCAACGCCGATCATCGCCACGGCGAATATTCCGATCTTAACTTCCCTTTTCATATTTCGCTTGTTTTTATTTCACAATTTGCGTACCCCGGCAGCACACGACGAAGGCGTCGGGGAAAACCTTGCGCACTTCGGCCAGCCGTTTCTGGGCGGCGGCACGGGTATCGTACTCGCCGACGCAATATTTATAGCGGAACCGCCCCTCGGCGGTATACTGTTTCACCTTGTTGCGGTAGGCTTTGAAACGTGCGGACGAGGTCGGCACGGTCTGCGCGCTGGCCAGCACCTGCACGGTATAACGCAGCGGCCGGGCGGCTTGTTTGGGGGCATCCCCGGCCTTGGCCGGTTTCCGCGGTTCCGGTTTCTGCGCCCCGGACTTGCCCGCAGCCTTCTCCGGCTCCCCTTTTTCCGGGGTGGCGGCCTTCGCGGCAGGCGCATCGGATGCCTTGTCCTGCTCCGCAGGGCGCACGGGCTCCTTCCCGATGACGACCTGCGTTTCGGGCTCTTTACCGGGCTTCGGGGCTGCTGCGGCCTCCTCTTCGGCGCGGCGCGTTTCGAGCACATAGGCCGAATAATCCCTCACGCCTTCGTAAATCGAGCGGGCGATCTCGTCCTGCCCCTTTTCCGATTTCATATAGGCCATCTCCTGGGCGTTGGACATGAAACCGATCTCGGTCAGCACGCCCGGCATGTCGGTGGCATAGAGCACGCGCAGCAGCTGGGGCTTGATGCCCCGCGAATGGCGCCCAGCCTTCAGGTAATTATTCTGAATACAGCGCGCCAGCGCCATGCTGTACTCGCCGTAGGTGAATTGCAGGTTCTGGATATAGGCCCGCACGATGGCCGCCGTCCGCTCGTCCGACATGTCGATCAGGTCTTCGCGGTTGTTCTCGAACAGGGCGTTCTCATTGTAACGCTGCTCCTTGGGGCTTTCGCCCATGATGAGCGTCTCGACACCCCGTGCCGCCGAGGATTTCGCAGCATTGACGTGGATCGAAACGAAGAGGTCGCCGCCGGCCTTGTTGGCGATGTCGGCACGCGCCTGGAGGTCGGTTGCCAGATCGGTGCCCAGCGCCTTGTCCGTCTTGCGGGTATAGACCACCTTCACGCCCGGCATCCCCTCCTCGATGAGCTTCCCGAGTTTGAGCGCCACCTTCAGCGTGAGGTCTTTCTCGTAGACATTGCCGTAGTGCGCCCCGGGGAATTTCCCGCCGTGTCCGGCATCGATGACCACAACTTCGACCCCGTGCGCAATATTCCCGGCCGTGGCACCGTTCATTAGAACGGTAACGGCCGCAAACGCGAATAACAGGAACAGTCGTGTGCGCATATTTAATGGAGTCAAATGTGAGCTTTCTGTAATTTTTTACCTATCTTTGTCGCGCCTAAAAAACCCGGCGGGAGTGCATCGAGGCCCCGATCCAGGCGTTTTTGCCGACATGTCGGCAAAGGTACGAAAAATTATTGGGATTTTGGATAGAATCAGGGTAAAATATCTGTTTTCGGCGGCGGCACTCCTCCTCTTCGCCCAGTTGGTGTTCGGCTCGTCCGTACCCCGGGGAATGCTTGCCTCGGCAGCCGAAGACAGCCTCCGCCAACGCCTGTCCGATTCCCTCCGGATCCATTCCGAAGCCGCGGCCGAAGTGCCGGAAGTTGCGACCCAAAGCCGCCGCGACCGCCGCGAGCAGGCACGCGCTGCCCGGGAACAGGCACGTCGCCGCGCCGCATTCGAAGCCCTGCCGCAGGAGCAGCGCGATTCGCTCTTCGGCGCACAGCTCGATTCGCTCATCACGCAGAAAGGCGACTCGCTCGAAGGCCGCGGAGCGGACACCATCGCCCGCGACACGGTGAAAGAGAAAAAGCCCCAGAAACCGGGGGCGTTCCTCGACGACCCGATCTCGGGCAAGAACAAGGATTCGCTGGTCTACGACGTGCGCAACAAGATGGTCTATATCTACAACGAAGGCGACATCACCTATCAGAACAGCAACCTCAAGGCCGACTACATGCAGATCAACATGGACAACAAGATGGTCTATGCATACGGCAAGCCCGATTCGCTCGAAGGCAAACCGATCGTCACCAAGCCCGAATTCTCCGAGGGCGACGCTTCGTACACGATGGATACGATCACCTACAACCTCACCTCGAAAAAGGCCAAGATCAAGGGCGTGGCAACGCAGCAGGGCGACGGCTGGCTGGTCGGCGGGAGCGTGAAGAAGATGCCCGACAACACAGTCAACATCGAAAACGGCAAATACACGACCTGCGACGAGACCGACCACCCACACTTCTACCTGGCGATGACCAAAGCCAAGGTCATCCCCGGCAAGAAAGTCGTCACGGGGCCGGCTTACCTCGTCATGGAGGACGTGCCGATCTACTTCCTCGGCATCCCCGAGGGTTTCTTCCCGATCAACATGGGGCCAAAATCGGGTCTGCTGATGCCCACCTATGGCGAGGAATACACCAAGGGGTTCTTCCTGCGCGACATGGGTTACTATTTCACGCTGGGCGACTACGCCGACGTGGCCGTGCGCGGCGGGTTCTACACGCTCGGTTCGTGGGAGGCATCGGCCGCATCACGCTACATCAAACGTTACAAGTACAGCGGCAGTTTCAACATGCAGTACTCGAACATCAAGACGGGCGAAAAAGGCGAACCGGACTATATCAAGCAGAGCAACTTCCGCATCCAGTGGACGCACTCCCAGGATCCCAAGGCCAACCCCGGGTCGACCTTCTCGGCATCGGTGAACTTCGCCACGAGCGGTTACAGCAAATATTCGGCGACCAACCTCAACGACATCCTCTCGACGCAGACCAACTCGTCGATCGCCTACTCGAAGAACTGGGCGGGCACACCCTTCTCGCTCTCGGCGAACATGTCCATCTCGCAGAACTCGCAGAACAAGAGCCTCTCGGTAACGCTGCCGACCGTGGTCTTCAACGTCTCGCGTTTCTACCCCTTCAAACGCAAGGAACGCATGGGCAAGGAGCGGTGGTACGAAAAGATCTCGATGCAGTATACGGGCAAGATGACCAACTCGGTGACCACGACCGAGGACAAGATCTTCTCGAAGGAGACGTTCGACAACATGAAGAACGGCATCGAGCATAACATTCCCGTCTCGGCGTCGTTCAACCTGTTCAACTACATCAACATCTCGCCGTCGGCGACATACAACGAAAAGTGGTACTTCAAAAAAGTCGAATTCGACTGGAACCCCGTCACGAACAAGGTCGACACGCTGCCGACGCAATACGGGTTTTACCGCCTCTACAACTACAACTTCAACGTCTCGGCATCAACGACCGTATACGGCATGTACGACTTCACCAAAAAGCGCAAAGACCGCAAGATACAGGCCATCCGCCACACGCTCACCCCCTCGATCGGATTCTCCTACACGCCGGACTTCGGCGACCCGAAATACGGCTACTACCAAACCCGGCAGACCGACTCGACGGGACGCTTCACCACCTATTCGCCCTATTCGGTCAACGCATACGGCGTACCCAGTTCCGGACGGTCGATGTCGATGAACTTCTCGTTGTCGCAGAACCTCGAAATGAAGGTGCTGTCGAAACGCGACACCTCGGGCGTGAAGAAGATCAAGCTGATCGACGAGCTGCGCATCAGCGGGTCGTACAATTTCCTGGCCGACTCGATGAGGCTCTCGACCATCCCGATCTCGTTCCGTACGACGCTCTTCCAGAATTTCGGCATCAACCTCTCGATGACGCTCGACCCCTACCGGCTGACACCCGACGGCAAGCGCTACAACAAGCTCTTCTTCCCGGGGCGTATCGTCTCGACGGGCTGGTCGTTCGGTTATACGTTCAAATCGCGCGACGACCGCTCGCAATCGGCCATCAACGACATTACGAGCATCCCGCCCGAATACATGAACCCCTACTACGACCCCTACGGCAACATGGATCCCGTACTGCGGCGGCAATACATGTCGCAGATGTACTACGATTTCTCGCTGCCGTGGAACTTCGGGTTCAACTATGCCATCAACTACAACATATCGACGGGCAATTACCCGCCCAAAGGATACAAGAAGAACGTCACGCAGACCGTCAGCTTCAACGGCAGCCTTACCATAACGCCCAAGACCGGCATCACGTTCCAGGGCGGTTACGACATCAAGGCGAACAAACTCACCACCTCGTCGATCTCCATCTCGCGCGACCTGCACTGCTGGCAGATGTCGTTCTCGTGGATACCCTTCGGATTCCACCGCAGCTGGAGCTTCAACATCGGCGTAAAGGCGGCATCGCTTTCAGACCTCAAATACGACAAGAGCCAGTCGATGTACGACAATATGTACTAAATCCCGATCCCCGGCTCATCCACCCACCCTTTCATCCCAGACAATCTGGCTACCGGCTGCGGCAATGCGGCACGGTCGTCGTTTCCCGCCGTCGGCACCGGTAACAATACGCCAAACAGACAAAACCCGGCAGGAAAACAGACGTTTGTGTATATATTTTGACCGGGAACCGGAATTTCACAATTTTTTAACGGGAATAGACTATTTTTTTGCTATATTTGATACGAAAGTGTTTCAACCAAAAAAATTTAGCCTTATGAATTACAATCTGTCCACCAGCAAGGGGGGGGGAAATTCGACCTATCTTCCGCCCGTAATTGAGACGATCGACATCGAGACTGAAAAAGGGTTTGCAACATCGCCCACCCCACCCGACGCCTATGACGATTGGGGCAGCGGCGGCGGTGCAGGAGGTATCGGATCGGGAAGCGAACACGAACTCTAATACCGCAGCCCTATGAAAAGTCTCTCTAAAATCACACTGTTTGCAGCTCTCACCGCTGTAACAGCCACAGCCTGCCAAAAGGAAGACAACGGCATCGACACCTCTTCCGGCAAACTCGTCAAGATGACTTTTACGGCCGGGAACCCTGAGCTCAAACCGGAAGTCCGCACCGAGATCGACGGATTGACCCCTTATTGGTCTGTCGGCGATCAGATCGGCATCAGTACCGACGGGACGAAGTCCAACTACCCCTTCACGAACGATGCGACGGAGCGCGCCGCAACAACGACTTTTTCCGGTAACGCGAACATTTCATCAACGATTTACGCTTATTATCCATTCACGGCCAACGGAATCGACAAAGTAGGCGATAATACGGGCGCAAAAGTCGATCTCCCGGCAAACCAAACCCCGACAGCCAACTCGTTCGACGGCAAAGCCGACATCCTGGTCAGCAAACCGCTTACACTCGATTCCGAGGGACAGCAAGTCGCCAATCTGGAATTCAGGCGGTTGAGTGCCATTGTCAAAGTCGTACTCAAAGACCAGTCTACAGACACCAAATTGGCCGACCAGCACGTATCGTCACTGTCCATTACGACCGATGGCGACAACACACTGGCAGGCCGGGTTGTTGTAGACCTCTTGAACTACACGATGTATGCACCCTATTATAACGGCTCCAACACCGTAACGGCGACCTATACGACAAATACGGAATACGTTATCAACGGTGTCAGCGGCACCTATTTAAGCGTGTATCCGCGATTGTTGGCTGCGGGATCGAAACTGGTCATCGAAGCAGCGACAGAAGGGTTTGTCATCAAAAAAGAGATTGTCCTATCCAATGAAATCAATCTGGAAACAGGAAAGATCACCACTTTGAATGTCAATCTTTCAGACGAACACATCACAGCCGCGGCAACCGGTCTGAGCCTGCCGTTTACCGACGATTTCAGTGACCTGACAGGGAACGGATCCGCAGCAAATATCCTGTCCCGCAAAGACAAAAACGGAAACGACCTGTATTCCGCGGCGAACTCCTATGTTTATCAATATAACTCCCCGCATGGCCTACGCATGAGTTCGAGCAAAAACTCCGGGTATATCGTCACCAGCGAACTGGATCTCTCCGCACCGTTCTCGGTACTGATTTCGGCTAAAGTCTGGCCGAAAGATACTTCCGGAATCAAAGTAACCGCCGGAGAATCCGCGGCAATCACGACCGCAGACCTAACCGAGGAGTTCAAAACCTACCTGCTGAAATTCGACGCACAAAATTCGAAAACGAAAATCAGGATCGAGCCCTCCGCCACAAACGAAAGAATAATTATCGAAAGCATACAGATCGTTCCCGGCCATGACATCACCCTGCCGCCGGTACTGAAAATCACATCGGAAACGACCTTGTCCGTTCCTGCGGAAAGC
>OGOY01003044.1_pt1 | contig 13597 bp, 9 predicted proteins | sample 1552811 | NCBI WGS metagenome assembly OGOY01 (sample SAMEA2580132, study PRJEB22360) | human gut metagenome | biome: human gut; feature: human-associated habitat; material: faeces | place: Denmark | collected 2008/2010 | reverse complement strand
AAAGAAAGGGAATGTGCCAATCGTCCGTTTCTGGACTTTTGCAACATCCCCTTTTATTGAACATTCATATTAAATATTATTTGATACGGACATTGAATAAAATTTCACCAATACTTATACTTTTGATAAGTATGAGGGAGCTCCTGTTATGAATTACCTACCACGCACGATCTAGCCCGTTATTGAAGAAGCCTCCAAATTCTTTAAGATCGTTATGGTTTCAGGAATGCGGCAGGTTGGCAAAAGTACATTATTGAAACAGTTGTCGTCCGATAAGCGAACCATCATAAGTTTTGACGATATTAACAATCTGGAATCGGCTAAAAACGCGCCGCTCCAATTCCTGCAGCTTAATCCTCCCCCTTGTTTCTTTAACCAAGTTCAGCGTGTACCGGAAATTTTTAAAGCTCTAAAAATTTCAGTTGATTCAAGATCTGAAAAAGGCCTGTATTGGTTGAGCGGTTCGCAAAAACTATCTTTAATGTCGCAGGTATCGGATGCTTTGCCGGGCAGACTAATGAATTTCGAATTGTGGCCTTTTTCCATTTATGAAATTGCAGGGAAAGGTCTGGAACAAAAGCCTTACCTTCCTAGTTTTTCTCTTTCATCAAATCTCCCCATTCTTGATCCTGCTGATACTTGGAATGCTGTTTTCCAAGGATTTTGGCCGGAGTTAAAGAAAGCGACCGAAACAGAGAGAAGTTGGTTTTTTAGATCATTAGTAGACTTGTACCTTTCAAGGGACGTCCGAAGCTTATCCGGCATAGAGAAGTTTGATGAATTCGAAAAATTTCTAATCACTATTGCCAGACGAGTTAGCCAAGAACTCAGGCTTCAAGAGATAGCCAAGGAAGTTGGAGTATCACAGCCCACGGTTAAAAGGTGGCTATCAATTGCTGAAGCGTCCGGCATTATTCATTTACTGCGTCCGTATGCTCATAATGTTGGAAAACAATTAGTGAAAAGTCCCAAACTCTACTTCACTGATACTGGATTGGTTTGCCATCTTCTTAATCTTCAAAATGGGAAAGAGTTAAGTAACTCTTACTTGGCCGGAAATATTTTTGAGAACTTCATCGTTAACGAAATTAAAAAAAGCTGGGCTCACAACGGGAAAGAAGCTAATTTTTATTTTTACCGTGACAACACCGGAATGGAAATTGACTTAATCATTCATGCCCATGGGAAGTACAGCTGCGTGGAGATTAAGTCTAAAACTTCACCCGACACTCATGATGCAAAATGGCTCAATAAAGCTGAGGATCTTCTTCCGGATCTTGCTGAAAACGCATCTATTGTTTGTATGACTGAGAAAGCCTTCCCTATTTCGCCAAGTATTGTTGCTCATAGTATTTGGCAAATCTGACCGTTATTTTCTAGTTGACAAAGCTACATATTGGATAATACTCAACATGCATATGTAATATTATTCAACATCGATATGAAATATTATTGAATATCTATGTCGAAAACTGAATCTGACTTAATGCGATTGATTCAGGTCTTCAACAAAAACGTAAGAATTCTTAGACGAAAAATCGGCGAATCCATTCAAAAACAGATGCGCCGATCCACCGTTTCTTCAATTGCGGTTAGACGTTTTCAGTCGTAGTTTTCTCCACCGTTTCCTGCGCCAAAGATTCTTTTTTCTTTCCTCGGAATTTTCTTCCGAGTGCTGTGGCCTGAGTCTTCACCCAAACTACCGCTGGGACGAGGGGACTGGCTTTCAAGTGGGTCTCCTGAAACTCGACCGGAGAACGCTCCTCAATCTTTCTACAAATATCCTCAATCGCAGAGAGATAGGCTTTGTAGTTATCAAGGTAGAAAGCCAAAGCCTTCGAGAAATTAGAACCAAGCATTCCGCTTAAGAACAACCTTGAAACTTCCTTGTACTCAGTGAGAGATTTCTGGAAGCGAACAAAAACTAAACGCTCTTCCGCAGACATTCTCTTGAGTTCCGTCAGGAAGGCATGTTGTGCACAAGGCTGGTAGTACCAGATATACATCAAATCGAGAGAAATCACGATGCATTCGATTTCCATCGATTTAGAGCGCTCGGAAATCACACGAATGAAATCTGCTGGACGAGACATTAAGGAGAGGATATCGTTCTTCGGAAAAGCCAGTTCCATACGCTCGAAGCAGCTGAAGAGCGCCTTGGCCGACATACGAAAGTCAGATGTGCGGAGGCGGTAGTTATTGCGGCGATCAGCCACACTCTCAATCACTCCAGCCACTGTATCGGAAGCGAACTTAGACACGATCGCTGCCGCCGGCACCAAAATCGCGGCCGCAGGCATTCCGGTAATGATCGGCAGAATCATCGCGAGGATCACGTTGTAGACCATGGCTACCGGAATTGCCAAAATGCTTCGAAATAAGTTTCCGACAACAGCGGTCTTCGGAAATCCACGGAAGATGTTATGAGAAGAGATGTAAAGACCATTTGCCAAAGCAATGATCGAGAACACCAGTAGAGGCGCCTTATCCACTGTGATCCCGAGAATATGCCCCAAAAGGACATTACGAGTAAAGCCTTCGAGCAGCACAACCGACATGCCGGTGTACATCAATGAGTCACTGACGCGAGACCAATTAATCAAGGATTTCCAGTCGATGCGCGCGCCCTTCTGGAAGCCGCCCCCAGCAATAACCGCCTGAATAATATTGCGGATGCCGGTAATGCTGAACCAAATCAGAGCTCCGAACCAAGCGAGCACCCACCAATTCTGAGTGAGCATGAAAGTGAGGAACGCCGGCAGGAAACCGATCGTGACCTTGATAATGTTCAGGATCGTCGTATTGGTATAAGAGAAACCGGTCTTTTCTTTTTTCTGTTTACTCTCGTCAGCCACAAGCCCGTTAGTATTGCCTCGTGTAATGCCGCCGAGAGAAACCACGTTGCAGTTATTCGTTGTGACTTCTGCGTTGGCGTAGGTCGCGACCCATTCTCTTGAGTGTTTCATTCCGAACTTTGTGAAGCCCAAGTTCTTGCGAACCCATTTCACAAATGGAGAAACTTCCTCAGGCTCCGAATAAACATCGATACATTGAACCGGAACATGCAGAGGAATTTGGAAAGACTCATCGCTTTCCTTCTCGATCATCTTTTGCGCGCTGCGCGGAAGCGTATCGGGCACGGCAAAGCCCATACCGAATCGTGTACCTAAGATGGTCGTGGAGTCCGATCCAAACCGGCTGCCGAGCGGCTGGTTGGCATAGAAACTCAAGATGCACGGGATGTTCTCGAGGAACTCATTAAAGAGAGCGCTGCGTTCGGGATTTTGTGCAATCTCCAGACGCTGGTGCATTTCTTGGATAATTCTTTTGAGCTCAATCGCATTGTGTCGGTTGATCGCCTGCTGCAGCTGATTGATCTCGTTCAAGTGTTTTACACGTCCGAGCTCACGCTCTTTCATGTTTAGGATTTCCAGATGCGAAATCCGACCTTGTCCGAGCCAAAGGAGTTCTAAAACATCCGCATCTGACAGCTTGCCCGTTAAAAGCGTAATGCGTGACGACGGACGAATGTGCATCAGACGAGACAGGAGTCCCTGAACGTCAACCTTAAGAAGATCCGGACGGTTATCATCCGCCGATTCAGACAGCGAGGGAATTTCAGGATTTCGAGACGGACGGAGCCAACGCTGGTAAAGCACAACAGAAGTCAATTCATCCAGTTTATTCAGGCGTTCCTGAAGAACGCCTTGATCCTCAGGAGATGCGCTCAGGAGCTCCTGCTTAACTTTATCAGCTTCTGTCTCAACAAGCGGAAGCAGTTTGGAGTGCACAAATTCAGAAAGACGAATCAGCGTGGTTTGTCCCATGCCAACGTACTCTTCAAATTCTTTTGCCGACAGAAGGGGAACCTCAATGCCCCATTCCTTCGCGATTTCTGCTGCGTGCTTGGCATTAAAGACTTCCAAGGTCTGAAGGACTTCTTCTTTGGCCCAGTCTTCGACTGAGCGGCCTTCCTGCATCAAGGCTCCGGTTTCAGGTTCTTTTAAAAAGTCCAAAACCGACTTTGTGTCCGTAAATCCCTTCGGCGTCCAAAGGAATTCAACATAACGATCATGGAAACAAGCTTTAAATTTAATACCCAGCCGAACCGAAATGCCCATGATATGAGCAGCTTCATAAAGTTCGTAGACTACTTTCGGATCAACAAAGTTGTAATAGACAACCGTCAGACGGCGAATTCCTTTCACACGAGCGTCCATCACCAAATAGGTCGGATTTTTTCGGCCCATGGTATTGGCGTCGTGCACATGGTCGTCCATCGTTTTCTGATTCCACTCTTCCGGCATCTCCAACAGAAAGAATTTAGAAAGGAATGCTCGAACGATACGAGGGTTACCCGCCGCCACTTTTTGGAAATCGTGAATCAGACGGAGTTGTTCTTCTTCATTGCCGCGTGCGCGGACAATCTCCTTCATGAGCTGAATAAGCACGCGCGAAGTGTTAAAGCGGAACGGTGTCTGTGCGCTGTAAAGCACTTCATCATGAAGCGTTTTCAGAGCCGAAAGTCTTTCTTCTACGCCTGTCCCGTCATTTAAACGCTGCAAAAGGTTAACCTCAGCCATCGCCATCCGTTCTTCATGGGTGCTAACCATGTTTTGAATGCCGTGCGGGTGCAGAGCGGTTCTAAAAGTCTCCTGCTCAGCAGAAGACACATTGCCGGAATCGATGACCTCATTAATTTTTCTGAGCAGATCTCGATCCTTCTTATCAAAACGTAATGACTGATTCACCTTGCGACTCAAAAGTAATTATTCTTGTGAAAAGTTTCGATTTTACAGAAGGTTAGCTTTTATGGTTGTAACAGAGAAGCAAAAGTTACCTGTGGTTTTCGGCAATAGATTCACTCTTTTCGAGCGTTCTATTGGGTGCGGCCGACCTCATCCTCTTCGCTATTTTTTCTGTTCCGGCGTTTTTTAGCTCGTTTCTCTTCGAGACTGCGCAGTAAAACAGAGCGAAACCACTGATGCGCCGGATCAAAATGCGTACGGTCATGCCACAGAAATACCGGTGTCCACGCCGGATCTGCGACTAGATTCTTCGGAAGAATGGTCAGAGGCAGGTTGCCGATAAGTTCTCTCACAGAGGACTCCGGCAAACGTCCGATAAGATCGCACTGCGTGAGCATGTGCGGAACCGTTAAGAGATAAGGGGTATCAATGGCAATATTGCTCCCCTCTTCAAACCCCGAGGAGTCGGTCGTGATCTTTCCCTCCGAATAACCGTACTTCACCGCAATAAAACGATAGTTCTTTAAGTCCGACCTTTTAAGCTGCTTGCCTTCCCTCAGCTTGACTGCCAAAGGATGAGTATTCCTGACCACATATAAGTGATCGGTGTTATAGAGCGTCTCGTAATGGAATTTCTTTCCTAATTCTCTTAACTTCAAATTGGGCGGTGCGTAGATGACAATATCAATGTTGCCCTTCTCCAGCGCCCACTGAAAATGCTCATGGAGCGAAATGATAGACAGACGAATATTCGGAGCCTGATCAAACAGATTAGCAAGCGACGGAACTATGAATCTCAGAGCCGCATTATCAATACAACCAATACGGAAATCCTGCGTTAAATTCTTTGGCGAAAAGACCTTCGGACTCGGAAGACGGTCTATGCGCATCAAAATGGATTGGATTTCGCCGATCAATGAATCCATCTTCGGTGTCGGCATCATTGCACGCCCGCTCTTCACAAACAAAGGATCTTCAAAAATTTCACGAGCCTGCGCTAAGAGGCGAAAGCACGTTGCTGAACCTTTGCCTAAACGGTTTGCCGTGGAAATAAGGTTGCGGGAGTCATAGAACTCGGCAAGAAATCTGAGCAACTCGCTGGTAGGTCTGTCTTGGGCCATATCGTTATCAATTTTGATGAGGATTTTTGTCAATTTTAATCAAATATGACAGGAAAACTCTTCTATTCAAACACGCGAAAAGCCTCCAAAATTTCACTCAGAAGCACCCCAATGCTGACCCAGGAGAAACAATTATGCAAAAACTCTCAAGAAGGCAAATTCTCAAGGCAATCTCCGCTCTTCCGGCCGTCTCTCCGGCTACTTCCGTTCTTGCACAGGCTTCAAATCCCCAGCCTCAGGAATGGACGGGCTTTGCCATTTGCGATTCTTGCAACCATGTACCTTCCTGCGGAATTCAGTTCCAAGCACAAGGCAATAACATCATCAGTATCCAAAACTGGAAAGAAAATCCGCGTCACTGGCTCTGCTCTAAAGGCATGAGCACTCTGCAGCGCTTATATAACCCGAATCGTCTGCTTTACCCGATGAAACGCACGGCTCCCAAAGGGGCTGCCGATCCGGGATGGGTTCGTATTACCTGGGATGAAGCTTACAAGACGATTGCAGCCAACATGCTCGCCGCCAAGAAGAAATACGGCCCCGAATCTGTCATGTTCTATGCCGGCGACCCGAAAGAACCGAGACCTTCTATTTACCGTTTGGCTCGCTATTTCGACTCTCCCACTTGGGCCACAGAATCCTCCGCCGCTTGCCGCTCCGGCTGCATGATGGCAGAACAGCTCAACTTCGGACAGCCGAACAACGGCGCAACTCCGACGAAAGATACTAAGGTTTACATGATCATGGCCACCAACGTTTGGGCTCAGCCCCTGGGTTGGTGGGAAGCCATAAAGGCTGCAAAAGCACGCGGCTGCAAGATCATCACAGTTGATACCAGAAGAACCAAAGCCGCAGAAATTGCCGATATCCATTTGGCTCCTGCCATTGGTACGGATGCCGCTTTGGCTGCCGGTATCGCCCGCGTTCTGATCAAAGAAAACCTTATTAATAAGGCCTTCATTGATCAGTGGACACATGGTTTCGAAGAGTACGCCAAGTACGTTGACCAGTTCACACCCGAAAAGACCCAGGAAATCACCGGCGTTCCGGCCGACAAGATTGTCGCCGCGGCTCGCCTCTGGGCTCAAGGACCGGGATCTTTCACTCTGACTACTCAGTCTCTGTCTCACAACTCCAACGGTGTGAACAACACTCGCGGTCTGCTCCTACTGCCGATTTTAATGGGCTATATCGACATCCCCGGCGGCGTCCCTTTCGGTCAGCCTCCCAAAGGCTTGTCCATGGCTGCATTCGGTCTGCACCCCGCTATGGCCGATAAGAAGTGGTGGAACTCTCCTGAAGTAAAAGCTCGCCGCTTAGATAAAGACGAACTTCCGCTCTGGCATGACCTACAGGATCAGACAAGCCCGAACAACCTGCCTGAATGGGTTCGTGACGGTAAAGTCAAAGTCTTCTGCGGGTGGGGGTTTAACGTCAACATTTGGCCGCAGCCTGATGTCTATAACGACGCCCTCTCGAAATTAGACTTTGCATTCGCAACGGACTACTTCCACCGCAAAGACAGCCACCGAAACATGGATATCATTCTTCCTGCTGCGATGAACTATGAACGCCATGCTCCCTTCGGCTGGTACGGTCCTAACATTGCCGTTCGCAAACCGATCAAACCGCTCGGCGAAGCTAAAGAAGACTGGCGTATTGCTCTGGAACTCGGCTGCATTGTTGATAAACCCGAACACTTCTTCAATGGCGATCCCGAAAAAGCCCTCGACTTCATCCTTCATCAGTACGAAGGCGGCGACCTCGTTAAGTTTAGAAATGCATTGCCTCAGATCAGCCGCATCCCAGCACCGAAGCCCGGCTTCAAGAAGTACGAAGACGGAAGACTCCGTCCTGACGGCAAACCCGGTTTCAACACTCTTTCCGGCAAGCTGGACTTCTTCTCGGATCGTGCCGCCAAATTCGGCTATCCCGGCCTTCCGGTTTACAAGCCGATGACCGAGCTCAGCAAGGATTTTGATCTTCGCTTGATGAACGGCTCACGCAAACCGTACATCACGCACAGCAAGACGCGTACGGACCAGCCCTACCTGATGGAAATTGAAGGCTGTCTGCACGTCAACATCAATCCGAAAGACGCGGAAGCCAGAGGTATTAAGGAAGGCGATACGATCCTCATCACTTCCCCGTATGGCGGTCCTGTAGAAGCTAAAGCAGTGGTTTCTCTGATAGTTCCTGTCGGCACGATTGACGCTCAATATGGCTGGCTCGACAACCAGAATACCCAGAAACTCATGAACCGCGGCAATCGCGACCCGCTGTCCGGTTATCCGAGCTACTTCGAAAATCCCGTCCGTATTGAAAAGAAAGCCTAAGGAGATCGTCATGAGCAAATATGGAATCATTGTTAATGCTGACGACTGCGTCGGCTGCCACGCCTGCTTCGTCGCTTGTAAAGAAGAAAACCAAGTTGCGCCCGGTGTGAAGTGGAACCATTTGGAAAGACTTGAGCATCCGGCTGAAGAAGTCATCGAATACTTCCGAGTATCCTGCATGCACTGCGAAAATCCAGCTTGCATGAAGGTGTGCCCTGTAAAAGCCGTTTACTTCGGACCGCACGGTGAAGTTCTGATTGACCAGAAAAAGTGCATCGGTTGCAAAGGCTGCTTAGCTGCCTGCCCGTACAGTGCTCCTAAATTCTCCGATCCGAATAAGCAGTCTTACTTCGGCGATCTGAAGCCGCTCGGCGGCAGATCTGCCAGTCCGACAGCTTGGACAACGCGCATTCCCGGAAAAGCCGAGCACTGCACGCTGTGCACGCATCGTACTTCCCAAGGGCGCTTGCCTGCCTGCGTTGAAGTATGCTCGACTAAGGCTTTGCAGTTAGTAGACTACGACAATCCGACCGCTGCTCAGAAAGCCTTGATCGCTAAGGCCCAGATCATCAATAAGGATGCCGGTACTTCTCCGAAGATCCGCTTCATTTCTTCCATTACGGACTTTGGGGCTATGAAAGTTAAAGCCTAAGTTTGAAGTGCGGTGCCGAAAGCGTGCGGCACCGCCTCGTGTCTCTTAGGGTATTTTTGAGGCGCGTCTCTGATCCGCCTTCTTACCCGCTACTCGCAAAAATGCCGGCAAACTTCGCCGGCATCTCTTGCTTAGGAACAATAATCGATTAGTTATTAGCTATTCGTTTTGCTGCTTCCTCTCCGGAAATTCTGCCGAAGGTAATCGTCTCGGAAATCGAGTTGCCTCCGAGTCTGTTCTTTCCGTGAACACCGCCGGTCACTTCACCTGCGGCAAATAAACCTTCGATAACTTTGCCATTCTTATCGATTACTTTGGCCTGAGGATTGATCTTCAAGCCGCCCATGTAATAGTGAATAGCGGGAGTGACTTCAATCGCATAGAAATTTGGAGTATCCACCTTCGCTGAGATCTTCGGACGACCGAATTCAGGATCGTTACCGGCTTCTGCATATTTATTGTATTGGGCAATCGTTGCTGCTAGATTCTTCGGATCAATTCCGGCGTTTTTTCCGAGTTCCTCCAAGGTCCTACCTTCTTTTGCAAGCCCAAGCTCAAATGCAGCGCCTGTCTGCTTTACTTTATCCCTAACCTTTTGATCAAAGATTTCGTAAGCAACGCCTCCTGTCTGTTTCGAAACCGCTGCACTTGTTTTATCCCTTGTCGTCAGTTCGCTAATGAAACGCTTGCCTTCTTTATTTACAAAGACAGCACCTGCTCCTCGAACCGTCTCGGAAACGATTACCGGAGAGCCGACAAGAAGGGTCGGATTCAATTGAATTTCCTTCGCATCTACAACTGCAGCGCCGACATTTTCGCCGAGGATGATACCGTCGCCCTGACTGCCCGGTTGGTTAGAGGTTTTTACTTCAGGGCTAATATCCGGGCGAAGCTTCTGAATTAGCTCAGGATTGGCACCAATACCACCAGTCGCAAGGATGACCGCTTTCGCATCAATCTGATAAATGCCAGTATGTTTGCCTTTAACCAAAGCTCCGATAATTTCTCCGTTCGTTCCTTTTATGAGTTTGACAAGTTTGGTATTGAGGCGGAGGTCTAAATTCGACTTAGCAGCTTCGTCTCTGAAGAACTTAGAAAGATAGGGGCCTACAAAGGCACCGCCGGCCGGTCCATGCATACGAGCCGCGGAAGATCCACCACCCTGACCAACATGACTTAAAGTTGCTCCGTGTTTATCGAGCCACTCAATAGACTCGTTTGATTTATCGGCAAGCACTCTTACGAGATCCGGATTAGAAACATTCTTCCCGCCCTTCATGGTGTCGTCAAACATCAACTGCGGATTGTCCTCAATACCCGCCCGCTTCTGAAATTTTGTTCCTGCGGCATTCATACCGCCGGCTGCCAATTGGCTATTACCGCCCGGAACGGCCATCTTCTCAATCATGATGAGATTTTTTACGCCGGCTTCTCTTGCAGCCATTGAAGCCGTGAAACCAGCCGCGCCAGAACCAACAATTAGCAAGTCTGTTTTTTCTACTTTTACAGGTTTTAATCCTTCATATTTTGACAAATCGTCTGTGAACTTGGCCTTCAACCCGCTTACACCCTGCTTCATCTTGTTCAGCGACGGGAAATCGTGGCAGTTAGTGCAATAAGCTACGCTGGGAACATGGCCGGAGTGGCAGGCCGTACATTGCATTTGGCCAATATGGCTCTTATGAGGATTAGGACTTTGGGAGTTTGTCTTTGCCCCCATTTGCTCTAATGATCCATGACAAATGACGCACTGTTTATTGATTTCAGTCTCTGAATCTGAGATGACATTTGATGTATGACATGCAGCGCAGTCAAGTCCTTTCTTCGTATGAACACCGGCTAAATAAGCTGCTTTATCTCCGCTCATATATTGTTTAGAGAGATCGGCATTGAAAGGTTCGGCAGAGGCTGTATTAATAAATGCAAAAGACAGCACACCCGCCATCAACGCATACGCTACTAATGGTTTAAACATTTAATTCTCCTTGTGGACGAGCTAATTTCGTAATTAGATTATGTGAGTTAGAGAGGAGAATTTCTATTTAAAAATAGCTAAGATAACGTTAGGTTTTATCTAACACTATTTGCTTAAATGTTTCGCTACGATCTCAATGATTTGCTTTTACTGCAAGCAATATCGGACTGTCAAAACTTGACGAGAGGAGCAGAAAAAATCGGCCTTACCGCTCCCTCCGCATCCGTTCGCATTCGAAAATTAGAGGAGGCATTGAAAGTCAAGCTCCTAAAAAGGAGTCCTAAGGGCGTTGAATTAACCTCTGCTGGAAAATTAGTTGTTGACCAATCAAAAAAGGTTTTCTGGACCTTTGAGGGCATGGCTTCTTCGCTTCGACCGTTCATCCGTAAAGAAGAAGGCGTAATCAAAATCTTCGCTAATTATGGTGCGGCAATTGATTTCCTCCCTTACGACCTCGCTGAGTATATGGCGGTTCATAATGAAATTTCCTTCGTGCTGGAACAGAGACCCTCTCTTGACGTCGTCAGGGCAGTTGCACCGGCGAAGCAGACATTGGCATCTCAGTTTGTGAGGTTCTTCCGGAATCATTAAGAAGCTATCCATACCATGAAGACAGATTAGTAGCTATCCTTCCCGAAAACCATCCGCTTGCTGATCGAACCCATGTCGACTTCAAAGAATTACTGGTTTTCGATTCTGTCGGCCTATCTCAAAATTGTTCCATGCAACTTTTCCTTTGCAAAAAGGCCGTGGATTTAGGTTTGCCGATGAAACTTAAAGTGCAGGTGGACAATCCCCATATTCTCTTTGAGTTCGTTTCTGTCGGAGTCGGCTACGCCATCGTTTCTCAAAAGACATTAGAGAAAAGGTCTCCGGAATGGAAATTTAAAACTGTCCAATTAAACGATCCATGGGCTCGGAGGGAATTAAAAATTTTCCTGCCGCAAGCTAAAGATTCCGAAACAAATCGTCTTGAAGAATTCAAAGATTATTTACAGTCAAGAGGCTATATGAAAAGCCTTGACGACTAACCGTAGCAGCACGACTAAAGACTCAGAAACTGGTCTTCCCAGCAAAAGTCTAACCGCCCATAAGCTTTCAACTTTTACGACTATAAAGCGAAGAAGAAAAATAACCGCTATCAGACGAGGCTCTCGTCTGACAATTTAAGAGAGCAGGAAAGATTGAGCAGCTCAATTAAATGGGAAGAACTAATCGTCGAAATTTAGGGGGAGATTGTTCTCCCTATTTTGATAAAATCACAAAGTAGCTGTTTTTACCTCGTGACTCTTAGAATCACTAGAGAGCCCCACTAACGGTCTTGATTTTAGTACCTCTGCCTTACTTAATCCATAAGGGTTTTCTCAATGAAAAAACTCGATAATCTTTTGGCTTGGAAAGTTTTTAAGCTCGCACTAGAGACAGGAAACCTAACTCAAGCATCCATTCAATTAGACCTTGATACAGCCGCCGCAAGTCGCTTAATCGACGGGCTTGAAAGAGAGTTGGGTGAAAAGCTTCTGTATCGAAACAGACGCCCCTTCATCGCCACAACTACGGGCGATGAGATTCTCGCTGACGTCTCTAGTCTCATTGAAGCCCATGACAAACTGACGCGACGATTTACGTTGAAGCGAGGCCAATCAGTCATAGGTCATAAAGTCATCACTCTTTCAGCTGCGCAAGGATACGGACATGGCTGGCTTATGCCTCGGCTTCTTGAATATATGAAGGTTAACGATAATGTAACATTCGACACTTTAGCAGAGAGAAATTTGAGGGATCTTCAGGAGGGTAGGATAGAAGTCCTCCTCTCTGTTCACCGCTTTATTCGCCAAGGATTCGTAATAAAGCCTTATGCAGTTCTTCCATGTATTGCGTTCGCATCACCGGAGTACATCCGTCAATACGGCATGCCCTCCCACCCCGAAGAATTAAAAAATCACGTAGGCCTCATACGCTCTGGCACTAACTTCCCTATATCGCACGAAAGGATTACAAACGGCACAGATGTCAAACCACTCATCTGGGGAAAAGTCATTAAAGCCGAAAATTCCATCGTCTTAAAACGGTTAGCCGTTCAAGGTGTCGGCATTGTGTTTGACTTACCGATAGGTTTTTTCACAGAAGAATTGGCTGCCGGCAAGCTCGTCCCAACAATCGGAAACTGGAGAAGAACTCCTTTTTATTGCTCAGTTGTCACAACAGAGCAGCTCTACAAGAACGATTTGATTATTCGAGACTTTGTGAACTGGATGCAAATCCACGAAGGAAAAGCCTCCAATAACAGAACTCAACTAGCACTGGATTACCTTGGTAGATCCCCAGCTAGCGTTTTTGACAACTGCCAGGAATTTACGCAGCCGGAAGAGGCTTATTTTCGGCGGAAAAAGAAGAAAAAGGACGACTCTATCTGATTGGTAGAATCCATTATGCATTTTGTTAAATCCACAAAATAATTTTAAAAAAGACGTGTAGCTCAAACCGTTGCTGCTCCCTAGAATTTGACTCAGATGCCGTGACAAGTATCTAAATCGATAAACCATCTAAGGAGAAAAAAATGTCGCAAGTTAAAGCTACACGCCGTCTCATTTTAAAGAGTTCTTTAGCAGTAGGTTTAGGAGCTGCTTCAACAGCCGCAGCCACCTTCGCTCAAGCAAATCCTCAGACTCAAATTCCAACCACATGGGACGAGTCCACTGACATTCTCATTGTCGGTTCTGGCTTCGCCGGCTTGGCTGCCGCCGCTCCCCCCTCGTTTACGA
>OGOY01003039.1_pt1 | contig 13614 bp, 10 predicted proteins | sample 1552811 | NCBI WGS metagenome assembly OGOY01 (sample SAMEA2580132, study PRJEB22360) | human gut metagenome | biome: human gut; feature: human-associated habitat; material: faeces | place: Denmark | collected 2008/2010 | reverse complement strand
CTATTTAGGTTCTCACCTTTATTTATGACTGGCTATAGATTTTATTTATAACGCCACCGCCTACAACTTCGTCTCCGTCATACATTACCACAGCCTGGCCTTTTGTGATCGCTCTCTGCGGTTCATCAAACTTCACATGAAGGATGCCGTCCGGTGTCTGCCATGCAGTGGCTGGCTGCTCTTTATGACGGTAACGGATCTTGGCAGTCACTCTCTTCGGCTCACTTAAATTATCCACGGAGATCAGGTTTACACTATCTGCCTCAAGCTCACTGCTGAAAAGATCTGCGTTGTCACCGAGAACAACTGTATTGGTCTTCGGGGAGATCTCGCAGACATAAAGACGGCTGGCTGCCGGAATACCAAGGCCACGGCGCTGACCGATGGTATAATGGATGATTCCTTTATGGCGTCCGATATAGTTTCCTTCTTTATCTACAAAATCACCTTCCGGTGTTTTTTTGCCTGTATATTTCTCGATAAATTTCGCATAATCGCCATCCGGCACAAAGCAGATATCCTGGCTGTCATGTTTTCTGGCATTGATAAAGCCATGCTCTTCGGCAATGACACGGACCTGATCTTTCCGAAGGCCGCCAAGAGGAAGTTTTACATGTGCCAGCTGTTCCTGGGTCAGCATATAGAGCACATAGGACTGATCCTTGGTGTCGTCCACTGCTTTTTTCAGAAGATAGCGTCCTCTGTTCTCATCATATTCCACTCTTGCGTAATGTCCGGTTACAATATAATCGTAGCCGATCTCCTGCATACGGTGGAACATTTTGTCAAATTTCAGATAACGGTTACAGTCGATACATGGATTGGGTGTGCATCCGTTTTCGTAGGCCTCCACAAAACGATCCATAACTTCTGTATGGAAATCTGCGGTAAAATTAAATACGTAGTAAGGCATATCCATCTGATAAGCCACGCTTCTGGCATCCTCCACATCGTCCAAGGAACAACAGGTCTTTTCCCTGTGGACACCGATATCTTCGTTGTTGTAAAGTTTCATGGTAGCGCCGATGCACTCGTCACCGGATTCCTTTGTTAAAAGAGCTGCCACGGAGCTGTCTACACCGCCGCTCATTGCTATGATCGCTTTTTTCATTTATATCTTAACCTTTCATTGATGATCTTTTTCACACAGCAAAAGTACAGGATTTCGCATCCCCACAGCTGTAATTTCGCATTTATTATAATATGGCAGATATCCTTTGTCCACGATTTTTCACCCGGAACCTTTGCTTTGCTTCTTTCCCGCAGGCTCTCTTTGGTATATAATAGAACATATTTTTCAGAAAAGGATGTGACTATATGAAGCTTTCCCTGTTTTCCTCGCTGCGGGGCTACCGGAAAGAGTACCTTCTCAAAGATATTTTTTCCGGTATCATCATCGCCGCGGTTTCCATTCCTATCTCCATGGGATATGCCCAGATTTCCGGAATTCCGGCGGTATACGGACTGTATGGTTCTGTTCTGCCGATCCTGCTGTTTGCGCTCTTTTCCACTTCAAGGCAATTTATCTTCGGAGTTGACGCGGCACCTGCTGCCATTGTAGGCGGCGCACTGTCTACCCTTGGCATTGCCTCGGAATCGGAAGCCGCCATGGATTATGTCCCTGCCATTGCACTTTTTGCAGGCCTGTGGCTGTTTGTGTTCTTCCTGCTCCATGCAGACAAGATCGTTGATTTCATTTCCACACCGGTAATGGGTGGTTTTATCAGCGGTATCGCAGTCACCATCATCTTGATGCAGATCCCGAAGCTGATGGGAAGCCCGGCCGGTTCCGGTGAACTTCTGGAGCTGGCAGAGCATATCTTCGCTGCCGCAAAAAATATAAGCTGGCTTTCCCTCTGCATGGGACTTGGCGCGCTGATACTGATCCGCATATTCAAAAAACTGGCACCAAAATTTCCCATGGCCATCGCGATCATGGCCCTGGGTGTTCTCTCCACCGTTGTTTTTCATGTGGATGAAAAGGGCGTTGTGCTTTTGCAGTCTGTAGAACGCGGCCTCCCTTCCCTGGTGATCCCGGATTTCGGAAATGTTGATCTGACCCAGGCCGCAGGCCGCGGCCTTATGGTTGCCGTTGTCATTATGGCGGAAACCCTTCTTGCAGAGAACACTTTTGCCTTCCGCAATGACTATAAACTGAACGACCGACAGGAGATCCTGGCCTGTGCAGCAGGAAACATTGCTGCTGCCGCTGTGGGATGCTGTCCGGTAAACGGCAGTATTTCCCGTACCTCCCTCAATGAACAGTACGGGGGAAAATCTCAGGCAGTTTCCATCACTGCCGGGATCACCATGGCTCTGATTCTTCTTTTTGGCACCGGATTTATCGGATATCTTCCGGTTCCTGTGCTGACAGCCATTGTGATCTCTGCTCTGATGGATGTGGTGGAAACCCATCTGGCTGTGCGTCTTTTCAAGGTGAGCCGGACAGAATTTTACATTTTTATGGCTGCCGGTTTCAGCGTGCTCTGCCTTGGAACGATCTACGGCGTTATCATTGGCATCCTGCTCTCTTTCGTAGCTGTGATCCTGAAAGCTACCAACCCGCCACGCTCTTTCCGTGGCATGATCCCGGGCAGAGATGTTTATTTTGATCTTTCCAGAAACCGTTACGCCTATCCCATCAAAGGCGTTGTCATCTACCATTTCAGTGAAAACCTGTTTTTCGCAAATGTAAAGATCTTTCAGGAGGACATTGAGAACAGCATCCAGAAAGATACGAAAGTAGTGATCGTAGATGCCAGTGCCATCAACAGCATTGACGTTACTGCTGCCGACCGGCTGGATGCCATCTCTGCAAGCCTGAAAAAACGTGGGATCCGTTTTTACCTCACCGAACATTCCACTCAGATCAATGACCAACTGCGTCAGTTCGGCATCGGCCATATGATCAAGGACGGTATGGTCCGCCGTACCATTCTTGCCGCCTTACATGACGCAGGGATCGAAGCTCCTTATGAACTGGATGTTCCAAAGAAGGACGAGGCAAAACTTCTCCGCCGCAGCATCGCCTTTCTCCCGGCAGAGGAAGAAGATACCCTGGAAGAGTTTGCCTGGGCTTTCGGAGATGATGCGGTAAAAGAGATCGAGGAATCTGTCCATCACATTATTGAACAGCTGCACCAGATCCCGGATATCCAACGTCTCTCCGAAGAAGGTCTGGAAGAGCTTCTGGATAACTGGCATGGCCTGGGGCTTCTGGATGAGGATGAACTTCTCCGAAGGATCGAGTTACATATGGACGAATTGCCGGAAGAGCTGACTTCCGACCGGAGACTGATCCTTCAGCTTCTGGAAAAACGCCGTGGCAAACTAAAAGAAAAAATCCTGGCCGAACACCCGGAAGTTCTGGAACGGCTGGAACAGCGCAGAAAGAAACTGGAAGAACGGCTGGAGAAACAGAATCCGGAAGCCGTTCAGAAGTGGAAACACTGGAAAGAGGAACATCTCAAAGACTGATTTCTTTATATTCCTCACAGATATTGATAAACTCCTGCATTACAGCGGAAGGCCTGCGGTCTTTTTTCCAGGCAAGAAGGATTCTGGTCGTAAGCTTCTCTTCTTCGATGATCCGGATCGGAATATCTGTACAGAGGTCTTCCATGGATCTTGGAAAAACGGCAGTCGCAAGGCCTTCCTGCACCCAGAGCATGGCATCTCTGGGATCGTCACAGACACAGAAAATATCCGGTTGGAGATTTTTTTCTCCAAAGGCTTTCATCAAAAATTCTTCGTACCGCCGGTAAATAATAAGAGGGCGTCCGGTCAGCTCCTTAAGGCTGATGCCCTCTTTTTTTGTACCGTTTTCCGGAAATTCAGGGGGAAGGACCGCGATCATGGGTTCTTCCGAAAGCTCCAGATAATTCAATCCCTCCAGCTTGATAGGTGTCCGTACCACAGAGACATCAATGATCCCATCCATAAGATAATTCAAAAGTGTAAAGGTAATGGCATCCCGTACCTCAAAGTTTACATCAGAATTCTCCTTGGAAAATCTGGAAATATAAGGCATAATGGTGGTTACCGTAGTGGGCGTGATCCCGATACGCAAGACCTGCTTTTTTCCTGCCTTGGATACTTCCAGCTCTGTGGAACGGACATAATTTAAAATATTCTCCGTCCTGTCGTAAAGAAGCTTTCCCGCTTCTGTCAGTGTCACTCCTGCCCTGGTCCGTTCAAAAAGCTTCACATTCAGCTCCGCTTCCAGCTGTTTGATCTGATAGCTTAAAGGCGGCTGGGACATGTTCAGCCTTCTTGCAGCTTCATGGATACTTCCTGTTGCCGCGATCTCATGAAAATATTCCAACTGTCTGATCTCCATATCTTCCTCCTTTTAATTGTATATGACATTTCCTGTGATTTCCGCATTCCGTTCCCGGATGATCCACATCAAACACGCTCTGTCTCTGTTCAAACAAACGGATATCTGCAATCTGCATACTAATGATTTTTTCATTTTTGCAGATACTATCATTATCTTCCCATAAACTCACGTTTTCTTCAATACAAATTTTATATTATAATGCATCAAAAACAATATTATACGTATCATCCCGAAGGGAGTATAATAACAGAGGTTTATTGTAATAAAAAGGAAATGGAGGAAAGAAAAAGAAATGCGAACACTCGCAAAATATCTTCGAAACTACAAAAAAGAAAGCATTCTGGCTCCTTTTTTCAAGTTTCTGGAAGTTGTGTTTGACCTGCTGGTGCCTATCGTCATTGCCCAGATCATTGATGTGGGTATTGCCCATAACGATCACGGCTACATCGTACAGAAATTCTTTATCCTGATATTGATGGCTGCCGCAGGACTGGCAGTCAGCATTACCGCCCAGTTTTTTGCGGCAAAAGCCAGTGTAGGTTTTGCCACAGAAGTACGGCAGGCAGTTTTTGACCACATCCAGAAGCTTTCCTATACGGAACTGGATACCCTTGGAACCGATACCCTGATCACCCGTCTGACCGACGACGTAAACCAGGTACAGAACGGTGTAAACATGGGCCTTCGTCTTCTTCTTCGAAGCCCGTTTATTGTTTTCGGTGCCATGGTGATGGCCTTTACCATCAACGTGCGCTGTGCACTGATCTTCGTAGTTGCCATCCCGGTACTGTTCCTGGTTGTCTTTGTGATCATGTTCTTAAGTATCCCTCTTTTTAAAAAAGTACAGGGACGCCTGGATACTGTCACACGCCTTACCAGAGAAAATCTGACCGGTGTCCGTGTGATCCGTGCATTCTGCCGGGAAGATCACGCAGTTGCAGAGTTTGACGAAAGCAACCTTGCTCTCACAAAACTGAATGAATTTGTGGGAAAAATCTCCGCACTTTTAAATCCGGCCACCTATGTACTAATCAATATCGCAACCGTAATCCTGATCCAGACTGCAGGTGTACAGGTCAATCTGGGAAACATGCAGCAGGGTGAAGTCGTTGCCCTTTACAACTACATGGCACAGATGATCGTGGAGCTGATCAAACTTGCTTCCCTGATCATTACCCTGAACAAATCCATGGCCTGTGCAGACCGTGTTGCCGGAATCCTGAAAGTAGATTCCACCATGGCCTACCCGGAGAAAACTTCCGCACCGGTAGCTGCAAAGAACGACTGTGCCGTTGCTTTTGACCATGTGACCTTCTCCTATGCAGGAACCGGCGCGCCCAGCCTTTCGGACATTACTTTTTCCGCAAAAAAAGGCTCTACCATCGGAATCATCGGCGGTACCGGAAGCGGTAAATCCACCCTTGTGGATCTGATCGCACGTTTCTATGACGCAAGTTCCGGAACCGTTACCCTGGACGGCCAGAATGTACAGACCTATTCTCAGAATGAGCTCCGGGAAAAAATCGGCGTGGTTCCTCAGAAGGCAGCACTTTTTCAGGGAACCATCCGCGAGAACTTAAGCTGGGGACGGGAAGACGCCACAGATGAGGAAATGTGGGAGGCTCTTACCACTGCCCAGGCCCGTGAGATTGTGGAGAAAAAAGATGGCCAGCTGGATTTTAAGCTGGAACAGAACGGCCGGAACCTTTCCGGTGGCCAGCGCCAGAGACTTACCATTGCCCGCGCCCTTGTGAAAAAGCCGGAGATCTTGATCCTGGACGACAGTGCCAGTGCTCTTGACTTTGCCACAGATGCGGCACTTCGGAAATCTCTCCACCAGCTTGGCGGAAACACCACCACTTTCCTGGTATCCCAGAGAGCAGCCAGTATCCGTCAGGCCGATCTGATCCTGGTACTGGACGACGGCCAGCTCGCCGGAAAAGGAACCCACCAGGAGCTTGTTTCCACCTGTGAAACTTACCGTGAGATCTTTTTCTCACAGTTCCCGGAAGAACGGATCAAATATGAAAAAGCAACCGGAAAGGAGGTCCTGGCATGAGCAAAACAGACAAAAAATCCCAGAACAAAAACAGCATGGCAACCTTCTTCAAGGTGCTCCGCTTTATCGGAAAATACCGTTTTCTTCTTGTATTAAGTGTGATCCTTGCCGCAGTTACTGTCATTTTGCAGCTGTATGTTCCCGTACTTTTCGGCTATGCCATTGATGAGGTGGTTGCTGCCCATGAAGTTGATTTTGGCAGAATGGGATTCTATCTTTCCCGTATTCTTGTCATGATCGTGCTTTCCGGTATTGCCACCTGGATCATGAGCATCATCAACAACCGTATGACCTACCGCACAGTACAGGATATCCGCGCGAAATCCATCCGCCATATCCAGAAGCTTCCGCTGTCCTACCTGGACGGACACAGCACCGGTGATATCATCAGCCGTGTCATTGCGGATACAGATATTCTTTCCGATGGTATGCTCCTTGGATTTACACAGCTGTTTTCCGGTATCATCACCATCATCGGAACTTTGATCTTCATGTTTTCCAAAAACGTGTGGATCACACTGATGGTCATTGTCCTGACACCGGTGAGCTTTTTTGTGGCAAAATTCATCTCCTCCCATTCCTTCCAGATGTTCCGTGCACAGAGTGATGCCCGTGGACGTCAGACTGCACTGATCGAGGAAATGATCGGAAATCAGAAAGTGGTTCAGGCATTTGGCTATGAGAACCGTTCTTCGGAGCGTTTCGCTTCGATCAACGAGGAGCTTCGAAATGCCAGCCAGAAAGCTGTTTTTTACAGCAGTCTCACCAACCCGTCCACACGATGTGTCAACAACATCATCTATGCAGGTGTAGCTCTTGTAGGTGCATTCCTGATCCCGGGCGGTCATCTGACGGTAGGTGGGCTTTCCGTCCTGTTGGCCTATGCTAACCAGTACATGAAACCATTTAATGATATCAGCTCCGTGATTACAGAGCTTCAGAACGCTCTGGCCTGCGCTACCAGGATCTTTGACCTTCTGGAAGAAGAACCGGAAAGCCCGGACCCGTCCGGAACTCTTGATGATGTAAAAGGTGCCGTAGATATCCAGAATGTTTCTTTCCGCTACGAAGAGGACAAACCTCTCATTGAAGGATTTAACCTTCACACAGAGCCTGGCCGACGAATCGCCATCGTAGGTCCTACCGGCTGTGGTAAGACAACTTTTATCAACCTGCTAATGCGTTTCTACGACGTCACCGGCGGAAGTATCTCCGTAGACGAAAAACCGATCACCGAAGTTTCCAGACATACCCTCCGCGGAAGCTATGGCATGGTTCTCCAGGATACCTGGATCAAACATGGAACTGTCCGCGACAACATCTGTATCGGAAAACCGGATGCTTCTGATGAGGAAGTGATCCAGGCAGCAAAAATGTCCCACAGCTGGGAATTTATCCGCCGTCTTCCAAATGGCCTGGATACCATTCTCTATGAAGACAGCTTAAGCCAGGGACAGAAACAGCTTCTCTGTATCACCCGTGTCATGCTGTGCCTGCCACCAATGCTGATCCTTGACGAGGCAACCTCCAGCATTGATACACGAACCGAAATGCTGATCCAGGAAGCTTTCGACCGGATGATGCAGGGCAGAACAAGCTTCATCGTTGCCCACCGTCTCTCTACCATCCGTAATGCGGATGAGATCCTTGTCATGAAAGACGGAAGCATCATTGAGCAGGGAAATCATGAGGAACTTATGGCAAAAGGCGGATTCTATCAGAATCTTTATAACAGCCAGTTTGTGAAAGTTTCTGAATAAAATATCAAATTTATAAAATTCAAAAATCTCCGGATCACAGTTTTTCTGTGCCGGAGATTTTTTTATACCATTTTGTTCTATTTATATTTTGACCGGAGGAGCCACTTCTGGTCGATCACTTTCAGATCTTCTCCAAACCGGATATGAAGCCTTACAGAGCCTGGAAGCTGTTCTACATGCTCAATATTTCCGGTTCCGAATTTCGGATGGCTCACATCCTCTCCGATCTCATAGCGCACAATGCTGTTCCGGGTATTTTCATGCTGCTGTTTTCTCCGGTAAGTATCCCTCACCGTTACTGTCCGGTCATGGATCGGGCTTCGGAGTTTTTTCTCATAGTCATGTTTCATCAGGGCTTCCCCTGCCTTATAATATGGCGTTGGCGCCGCGCCGGTCAGGGAACAGCAGTATTTCCAGGCACTTCCGTGGGTTCCGTGCTGCCACTGATACTCTGTGGGAATGTGAAAATTATGCTGCATATAATGGGCATATTCATGTTTGTAAAGATCCAGCCTGTCCTCTTTTTTCAGAGGATTTTTTACCGCATAGCCGATAAACAGCAGGGAAAAATGAAAATGCTCTTTTTCGTGGTAACTGCCTCTTGTATACGATCCAAGAAGGTCCGGCTCCATACCAAAAGTAATGGGGATCTTCGCTCCATTGAGATGAAATTTTTTATCAAATTCCGCATAAAGGCTGCGGATCTGGGCTGTAAGTACCGGAATCTCTTTTTGCAGAGCCTGTGCAAGTGCCTGGTCGATCATTATTTACAACTCCTCTATATTTTTAAAATACAAACTCTAGTAATATAGCACTTTCTCCCGGAATTGTAAACATCTCCTGAATGTATTTTGCCGGCAGTTATTAAGAACTGCCGGCAATACCCCTTATTTTTATCTCAGGCACAAATCTTCTTTACGCCAATTTCCAGCTGGCTGCCTCTTCTCTTGCATGGATAAAATCTGCATAAAGACCGCTCTGGGCGGAAAGTTCCTCGTGGGTTCCTCTCTGAGTGATCTTTCCTCCGTTTAATACCAGGATCTGGTCCGCATTTCGGACTGTTTTCAGTCTGTGGGCGATCATGATAATGGTCTTGTTATGAATCAGCACATCGATTGCCTTCTGCAGCTCCGCCTCATTTTCCGGGTCCACACTTGCAGTTGCCTCATCCAGGATAATGATCGGCGCATCTTTCAGCATGGCTCTTGCAATGGAAATCCGCTGTTTCTCGCCGCCGGAAAGAGTTCCACCACCTTCTCCGAGAACCGTATCATAACCCTCCGGAAGGGACATGATAAAATCGTGACAGCAGGCAGCTTTTGCGGCTTCCACCACTTCCTCATGGGTGGCATCCTGTTTTCCGAAGCGGATGTTATTTTCGATGGTGTCATTAAAAAGATATACATCCTGGAATACCATGGAAATATTTTTCATCAGGCTGTCCAGCTTGTATTCCTTTACATTGTGGCCGCCTACCAGGATCTCTCCGCCCTGTACATCCCAGAATCTGGCGATCAGATTGCAGAGCGTAGTTTTTCCGCCGCCGGAAGGTCCTACTACCGCAGTGGTGCTTCCTGCCGGGATCTGGATGGAAACGCCATCCAGGATCTTACGGTCACCATAAGAGAAACTTACGTTTTTAAATTCCACAGATGCATCTTCCGGACGGATTTCACTGCCGTCGGTATCCATCGTCGGTGTGTCATCAATAGAATTTGCTTTCCGCATGGATTCCCCAAGCATCTGCAGATTGTCGGACATATTTCCTGCATTTTCCAGCTCCTGATATACCATAAAGGAAGCGATCAGCATCAGGATACATCTGGAAAGATCCAGGCTTCCACTGTAATAAAATACAAGACTTGCCACTGCCAGCGCCGCGCCAAATACCTTTGCAGTTACCTGTCGGATACCGATCCACGGTGTCACAGATCTTGTCAGAGCCAGCGCTTTTTTGCAGCTGTCATCCACTGCCCTGGCTGCTGCCTGATCGTTATCTTTTTCCAGACCATAGGATTTTACCACGCTCATGCCCTGCACATATTCCAGAACAGATTTTACCAGTCCTTCCTGCGCCTGCTGTCTTCCAGGGCCTGTTTTTGCGGTTGCTGCCGTGGAGCATTCTGTTACTGCAAGGTAAACCAGAATACCAATAATAGCGATCACTCCAAGACGCACATCGATCACAAACAGCGCCAGACAGAAAGCCAGAGTATTTAAAAATCCTCCGATCACAATGACCAGACATCTGGACGCATTGTTTTCCACATCCGAAAGTGTAGTAGTAACAACTGCTGTGATATTTCCGAGGCTGTTGTCATTAAAAAATCCCATTGGGATATAGCGCAGACGGTCTCCGATATGGACTCTTTTCTCTGCTGCCATAAAATATCCGGTTTCTGTCTCCGCATTGGTCGCATAGTAAAAGCAGGCCTGCCTTCCCAGCATGGAGATCAGCATTACTGCAAATACCGGAAGAATATGTGCTTCTTTCCCACCTACGATGATATCCAGCGTCATCATCAGCGCCAGAAACTGCAGTGCTCCAAAGACCGCTCCGATAAAGGAAACGATCATGGCTTTTGTAAAAAGTTTTTTCTTTTTGCCTGAAAAGGCGATGATTTCTTTTAATATCCGGATCATTTCTCTTTCCCCCTTATGCCACGTCGCGGACACCCAGATAGGAATTCCACATCTTGCTGTACAGCGGGCAGTTTTCTTTCAACTGCTCATGGGTTCCCTGTGCCTCAATATGACCATCCTGAACCACTACAATGTTGTCCGCATCGGTGATGGTTCCCAGACGGTGCGCGATCACGATCAGTGTCTTCCCTTTTGTCAGTGCGGAGATGGCCTTCTGGATCATGGCCTCATTTTCCGGGTCAATGCTTGCGGTGGCCTCATCCAGGATCACGATCTTCGAGTTTTTCAGCATGGCTCTTGCAATGGAGATCCGCTGCTTCTCTCCTCCGGAAAGATGTCCGCCGCCTTCGCCGCAGATGGTATCATATCCTTTATCCAGCTTCCGGATAAAACCGTCACATCCGGCAGCTTTTGCCACTGCCTCCACTTCCGCATCTGTGGCATTTAATTTTCCCATACGGATATTGTCACGGATGGTACGGTCAAACAGGTAATTATCCTGGGAAACATAGGCGATCTCCTGATTCAGCTGATCCAGAGGGATCTCTTTGATATCTTTTCCCCCAAGGGTAATGTTTCCTTCGGTTACATCCCAGAAACCTGCGATCAGTTTTGCAATGGTGGATTTTCCGGAACCGGATGGTCCGACCAGTGCGGTAACTGTTCCCGGGTTGATGGTAAGGTTTACGCCTTTCAGCACTTTTTCATCCTGGTTACCATAGCTGAAGGATACCTGTTTCAGACAGATCTTCTCATCAGAAAGAGAAGTTTTTCCCTCCGGACGGTTCAGTTCCGGGCTGTCCAGGATACCGTTGATTTCTTTTACGTTGGCACCCACAATGGCAAGCTCATCCACAAAGGACAAAGCCGCCAGAAACGGGCCCGCAAATCCCATGGAAAGGACAATAATGGTGAAAAAATCCGAAGCGGAAAGGCTGCCGTGAGACCACAGAAGAAGTCCTACAGGCAGCACGGTGATCAGGACGGACGGCGTCCAGGTCTGCATGGTGGACATATATTTCTGGTTGTCATGCATCCAGTCCACATAGTACTGTGCGTTCTCTTCCACTGCTCCGGAATATTTTTTATAAGATCCGGCGGACTGGCTGAAAGCCTTTACTACCTGGATCCCGCCTACATACTCGATGATGGCATTTGCCATACGTTTTCCTACTGCAACTGCGCCTTCCCAGCGGACTGCATAGGTTCTTCCGCTCTGGCTCATGATGGCCATACCGATCACAGTTGTGACAAGGGAAGCAAATCCCATTCTCCAGTCCAGTGCAAAAATATATACTGCAATGGCAACCGGTACCAGAAGGTTGGCTGTCATCTCCGGGATCAGATGGGCCAGCGTGGGCTCCATCCCTTCCACACGGTCTACGATGGTTGTTTTATACTGTCCGGATGGAGTATCCAGAATGGTTCCCATTGGCACTCTGGAAAGCTTGGCCAGCATTTTTTTACGGATATCCCGCAGAGTATAGTAGGTTGCTGTATGGGACATGGACGTGGACCATGCAGAACCCACAGACTTTACCAGATAACTGCTCAGAAGAAGACCGCACCATGGCAGGCACTGGCTGAAATCTCCATTTTCCAGAAGAATGCGTATCATCGCCGCAATACTGAAATACGCAGCCATGGTTCCTGCCACACCAAGTACAGCCAGAACTACTGAACCATAAAATTTACTGTGATATTTTTCTGCCCATCCCCATACGACGGATATTGGAGATGGTTCTTTCTTTTTTTCCATATGTATCAACTCCTTTTTGCAGATATCAGATAATTAAACTGACTTCCACTACACTCTTCTGCTTTGTCACGATCCGCTGATTCCCAGTAACCGGAACCATCCGGCAGAATAAAATTCCCTCAGGCTGTTCATATAGGAAATAGCTTTTTCTCTGGGCATATCGTAGCGTACCGTTTCAAACATGCCGTTAAACATGCTGCTCGCCACCATATGGATCAGATTCTCATCCAGTTCTTCCGGCTGATAACCCGCCTCTTTCATTTTTTCCATAAGGACAATGCTGGAATTAACCTCGATCTCTGTGAGTACGTCCAGATAATGTTCATAACGGGTTCCTGCAGAACAGCATACGATCAGTTTAAATGCATCAAAATGATCATAAATATATTCCACCATCCAGGAATGACCTTCATCAGACACCTCCGGAAGTGTCTGCACCTGGTCCTTCACCGGCTGATCTGCAAAGTTTCTCTGGAGCGCCCGGTATCTCTCTTCCAGCACTCTGGCCGGTTCTTCCACCAGTACATCAAACAGAGATTCCTTGTCTGTATAATAGCGGTACAGTGCTCCTGTGGTCACAGACAGTCTGGATGCGATCCCACGCATGGAAGCTCCCTGAAATCCTTTTTCCAGAAATTCCTGCTTTCCTGCTTCCAGAAGATCTGCTGCCAGTTTCTCATTTACAGGTCTCATATGATTGTCTCCTTTATTCAATAACGCCGTTATTTAATAACAATGTTATTTTAAGATAACTTTCTTTGTTTGTCAATTGGTTAAGTTAAATAAAACTATCTTTTTTCAAAAATTTCCAGATTTACGAATGGCATGCAAAAAGCAGCTGCTCTCTGCACAGAAATCAATTCTGTACAAAAAACAACTGCTTCATAAATTTACTATATCTTTCTGTTCCATCATTAGCGTAGCATAATTCTCTACGCATCCGAAACCTAATGTCACTGTTGTATTTAACATCTGGCTTTTTTTTACAGACTTTTCGTCAAGCGGATATTCGCAATCCGCTTCGCTACGTAGCTCTACACCAAATAACTGC
>OGOY01003019.1_pt1 | contig 13698 bp, 9 predicted proteins | sample 1552811 | NCBI WGS metagenome assembly OGOY01 (sample SAMEA2580132, study PRJEB22360) | human gut metagenome | biome: human gut; feature: human-associated habitat; material: faeces | place: Denmark | collected 2008/2010 | reverse complement strand
GCCCTGCGGGAGCGGCTGGCCGGCTGCTCCTCCGCCCTGCTGGCCTCCCTGCGGGAGGAGCTGGACGAGGGCTGCCGGAGCAGGCTCTCAGAGATCAGCCTGGCTGAGCTGGACAGCAGACTTTATTTGAAACAAAGGAGATGAATATGGGTCTTTCACTGGAGACGAGCGTGCCGGTACTTACGGTGTTTTTACAGGGGCTGCTGAGCTTTTTCTCTGCCTGTGTGCTGCCCCTTGTCCCCCTCTACGTCAGCTATCTGGCGGGAGGCGCCAGGGACGTGGACAGCGACGGCAATATCCGCTATCCCAGGGGAAGGGTACTGGTCAACACCCTGTTCTTTGTGCTGGGCATCAGCTTCGCCTTCTTCCTGCTCGGCATGGGCTTCACGGCGCTGGGCCGCTTCTTCAGCGGCAACCGCACCCTGTTCACCCGGTGCAGCGGCGTGCTGATCCTGGTGTTCGGCCTGTACCAGCTGGGCATCTTTGGCCGCAGCAGCGCGATGGACAGCGAACACCGCTTCCATCTGCCCCTCAACCGGCTGGCCATGAACCCCCTGACCGCGCTGCTCCTCGGCTTTACCTTCAGCTTTGCCTGGACGCCCTGCGTGGGTCCGGCGCTGTCCGGCGTGCTGCTCATGGCCTCCAGCGCGCCCGAGCGGGGATTTTTGCTCATCGGGGTGTACACCCTCGGCTTTGTGATTCCCTTCCTGCTGGTGGGACTGTTCACCGGCACCGTGCTGGACCTTTTCAAAAAATACCACAACGTCGTGCGGTATACCACCCGCATCGGCGCCGTCCTGCTGATCCTGATGGGTCTGATGACGCTGACCGGCTTCACCGGGCGGCTCAGCGGGGTGCTGTCCCAGACGGGCGGCAGTCCGTCGGCCTCGTCCGGTGCGGCGCCCCAGGTCACCGCCACGCCCGCTCCCACCGAGGAGCCCGAGACCGACCCCGACGCCATCCCGGCCCCCGACTTCACGCTGGTGGACCAGTACGGCGAGGAACACACCCTGTCGGAATACCGCGGCAAGACGGTGTTCCTGAACTTCTGGGCCACCTGGTGCGGCCCCTGCCAGAGCGAGATGCCCGAGATCCAGTCGCTCTATGAGTCTTACGGCAGCAACGGCGAGGACCTGATCGTGCTGGGCGTCGCCAACCCCAGCAGCGCCGAAAATCCCCGCGCCGTGGACGGCAGCATCGACGAGGTCAGCGGATTCCTGTCGGACAACGGCTACACCTTCCCGGTGGTCATGGACACCACCGGCGATGTGCTCAGCGCCTACGGCATTTCCGCCTTCCCGACCACCTTCATGATCGACACCGAGGGCAACGTCTTCGGCTATGTGACCGGTCAGCTGACCGCCGACATGATGGAGAGCATCGTCACCCAGACCATGACCGGGCAGCGGGTCTCCTGAACCACAACGACAAAACGCCCCCGCAGATTCTGTGGGTGCTCATAAGAAAGTAATTTGAAAGAATTACAATTATGGCATCTGTCAGGCAGGATTGGGTAACGAATAAATACGCCGTATTCAGCAGATTTTGCTGGATACGGCGTATTTTCTTGCCTATTTACGCTTCCTTTTCCCTTTTCCGTGTGTCATGTTGCTTTTGCCGCGCCGATTTATGGGGTTTTTCATGTGCTTGGACAGCCGCAGCACCTCAATCAGATTGACAAACTGCTCTTTGGTGATGGCATCGTAGTCAATGCCGAGTGTGGCCAAGAGTGCCCGCGCCTTCTTTTCGTCGCTGCTGCCTTCAAAGTTCATGGCAGTCTGTAACTGCTGCTGTACTTGTGCTGCGGCGGACGGCTCGTCTGCCGTTGTGCTGTCGGTCTTGTGGGCTTCCCGAATATCGCGGAGTATTTCGTTCAGGTCATCCGAAACCACATGGCTGAAGTATTCTTCCTCCGGCACCTGCGCCAATTCCAGCGTGCGGAGATAGAGATCGTTGGCACTATCCTCTCGCTTGGACAGCACCATTTGACGCACGGCCTCCAGCACAGTGTTCATGTCGTTGATCCGCATATCCGCGATACGGTCAACATAAATTTCTGCATCCAGCATCAACCGCTGAAAATCTTTGTGGCAAATCAGCTCCGACAGCAGCCGGTGATTGAATTGCCCCGCCTTCAATACTTCAATCGCATCGTCACCCAAATGCAGAGCATCCAGCTCTGTGTTTGGGTGATTTTTTCTTTCTGTCAATCCCATCAAGTAATCGGCGGATACCCCATAAAACTTTGCCAGCGCCGCGATGCTGAACGGGCTGATGTCCTTGAAATCGTCCGCCTCATATTTGCCGAGGGCGGCGCGGGAAATGCCTGTTGCCTCGGAAAGCTGTTCCAGTATCAGGTTGCGCTCTGTCCGCAAATCTTTAAGCCGCTCCGGGATCGTCAGTTTGATATTCATATCCGCGCCCCCTCTCGTTCTGCTTCCCATTATAGCACAGATTTCTATAAGCGTGGAAATTTCCGCTTTTCGCACCCTTTTTCCAACCTCTTGGATATACGGGAACAGGCCCGATTTTTCGTTAAACTGTACTTGTCGGGAGGCAACAGCACCTTGAAAATTACATGACCGTCCGAATGGGATACCCCCGGCAGGGGAAGCAGCGCCATGACCCCATGTGTTTGAAAGCACGGGAGAGCGTGCCAATGCCGGAATACGCCGCTGAAAAGCCAGGGGCAGGAACGGCATTCGGAAAGAGCGGCAAAAATACAGCGATATTTTCAAAGGAAGTGAAAACAGCGAAAAATCCGGCGTTTTCATATTGATAACGCCATTAAAGCACGATACACCGGATAGCGAAGAGGGTACGCTGTCTGGCGTGTGATTATTCCAACCCGCGAAAATCCACGCGAAACGGTGAAGCTGAACCTTGCCCTGTGTGAGCAGGGCTTCACAAAGAGCGGAGAAAACAGTTATTCGCAAACCATCATCATTTGCCTAATGATGAACTCGATACACGTACCAGCGCACCGGCTTCACTGCCAAGCAAACGAAAAAAGGAGGGCATAAGCCATGAGAAACAAAGAGATTTACCGAAACGAAATCAAGTCCTATATTATCCGGGCTGGCATGACCATGAGCGAAGCTGTGGAAATTCTGGCCGACGAATACGGTTGGAGCAGCAGCGTTCCCAACTTGTCAGACAAGCTGAAACGCGGCAGCCTGCGCTACGGCGAGGCTGTGGAGCTGGCCGATGTGCTGGGGTACGACATTGTTTGGCAAAAGCGCCGGGAGGTGAGATAAATCGCGGGAACTATTTACGGATATATCCGGGTTAGCAGCAAGGACCAGAACGAGGACCGGCAGCGCATCGCTTTGCAGGAGCTTGCTGTCCCGGAAAAAAACATTTACATGGACAAGCAGTCCGGCAAGGATTTTGACCGACCCCAATACAAACGCCTGCTGCGAAAAATGAAAAAGGACGATCTGCTCTACATCAAGAGCATCGACCGTCTGGGCAGGAACTATGGGGAGATTTTGGAGCAGTGGCGGATATTGACGAAAGAGAAAGGCATCGACATCGTAGTGCTGGATATGCCGCTGCTGGATACCCGCCGGGGCAAAGATCTGATGGGCACCTTTCTCAGCGACATCGTGTTGCAGGTACTTTCCTTTGTGGCGGAAAATGAGCGCACCAACATCCGCCAGCGGCAGGCCGAGGGTATTGCCGCAGCAAAGGCAAGGGGCGTCCGCTTTGGCAGACCGCCGAAACCGTTGCCCGCTGGTTTTCACAGCGCCTATCAAAACTGGAAAGCCGGGAAAATTACAGGAACGGCAGCGGCAAAGGAATGTGGGATGCCGCTGTCCACATTCCGCTACCGGGCAGAAATTTACGAAAAGGCCAAATTGTTGTAAGCACCCGATTTTACAGAAAGGTGTACCTTCCTGTAAAATCGGTGTTTTTATAATCTTTTTTATTTTACCACGGATTCATGCGGATTTCCAGCACGGAATTGTGAACGATTTCGCTAATTCAAGAACGGTACGAGCTTTCACCGATAGTAACGAAAAGGTACACTTTTTGGAAAAGAAGGATGCCCATGAAAATCATCAACAACACTACCGAGAAGCTGGCTGATGACCTGCGTGTAACGATAAAAAAACGCAGCAGGGTCTCTATGGCCGCTGCCTGTTTTTCTGTCTATGCATTTGAAGAACTGAAAGCACAGCTTGAAAACCTGGACGAGCTGCGCTTTATCTTCACTTCTCCCGCCTTTTTGGACGAGAAGCCAAAGAAAGCCCAGCGGGAATTTTATATTCCTCGGCTGAACCGCGAGCGCACACTACATGGCAGTGAGTTCGAGATTAAGCTCCGCAGCGAATTCCGCCAGCGCGCAATCTCGCAGGAATGTGCGCATTGGATCCGGGAAAAAGCCCGCTTCAAGTCCAATAAGACCATGGAGGGAATGACAGGCTTTTTGACTGTAGATTCCGATTCTCCTGTAGCGTATGCACCAGTGAATGGTTTTACCCGCGAGGACCTGGGCTGTGACCGTGGCGGCCGTATGTTCAGCATGATCAACCGCGTGGATGCGCCAGAAAGTAAAGCTTACCTGGAACTGTTCGACCAGCTGTGGAACGACCAAAGCCACCTGAAAGACGTCACAGACAAAGTCCTGGAGAGCATCACCACCGCCTACCAAGAGAATAGCCCCGAATTCCTCTACTTTTATGCACTTTACAACATTTTTGGCAGCTTTTTGGAGCAGGTCAATGAGGACGATCTGCCCAGCGAAGCCAACGGCTTCAAGGAAAGCCAGGTCTGGAACAAACTGTACACCTTCCAGAAAGACGCTGTGATTGCCATTATCAGCAAGCTGGAACAATATAACGGCTGTATCCTGGCGGACAGCGTCGGCTTGGGCAAAACCTTCACCGCTCTGGCCGTCATCAAATACTATGAGAACCGCAACCTGCGGGTGTTAGTTCTTTGCCCTAAAAAGCTCAGCGACAACTGGATGACCTATAAGGCCAACTATGTCAACAATCCCATCGCCGGGGATCGCCTGCGCTATGACGTACTCTACCACACGGATCTAAGCCGGGACAAAGGATTTTCCGGCGAGATCGACCTGAGTAAACTGAACTGGAGCGCCTACGACCTGGTCGTGATCGATGAATCCCACAATTTCCGCAATGGCGGGGATGTGGACAATGAGGGAAAAGAAAACCGTTACACCCGCCTGATGAACAAAGTCATCCGCCCCGGTGCGCGCACACGTGTGCTGATGCTGTCGGCCACGCCGGTGAACAACCGCTTTTACGATCTGCGTAACCAGCTGGCACTGGCCTACGAGGGCGATAGCAGCGAATGGCAGGGCAAACTGGACATCAGCCGCAGCGTGGAGGAGGTTTTCCGCAACGCGCAGAAGGTGTTCAACGAGTGGAGCAAGCTGGACGTCGCCAGCCGCACCACCGACCAGCTGATGCAGATGCTGGATTTTGAATTTTTCCAAATTCTGGACGCCGTAACCATTGCCCGGTCCCGCCGCCACATTGAAAAATACTATGATGTCAGCGAAATCGGCAAATTCCCGACCCGGCTGCCGCCCATTTCCAAACGGCCGCCGCTGACCGACCTGCCCGGCGCCATCTCCTACAGCGAGATCTATGATGACCTGCTCAGCCTGACTTTAAGTATCTACACCCCAACCAACTACATTCTACCAAGCAAGCTGGAGAAATACGCCAAACTGAACCATGAGGGCAAAAACCACCTGACCCAGGCGGGCCGCGAGCAGGGCATCCGCCGACTGATGAGCATCAATCTGCTAAAGCGTCTGGAAAGCTCCCTTCATTCCTTCCAGCTGACGCTGGGACGAATCGAACAGCTGATCGCGCAGACACTTGACACCATCGCGCATTATGATCCAACCGCCACACTGGAGCTGAACGACCTGAGCGGTGTGGCCGACCTGGATGCCGATGACCAGGAATCCGATCTGTTCACGGTGGGCCGCAAGGTCAAGATCGAACTGGCCGACATGGACTATGTGACCTGGCGCAAAGACCTGGAGGAAGATCAACATACGTTGCGAATGCTGCTGAAGGCCGTATCGCAGATCACACCGGCACACGACAGCAAACTGCGAATGCTGCTGGATACAATAACGGAAAAAATCGAGCATCCGATCAACCCCGGCAACAAAAAAGTCATCATATTCACGGCATTTTCCGATACAGCGCAGTATCTTTACGATCATGTCAGCGCATTTGCCGGGGAAAAGTACGGTTTGAACACTGCGTTGGTCACCGGATCGGTGGAGGGCCGCACCACCATCCCCAAATTCAAGGCGGACTTGAACAACGTGCTGACCTGCTTCTCGCCACGCTCTAAGGACAAAGCCGCCCTGATGCCGGATGGCCCCGACATTGACCTTCTGATCGCCACCGACTGCATTTCGGAAGGCCAGAACCTGCAGGACTGCGACTGCCTGATCAACTACGACATTCACTGGAACCCGGTTCGTCTGGTGCAGCGGTTTGGGCGGATCGACCGTATTGGCAGCAAAAACGATGTGATCCAGCTGATCAATTTCTGGCCGGACATGGACCTGGACTCCTACATCAATCTGAAAGGCCGGGTAGAGACCCGCATGAAGGCACTGGTCATGACCTCCACCGGCGATGACAACCTGCTCAGCCCGGAGGAACAGGGCAACTTGGAATACCGGCGAGAGCAGCTCAAGCGGTTGCAAACCGAGGTGGTGGACCTGGAGGAGATGGGCACCGGCGTCTCCATCACCGATCTGGGCCTGAACGAGTTCCGCATGGAAGTGATGGAGTATGCCAAGCGCCACCCGGAACTGGAGACCACCCCCGGCGGCATCAGCGCCGTGACACAGGCTCTGCCGGACGCTCCGGCGGGCGTGGTGTTCGTGCTGAAAAATGTGCACAACGAGATCAACATCAACGACCGCAACCGACTGCACCCCTATTATCTGGTCTACCTGACCGAGGAGGGAGAGATCGTCTACGACCATCTTTCCCCGCGCAGCACATTGGAGACCATGCGCCAGCTGTGCCACGGCAAAACCGAGCCGATTCAGGCGCTGTGCCGTGCCTTTAACGAGGAGACCCGCTGCGGTGAAGAGATGCAGCTGTACTCTGACCTGCTGGAGGAGGCGGTGCTCTCCATCGTGGATGCCAAGGAGGACAGCGACCTGGACAGCCTGTTCCGCGCAGGCGGCACCACGGCGCTGCTGAACCAGATCTCCGGTTTGGATGATTTTGAACTGATCTGTTTTCTGGTGGTCAAGGAGGGATGAACCATGCTTTCGTTTCCTACTTCCACGGTGTTTGAACGCCGCATCCCCAAGCAGAAGTTTTATCAGAATCTGGATGTCACGGCGGAGGTCAAACGTCTGTTTATCGAGCAAATCAAACTGATCACCTGGGCCAACAAGCTGTCGGCGCAGACGATGAACCTGGCGCCGGGGCAGACAGTGCAAGAGATCGAGGTGTTCCGCATCCGCATGGCGGGCGATGTGCTGGATAGCCGTGTGCTGAACCTGATGGACAAGCAGATCCCCTACCATCTGCTGTTTGTGCTGGAACGGTCGGACGGGAAATGCCAGCTTTCGGTGACTTACAAGGAAGCCAGCCAGAGCGGCGGCAGTGCCTTCCAGCTGCGGCAGAACTACCGCACCGTCTGGCAGACGCCGGAGGCGTTGACGCTGAACTTGACCGGCCTGAATATGGACGCGCTGTATGAGGGCATCGTCCGGCAAATTGCCGGCGATGCCCTGGCCGCGCCAAAGGCGGAGACCTTGCAGGCGGCTGTGGAGCAGGCCCAGGCGTGGGAGAAGCTGCAAAAGCAGATCGACCAGCTGAAAAGCCGGATGCGCAAGGAAAAGCAGCTGGCGAAGCAGATGGAGATCAGGAGAGAGATACAGAGATTGGAGAGTGGAGTTGATGCCGCTTACAAAGGATAAGTATTTTGAGCTTATTGATTCGAATTCGGATTATCCGCACTTCCGGTGTGCCCTTGGTGCTTATATTCCCGGCTCCTTATACAAATATTTTAGTATTCCTGATGACTCCGATGAGGCCCGGAAGCGATTTGAACAATTAAAATCCGGGGAAATATGGTTTTCAAAGCGAAGTGGTTTGAATGACCCATTTGAGTTTGAACATATTGCCTTAAAGGGCGCTCAGAACGATGCACGACAATATTATCTTAATAAGCAGCAGGAGCTGGAAGTATGCTGTTTTTCGGCTCTACTTTATAACAAACTTATGTGGTCGCATTATGCTGCCGGTTATAAGGGATACTGTGTAGAGTTTAGAGTCGAGTCACCAGAACGTTTCTATCCAGTAATTTATGAAAATGAAGTCCCTGATTTAAGTCAGGAATACCAGCGGTTTTATGATATGCGCAATGAGATGTGTGCTAACCCATCACTCGTTTTGAATAACTACGAGAACCGAAAGGTTCTTCTCCGTATTAACTATCCGCTGTTTAGCAAAGATACGTGTTGGAGTTATGAAGAGGAGTATCGCATTTTAGACAGCTCAACGGTATCGAATGGAGAGCTCCAGCAAATGACGACCAATGGACTTCGCGTGACAAAAATCATTGCTGGTGCATTTTGCACAGATTTGAATTTTCAAAGACTAAAAGAAGTCGCCGGTGCTTTGAATGTTCCCCTTTCTAAAATTGGCTGGGATAGTAATTTACGCTTAAATGAGGTTCCACTGCCATAACAATACGAGGTGAAAATCATGGACAAACTAAAAATGGAAACGTCGGATATGGCAGCAGAGAATATTGAAAAAATTGGGGCTTTGTTCCCCTCGGCTGTTACCGAGATGCGGGGCGAGGATGGCAGCATCAAAAAGGGCGTCAACTTTGAAATGCTCAAGCAACTGCTGAGCCCGGATGTGGTGGAGGAAGGCGATGAACGGTATGAGTTTACCTGGGTGGGCAAGAAGCAGGCCATAGCCGAAGCCGCCCGCCCCACCACCAAGACGCTGCGCCCGGTAAAGGAGGACAGCCGCAACTGGGACGCCACCGAAAACCTGTACATCGAGGGCGATAACCTGGAAGTGCTGAAAATCCTGCAGGAGAGCTACTTGGGCAAGGTCAAGATGATTTACATTGATCCGCCCTACAACACTGGCCACGACTTTATTTATCGGGATGACTTTGGGATGAGCCGAGAAGAGTGGAGTGAAAAAAGTGGAGAGTTGAGTGAAGACGGCGACCGACTGTTCGAGAACACCGAGAGCAATGGGAGGTTTCACTCTGATTGGTGCAGTATGACGTATTCCCGGCTGATGTTGGCAAGGAATTTGTTAACGGAGGATGGGGTCGTTTTCATTTCTCTTGATGATGGCGAAATTGAAAATTTGCGTGAAATATGTAATGAAGTTTTCGGTGAGCAAAACTTTCTTGCACAATGCGTCAGAAAACGCAGGGATAGCCAAGCAAATTTATCAAAAAATATATCCCCTATACACGAGTATGTCGTTTTGTACGCCAAGAGTAACGGAAATCTTCTCAATAAAATTAGTGCTCATATCAATGAGCGTGATTATAAAAATCCCGACAATGACCCTCGCGGACCTTACAAAACCATGCCATGTACAAACAAGGGTGGTGCCATATATAGTGTTATGACGCCAAGCGGAAAGACCATAACCGAAGAATGGCGCTTTAAGCGAGAAACCTATGATCGCTTACTGAATGATAATCGCTTGGTATTTCCTAGAGACGGCGATGGAAAGCCAAGATATAAACTGTTTCTGTCAGAAAAGAAATCTGAAGGACAGCTGGCAAATACTTGGCTCGACTTTTTGGCATCTAACCAAGAGGCCACTCGAGAGATTAAATCCTTATTTGGAAATTCAACCATTTTTAGCACTCCCAAGCCGGTAGAATTAATAAAATTCTGTATGGATTTGGCAACAAAAACTGACTCTATCGTTCTCGACTTCTTCTCCGGCTCCGCCACCACTGCCCACGCGGTCATGCAGCTCAACGCCGAGGACGGCGGGCACCGCAAGTTCATCATGGTACAGCTCCCCGAACCCTGCGACGAAAACAGTGAAGCCTTCAAAGCAGGTTACAAAAACATTTGCGAAATCGGCAAAGAGCGCATCCGCCGCGCCGGTGAGAAAATCAAAGAAGAAAACCCGCTGACTACCCAAAATCTGGACATCGGCTTCCGCGTGTTCCGTGTGGATGAGAGCAATATGAAAAACGTCTACTATCATCCCGAGGAGGTCACCCAGCTGATGCTGGGCGAGACGGTCAGCAACATCAAGGAGGACCGCACCGACCTGGACCTGCTCTACGCCTGCCTGCTGGATTGGGGCGTGGAGATCAATCTGTCCCACACCAGCACCCAGGTGGCGGGCTGCACCGTACATAACGTGGACAACGGCGCCCTGGCCGCCTGCTTTGACAAGGCGGTTCCCCGCGCCGTGGTCGAGTACATAGCCAACCTGCAGCCGCTGCGGGCGGTATTCCGCGACAGCGCCTTTGCCACCGATGCCGAAAAGATCAACGTGACGGAGATCTTCAAAAATCTTTCGCCCGACACGAAGGTGAAGGTGATCTGATGAAACTCAAATTCAAACATCAGCCCTTCCAGGCAGAGGCTGCAGCTGCGGTCTGTGATGTATTCAACGACCAGCCGCTGCGTACCGCCAATTACCGCATCGATCTGGGCGATACCACCAATATGCAGCAGCGCATGGATTTTAGCGAGGTGGGCTTCCGCAATCATCCGCTGGTGCCGGAGCTGACCCGCAGCCGGATTTTAGAGAACCTGCGCGCGGTGCAGATCCGTAACAATCTGAAACCATCCGATGCTTTGGCCGGTCCCGGCATCAACCTGACCATCGAGATGGAGACCGGCACTGGCAAAACTTACACCTACGTCAAAACCATGTACGAGCTCAATCGCCGCTACGGCTGGAGCAAATTTATTATAGTGGTGCCCTCGGTGGCCATCCGGGAAGGCGTGGCCAAATCGCTGGAAACGACCCAGCAGCATTTTTCTGATGAGTACGGCAAGAAGATTCGCTTTTTTACCTACTCCTCGGACAAGCTGACCGAAGTGGACAACTTTGCCTCGGACAGCGGCATCTATGCCATGATCATCAATATGCAGGCGTTCAATTCCAGCAAAAACCAGAAGATCATCGACAAAAAGCTGGACAGCTTCCGCAGCCGCCGTCCCATCGACATCATCGCCCAAACCAACCCGATCCTGATCATCGATGAACCACAGAGCGTGGAGGGCAAACAGACCAAAGAAAGCCTAAAAAAGTTCAACGCTCTGTTCACGCTGCGCTATTCCGCCACCCACAAAGAAAAATATGATATGGTTTACCGCCTGGACGCTATGGATGCCTACAACCAGCATCTTGTCAAAAAGATCGCGGCGTTGGGCATCACGCTGACAGGTACTACCGCCACCAATAGTTTTGTCTATGTGGAAGGCGTGGACATTTACAAGAACAAGGCCCCCACGGCCCGCCTGGGTTTTGAGATAAAGGGCAAGACCGGCACCCGCACCATGGTGCGCAAGGTGCAGGGCGGCGACGACCTGTACACCCTCTCCGGCGAGCTGGACGAATACGCCGACCGCTTTGTGATTTTGCCGGACGGCATCGATGGGCGGGACAACTCGGTCACCTTCCTCAATGGCCTCAAACTCTACGCTGGACAAATTAGCGGCAACGAGCAGATGACAGCCTTGCAGCGCCGGATTCAAATCCGGGAGACCATCCGTACCCATATCCAGCGGGAGCGGGAATTGTATCCCAGGGGCATCAAGGTGCTGTCACTGTTTTTCATCGACGAAGTATCCAAGTACCGCCTATATGACGGCGACAACGACGATGGCCGCAACGGCGAGTATGCCAAAATGTTCGAGGAGGAGTACGAAAACGTTGTGGGCCAGATGCAGCGCCAGTTTGGCGATGACGCCTATCTGCATTATCTGGACGGCATTGACGTGCACAAGACCCACCAGGGGTATTTTTCTATCGACAAAAAGAAGGGCAAAAAAGCCCGCTTTGTGGAAGGAAAGATCGACCGCAAAACGCAGCTGTCCGATGATGTGGATGCCTACGACCTGATCATGAAGGACAAGGAACGGCTGCTCAGCCTGGACGAACCGGTGCGGTTTATCTTTTCCCACTCGGCCCTGCGCGAAGGCTGGGACAATCCCAACGTGTTCCAGATTTGCACACTGAAACCTCAGAGCGAGTCTGAGATCCGCAGCCGCCAGGAGATCGGTCGCGGCCTACGCCTGTGTGTCAACCAGCAGGGCGAGCGCATGGACGAAAGCGTCCTGGGCCGAGACGTGCAGGAGCTGAACAAGCTGACGCTGATCACCGACCTGGAGTATGGAAAATTTGCCGAGGCACTGCAAACCGGCTTGGCGGAGTCGCTGGCAGACCGCCCGCAGAAGGTGGACACCCAGCTGTTTGTAGGCCGCACGCTGGTCGACGCCAACGGCGAACAGGTCCATGTTACGCAGGACCTGGCCAACGCAATCTACGAAGATCTGATCCAGAACGATTATGTAAAACGCGGCAAACTGACCGACAAATATTTTGCTGATAAAGAAATCGGGAGCTTTCATGTTGCCAGCGAGGTGTCGGGATATGCAGATTCGGTGGTGCGGATTTTGTCCGGCGTATACGATGCTCATACCATGGCCCCGGAAAACGCCCACAGCAACAATGTGCAAGCCATCGTAGACGAAGAAAAACTGCACAAGGCTGAGTTTCTAAACCTATGGAATCGGATCAACCACAAGTCCTTTTATACTGTTCAGTTTGACACGCCGGAATTGATCGACCACTCCATTCGGGCGCTGGACTCCAAATTGAATGTGACCCGCGTGCAGATCAACCTGGAATATGGAGAGCAGACAGCGCGGTTGGAATCGCGGGAACAGTTGGAGCAGGGAAAAGGCTTCCAGAAAGCCCGCAGCGACCGCGAGTCCGCCAAGTATGCGCCGCTTGGCAGCGTGCGGTACGACCTTGTCGGCAAGCTGGTGGAGGAAACCGGTCTGACGCGGGCCACCGTGGCCGCCATTTTGCGGGGAATCGCCCCGCAGACCTTTTCCCAGTTCCGCATCAACCCGGAGGAGTTCATCTTGAAAGCCGCCCGCTTGATTAATGACGAGAAAGCCACCCAGATCATCGAGCATATCACCTATAACCGGCTGGATGCAGCCTACGACCAGGATGTTTTTACCAGGGCTACACTGCGCGGCAAACTGGATGTCAACGCCATGGAGGCCAACCGCAGCCTGTACAGCCATGTGATCTACGACTCGGACAATGAACGCAGGTTTGCACAAGAGCTGGATGTCAGTGACCAAGTGGCGGTGTATGTAAAATTGCCCGGTAGTTTCTATATTTCGACCCCGGTTGGAAAATACAACCCTGACTGGGCGATCGCTTTTAACGAGGGCAGCGTGAAGCACATCTACTTTGTCGCCGAAACCAAAGGCAATCTCGACACTATGGAGCTACGCGGCGTAGAAAATGCAAAGATCGAATGCGCCAAAAAACATTTTGCTGCCATCAGCAATGGCAGCGTGGTTTACAGCGTGGTAGACAATTATAGCACCTTGATGCAGCTGGTAAGTAACTGATCCCAAGGGCGCACTTCTATACATAGTCTAAAGACCATGTATCGTGCGTCCTGCGGAGC
>OGOY01003015.1_pt1 | contig 13714 bp, 10 predicted proteins | sample 1552811 | NCBI WGS metagenome assembly OGOY01 (sample SAMEA2580132, study PRJEB22360) | human gut metagenome | biome: human gut; feature: human-associated habitat; material: faeces | place: Denmark | collected 2008/2010 | reverse complement strand
GACCGCGCCCGCCGCCGCAAGGGGCTGGGTCTGCGCCATATCCTGCTGGTGGGCGGCGGTAAATCCGCCGCGCTCTATCTGCGCGCGCTCGAGCACAACCCCTACTACGGCTTTGTCGTGGACGGCTATCTGGCCGGAATCGAAGAACCGGGTCTTGGTGTGCGCTACATGGGCAGCTATGATGCGCTGTCCGCCCGGCTCGACGAGGTTGCCGTCGATGAGGTCGTCGTAGCGCTGGAGGCTGACGAGATCGAAATGCTGCCCCACGTTTTTGCCGCCTGCGACAAAAACGGCGTGCGCATCACGATGGTACCGTTCTACAGCGACTATCTGCCCGCCCGGCCCACCATTGACGTGCTGGACGAGTGCAAGCTCATCAATGTGCGGCAGACGCCGTTTGACAATCTGCTCAACGCCGCTGTCAAGCGCGGGCTTGATATTATCGGCAGCCTGATCCTGATCATTCTGACCAGTCCGGTCATGCTGGTCACGGCCATCGGCGTCAAGCTGTCCAGCCCCGGGCCGGTCATCTTCAGGCAGGAGCGCATCGGCCTGAACAAAAAGCCCTTCATGATGTACAAGTTCCGCTCGATGCGGGTCAATGTGCAGCAGGAGACCGGCTGGTCCACCGACTGCGACCCGCGCAAGACCCACTTCGGCAGCTTTATCCGCAAGTTCAGCCTGGACGAGCTGCCCCAGTTCTTCAACGTGCTGAAAGGGGATATGTCCCTCGTCGGGCCGCGGCCCGAGGTGCCCTACCATGTGGAGCATTTTAAAGAGGAGATCCCGCGCTACCTCGTGCGCCAGCAGGTCCGCCCCGGCTGCACGGGCTGGGCGCAGATCCACGGCCTGCGCGGCGACACCGACATTGCCGAGCGCATCCGCTACGACATCTGGTACATCGAAAACTGGACCGTGGCGCTGGACATCAAGATCATCTTCCGCACCGTGTTCGGCGGCAAGATGGTCAACGACGAAAAACTACAATAACGCCCTGTGCGTTACCGGACGGGAGTGTCTGTAATGAGCAAAAAGGAGCCCAAGGTCGCCATCGTTCACGACTGGCTTGTCGGCTACGCCGGCGGGGACCGCGTTGTGGACGCCATGAAGCGCGTTTTCCCCGATGCCGTCATCTACACCCTTGTGTACGACCCCAAAAACATGCCCGAGCACTTTAAAAGCTATGACATCCGCACAAGCTGGTTCCAGAAGGTGCCCTTCTCCAACAGGCTGTACAAGGCCATGCTGCCGCTGATGCCCCGCGCGTTTGAGGCGTTCGACCTGACCGAGTACGATCTGGTGCTGTCGTCGTCCTCCTCCTGTTCCAAAGGCGTCATCACCCGCCCGGATGCCGTACACATCTGCTACTGCCACACGCCGATCCGTTATGTGTGGGATTTTTACTACACCTACCGCGACAACGCCAACTGGCTAGCGAAGCTCGTCATGCCCGGCCAGATGCACAAAATGCGCATCTGGGACAAGTGCGCCGCGGACCGCGTGGATTATTTCATCGCCAACTCGCATTATATCGCCCAGCGCATCAAAAAATATTACCGGCGTGACAGCGATGTCATTTACCCCTGCTGCCACATCAACGAGTCGCCTTTTGTCGAAAAGGAGGACTTCTACCTGACCGTGGGCCGTCTGACCTGGTACAAGCGCGTGGATCTGGCCGTGCAGGCCTGCACGCGCCTTAACAAGCGCCTCGTCGTCATCGGCGGCGGGGGAGAGCTGGACAAGCTCAGGGCCATGGCCGGACCGACCATCGAGTTCAAGGGCGGCGGTCTGTCCGACGAAGAAGTGCGCAGCTACTACCTGCGCGCGAAGGGCTTCCTTTTCCCGGGTGAAGAGGACTTTGGCATCACCCCCGTCGAGGCCCAGAGCGCGGGCACGCCGGTGCTGGCCTATGGCCGCGGCGGCGCGTGCGAGAGCGTGCTGCCCGGCAGGACCGGCTACTGGTTTAAAGAGCAGACCGTCGAGAGCCTGGCCGACTGCATCGAACGGTTTGAGCGCGACGGCGTGGCCTGTTCCAAAGAGGAAATCCGTGAGCACAGCCGCTCCTTCAGCGAGGAACGCTTTGAGCGCGAGCTGAAGGAATACTGCCTGCGCCGCATGGCCGACTGGCAGCAGGAGCTGCTCGACTGCTCCCACTGGGAGAAGGAGGAACTGGATTGAACCCTATCGTCATCAACGGCACGGTACTGTGTGACAATATCACCGGCATCCCGCGCTATGTCTATGAGAATGTCGTCCGGCTGGACAAGCTGATCGAGGGCACCGGCCTGGACGTCCGCATTGCCTACCGCGACGACGGGCGGCCCATCCACCTGCCGGAGCTGAAAAACATCCGGCTGGTGCCGCTCAAGTCCATCCCGTATTTTTACAATCTGGTCGTGTTGCCCGCCTACCTGCGCCGCACCCATGCGTTTTACGTGGGCCTTGCCAGCGATATGCTGCTGACCCGCCGCAGCGTCGTGGTGCTGCACGACATCCGCCCGCTGGTCATGGATACCGACAAGGGCTTTTTCCGCTTCAAGTTCTGGGTACACTGCCTGTCCACCAAATGGTTCGCCCAGCGGGTGTTCACGGTCAGCGACAACCAGCGCCACCTCATCAGCGAGAAGCTCGGCATCCCGCTGGACAAGATCGGCATCACCTACAACGGCTGGGAGCACATGAAGAACGTCACCCCCGACGAGAGCATTTTTGACAAGATGCCCGGCGTCAAAAAAGGGGAGTACTTCTACGCCCTCGGCAGTCTGGCAAAGCATAAAAACTTCAAGTGGATCCGAGAGGTCGCCCGCCGCAGCCCCGACAAGACGTTTGTCGTCGCGGGCGGCAAGGACCTGCGTGCCTTTGGCGACGACGCCGAGGCGAAGGACACCCACAATGTGTTCTACCCGGGCTATGTATCCGATGCCGAGAACGCCGCGCTGATGAAGCACTGCAAGCTGTTTTTGCACCCCGCCGTGTTCGAGGGCTTTGGCATCCCGCCGCTGGAGGCGCTGGCCTTGGGCGCGCCGGTCGCGCTGGCCAACGCCACCTGCCTGCCCGAGCTGTACGGCGATACGGCGCGGTATTTTGACCCGTACGATTATGATGTGGATCTTGACGCACTGGCCGCCCAGCCCGTGGCCGCGCCCGACGAGGTCCTGAAAAAGTACAGCTGGGACAAGACCGCCGAGTTCTGGCTGCACGAGATGGAGAAGTATGCAAAGCAGTGAAGCGGCAGCTCCCGCAGGGTAAGGCCCCTCAGGCCTCGCAAGCTCGGCCAGCTCCCCACCCTGTGGGGCGCCTTTCACGGGCGTACGCCCGAAAAAAGCCTCCCTTTTCAGGGGAGGTGGTCGAGCGCCAGCGATGAGCGGAAGGGCTCTGGCCATTTCCCGCTGCCACATCACCCATCCCACAAAAGGAGGAGCATTATTCTTATGTTTATTATAATCACCCTGCTCCTCACCGTGCTCGTCTCCGGCATCTTCGGTGCGGTTCCTGCGGTAGTATCCCACCGCAGGGTTTCCCGCCGCGACGCTGCCTGGGCCGCCGGGCTCTGGCTGGCCGTCTGGGTGTTCGCTCTGTGCGCCTACCACCGCCCCGGGCTGACCGTCGGCTTCCATGCGTTCCGGCTCGTCGCCCTCACCGCCATGACCGGCTGGGCGGGGCTTGTCACCGCCGGGCTGCGCAGCCTCGGGCGCAAAGGGTTAAAGGCCGTCGTCCCGCTGCTGGCCGTCACGGCGCTGGGGCTGGAGGTGTTCGTCGGCAATGTGGCCTACTTCAACACCCACAGCTACACGCCGTTTCAGCTCGTCGATTACCTTGACGACAACATCAACGTCGGGCGCGGCGTCGGCACGATCTCGCTCGACGAGGGCCGCGCCTATCTGCGGTTCCTCGACATTGACCAGCCCATCTACAATCTGCAGTTTGACGGTCTGGTCAGCGACGACACCGAGCCGCTCCACGCCGACAGCTCCGTGATCTTCACCATTGAGGGCACCGACGCCGCCAACACCGAGCTGACCCGCTTCGGCAGCTGGCAGATGGGGCTGCAGGCCCCGCGCACCCAGGTCATCAGCCTGGACCTAAGCGGCTCCGTCGGGATGCTGACGCTGACCGCTGCCGGGTACAGCTCCACCTACGCGCAGTTCCCGGTGGCGCTGACCTTCCGCGGCATCACGGCCAACGCGCCGCGCGCGCTGGATTTCTCGATTTTGCGCTTCTGCGCGATATTTCTGGCGCTGCTGGCCGTCTACGGCCTGCGCCCGGCCAGCGGGCTGTGGCACCGCCGCTGGCTGGCGGGCAACGTCTGTGACCGCGCCGCAGCCGCCGTGCTGGGCCTTGTGCTGGCTGCCTTCGTCGTGGTCATCCCGTTCTGGGAGCCGAGCAACACCGGCCTTGCCACAAAAGATTACAACACCGCGTTCTGGGACGGGGAGAGCACGGTCAGCTTCGTCTACCAGCAGTACGGCGCGCTGGCGCACAGCCTGCTGAACGGGCGCCTTGACCTGGAGGCCGACCCGCCCGCCGAGCTGCTGGCGCTGGACAACCCCTACGATGCCGGGGCGCGCGACGCCGCGCAAATCAACGACATCCACTGGGACCACGCCTTTTACAACGGGCGCTACTACGTCTATTTTGGCATTGTACCGTGTCTTTTGTTCCAGCTGCCGTTTGAGGCACTGACCGGCATCCAGAACCTGGCCTATGCGCCCTGCATGGTCCTGCTGGGGCTGATCTTCCTCGCCGCCTGCTTCGGCGTCGTCGGGCAGGCCGTGCGCCGGTGGTCCCCGCAGGCGTCCACCGCAGCGTACCTGCTGGCCGTGGCCGCCGTAGCGCTGGGCAGTCAGTTCTACTATCTGTTGCTGCGCCCCTACATTTATGAATATGCCATCCTCTGCGGTGCGGCGCTGCTGATGCTGGGGCTTTGGCTCTGGCTCTCCGCCGCCAGCACGCCGATGGAAAAGCGCGGTGCGCTGGTCGTCAAGCTCGTCTTCGGCAGCCTCTGCGTGGCGCTCGTCGCCGGGTGCCGTCCCCAGATGGAGCTGTTTGCGTTTTTGGCCGTGCCCATCTTCTGGCCGCGGTACATCGGGCAGAAGCGGCTGCGCAGCCGCGCCGGGGCAGGGGAGGCCGCCGCGTTCCTGCTGCCGGTGGTGCTGGTCGCTGCCGGGCTCATGTGGTACAACGCTGCGCGGTTCGGCTCGCCCTTTGACTTTGGCGCCAACTACAACCTGACCGGCAACGATATGACCCAGCGCGGCTTCAACGCCGTGCGCATCGGCCCGGCTGTGTTCACGAGTCTGTTCGAGCTGCCCAGCTGGCAGGGTGTTTTCCCGTTCCTGCGGGAGACCGACGTCCAGACGAACGCCGTCATCCGCACGATCAGCGAGAAGTTCACGGGCGGCATTCTGGCCGCCACGCCGTACCTGTGGGTGCTGGCGCTGCCGCTGCTTCCCGCGTTCCGCCACTGTCTGCACCGCCGCCGTGTCACCGCCTGTGTGGGCTACGGCAGCCTGGCCGCCATGGTCGTCATGACCGTCGTTGACTGCGAGATGGCCGGGGTGCTCTACCGCTATTTGATGGATTACAGCCCCGTGCTGCTGCTTGGTGCGGCGCTGTGCTGGTTCTGCGCCGAGGGCGCACTCTCCCGCCGCGCAGCGCTGGGGGAGGGCACCGCCGCCGCGGCACTGCCCGTGCTGCGCACCGTCATGGCCGCCGCTGTGGCATATACCGCCATCTACCGCTTCTGCACGCTCTTTGCCATGGAGCCGTGGCTGCAGGGCATGAATCCTTCCCTTTACTACACCGTCAGCCGCCTTGTTCAATTCTGGATGTAAAATCCGCCCGGAGGTCCTGTTATTATGGATAAAATCGCCGTTCTGATCCCCTGCTACAACGAGTCCAAGACTGTCGAGAAGGTCGTCTCGGATTTCCGCCGCGTCCTGCCCGACGCCACCGTCTACGTCTACGACAACAATTCCACCGACGGCACTGCCGAGCTGGCCGCCGGAGCCGGGGCCGTTGTCCGCCACGAGTACCAGCAGGGCAAGGGCAATGTCATGCGCCGCATGTTCCGCGAGATCGACGCAGAGGCGTACATTCTCGTGGACGGCGACGATACCTACCCCGCGGAGGCCGCGCCCGAGATGGTCGCTGCCGTGACCGGGCGCCAGGCCGACATGGTCGTCGGTGACCGCCTGTCCAGCACCTACTACACCCAGAACAAGCGCCCGTTCCACAACTTCGGCAACGATCTGGTGCGGTTCTGCACAAATCATCTGTTTGGCGGCAAGATCAAGGACATTATGACCGGCTACCGCGCGTTCAGCTACCAGTTCGTCAAGACCTATCCCGTGCTGTCCCGCGGGTTTGAGATCGAGACCGAGATGACGATCCACGCCCTGCAGCGCAATATGCAGGTCGAGAACGTTGTCATTGACTACCGTGACCGTCCGGAAGGGTCGGAGAGCAAGCTGAACACCTACTCCGACGGCTTTAAGGTATTGGGCACGATTGCACGGCTGTTCAAGAACTACCGCCCGTTCAGCTTTTTCGGCATTCTGGCCGCGATCCTGGCCGTGTTCGGTATCGGCTTTATGATCCCAGTGCTGGGCGAGTATTTCCGGACCGGCCTTGTGCCGCGCTTCCCGACTTTGATCGTCTGTTGCTTTGTGCTGGTGGCGGCGCTGCTGCTGTTTATCTCGGGTATCATCCTCTCGAGCCAGCTTGCCAAGGATGCCCGCGACTTTGAGTTCCAGCTGCAGACCGTGCATCATTGGCACAGTGAAAAAAAATAAGCCTTCCCCCTCAGGGAGGATTCCCCGTTTGTCACAAAACTCCTTGGCCCCCTCTGCGAGGGTGACTCCCCACAGTGTGGGGAGATGTCGCGAAGCGACAGAGGGGCCCGGACCCGAAGGGCTCCGCCCGCAGGCGGTGGGGGAGAGAACTTTGCCGCTGTCCGAAATATTTCGGGCCATGGCAAGGCTCTCTCCCTCCGGCCCTACGGGCCACCTCCCTCGCAGAGGGAGGCAAGACGCTCCCAGCCCGCAAACCGGGACACCCGGTCTGCGGGCTTCTTGCTTTTTGGGGCGCAATGGGCTATAATAGTTTTATATGTGCGCACTGCACATACTACGTACAACAAAGAGGGACTATCAAGGGAGTATATACATTATGACGAAAATTGCCGCATCGATCCTGTCGGCTGATTTTGCCAACCTGAAACATGACTGCACCCGCCTGTTGGAGGCCGGTGTCGACCTGATGCACTTTGACGTGATGGACGGGCACTTTGTACCCAATATCAGCTACGGCGCGCCGGTGCTGAAATGCCTGCATGCCGCTATGCCCGACGTCTACTACGACGTCCACCTGATGATCAGTGACCCGGCCCGCTACGCCGCCGACTTTGCCAGGGCAGGGGCCAGCCTCATCACCTTCCACCTCGAAGCTGTGCCGGACACGGCAGAGGAGGTCATCGCCGCTATCCGCGCTGCGGGCTGCCAGGTCGGCATCAGCATCCGCCCCGGCACGCCGGTGGAAGCTGTTTTCCCGTATCTGGGCGTTGTCGATCTGATCCTGGTCATGAGCGTGGAGCCCGGTTTCGGCGGGCAGAAGTTCCTCCCCACCACCCCCACGCGCATTGCCGCCATCTGTGCCGAGCGCACCCGCCGCGGCTGTGATACCCTGATCGAGGTGGACGGCGGCATCAACACCGAGACCGGCCCCCTGTGCATCGCTGCCGGGGCCGACTGGCTCGTGGCCGGAAGTTCGCTGTTCCATGCCATGGATCCTGCCGCTGTGGTAAACGTCCTGCACAGCAAGTAAAGGAGCTTTTTCCCTATGCCCAATCGTAAAAAAGTTGAACGCAGCGCGAACTACAGCTACTACAGTGACCTGCTGTGGTGCACAGTCCCGCTGATCGGCATGTCGTGGTATTACTACGGTGCGCGCCCGGTGCTTTTGCTGCTGGCCGCACTGCTGACCGCCTACCTGTGCGACTGTGCCCTGGCCCCGCTGCACGGCACGGGCTACCAGTCTCATGAGCCGTCCAGTGAGTGCTTTGCCGCGCTCATCGTGCTGCTGATGCCTGCCAGCATCTCGTATCCCATCGTCATTTCCGCCGTCATCGTCGCCGTGCTCGTCAAGGAGGCGTTCGGCGGCGAGGGCCACTATCCGTTCCATCCCGCCGCCGTCGGCGTCGTCGTGGCCGGTATCTCGTGGCCGCAGGACGTCTTTTCGTACCCCATTCCCGGCACGCAGCTGCCGCTGTTCGGCAGCGTGAACACCACTCTCGTCGAGGGCATGAACGCCACTCTGCGGGATGGCGGTCTGCCCAGTGCCAGCACGATGAACCTGCTGACCGGCAATGTCTCCGCCGCCATGGGCACCAGCGCAGCGCTGGTCGTGATGGCCTGCGGGCTGTTCCTGCTCGTGCGCGGGCACATCAAGCTTTCTGTCGTTATTCCGTTCTTTATCTTTGTCATCGGCCTGCCGTGGTTCTTCCCGAATCTGAACGAGCTGCCGACCTTCAGCCTGCCGTGGGAATATATCCGCCAGCGCTTCTATTTGGAAAAATATGTCGTCCTGTCCGGCACGGCACTGTTCACCGGCCTGTTCCTGATCTGTGAGCCGGTCACGATGCCGGACCGCCGCATGAGCCGCATCATCTACGGCGCGGCGCTGGGCATCATGACCTATGTGTTCCGCGTGTTCAGCCCGTATGAGTGCGCGGCCTGCTGTGCGCTGCTGATCGTCAGCTCCATCCCCGAATGGCTCGACCTCATCAGCCACCGCACCGAACGCATCCGCTTTATGAGAGAGGAGGAGCAGCGCCTTGCCAATTCAACAAAACCCGAATAAGCGCCGGGGCGAGGAGCGCTCCGAGACCTTAATTATCCCGCACATCACCAGGGAGATGCTCGAGGTCGCCCGCGCCATGGCGGAGAAGGGTGCCTCCCGCGCCGAGATCGAGGCCGCCCTTGCCGCCATGCAGACCGGCAAGGCGCCCGCCGCCTCGGCGGCCCCTGCACCGGAAAAGCAGCCCGGCGCACCGCAGCAGCCCGCGCCCGGGCGCAGTGATGCCGCCCGCAGCGGCGGCATCATCCCGACGAGCCGCCCGCGGTACACCGCCGCGGAGCGCCGCGCCATGCTGGAGGAGGTCCAGCGCCGCCAGGCTGAGCGCGAGGCCGCCCGCCAGGCGGAAGCCCAGGCCGAGGAGGATCGGTTCCGCAGCTACCGGGACCGGGAGTACGGCAAGAGCCCCGCGGTCACACCGTCCGCAGCACCCCAGCCCACTCCCGCTGCCCGCAGCAGCCAGACGCCCGCAGCAGCTGACGAGACCCGCACGATCTCGATCCCGAAGCGCAGAACCGCTGAGCCTGCCGCCCATGCCGTGCAGCCCCCTGCACCCGCGGCACAGCCCGCCCAGCAGCCCACGCAGGTCATGCCGCCGGTACAAAAGGCGGCCCCTGCGGCACCGGCTGCGCCCGCCCCGGCAGAGCACACCGCCCACCCGGAGCCGACCCCTGCGCCGAAGTCCAAAAAAGCCAGCGCCTCGCGTTCCTACGCCGCGGCGGAGGCTGCCCTGAACGAGCGCATCCGCGCCGACCACATCTGGCTGTCCAACCCCGTGCTTGTGCGCGGCCTCGGCATGGCCCCGGTCATCGGTGCCGCGCTGGACGGCCGGCGGGCGCTCATGCTCTGTATCGCCTCGCTGATTTTGGTCACCTTCACCCGTGTGCTGGCCGTGGCCATCTGCCATCTGACAAAGAACCGCTTCCGCCCCGTGGTGTACTGCTACTCTGCGGCGCTTCTCTACATCCCTACGTATGTTTTGCTCTACGCACTGTTCGGCTCTGACCTGACGCTGCTGGGCATCTACCTGCCGATCATGGTCGTGGAGCCCGCCATCGTCAAGCGCATGGAGTTCTCCGACCTTGAACCCGTGAGGGATGCGTTCCGCCACGGCTTCAACAACGCACTCGGCATGTGTGTTGTGCTGCTCATCGTGGGCTGCCTGCGTGAGCTGCTGGCCACGGGCGCGGTCTTTGGCAACGTCATCCTGCACAATGCGCTGCTGCCGCTGGCTGCACTGCCCGCGGGCGGCTTTGTCATCGTGGGTATCCTGGCCGCCATCTGGTGCGCCGCTGCCAACCTGTACACCGATTATAAACATGAGGAGGTGCGCCGCCTGTATGCTGACCGTAAGCACTGAGCTGCAGCCGATTTTAAACGGTATTGTGCAGTTTATCAGCTATATGGTGCTGGCCGTCTTTGCGGAGAATGTCATCCTGGCCCGCGCGCTGGGCGTCACCCGCCTGATGAAGCTCGTGCCCGACCACCGCGCACAGGTGTGGGATTTCTGCCTGCCGCTGCTGCTGGTCATCACGCTGTCCGCACCTGCCGGCTGGGCCGCACACGACCTGTTTTTCCCGTGGCTGCGTGATTATCTGCCCGCATGGCTGCCCATTTCGGCCCTGCGGCCCATCGTCTACCTGACCTGCGGCATCGCGGCCATGGCCGTGGCCTGGCTGCTACTGGGCGTGCTTCCCCGCAAGCTGCGCGCCAGCTGCCGCAGCCAACTCAGCCTTGCCACCTGCAGCACCGCCGTGCTGGGCACGATGCTCATCTGCGCGAACCAGAACTATACGATTTTGCAAAGCGTCGCGTTCGCTCTGGGCAGCGGGCTGGGCTATGTCTTTGCTGTCTTTATCGTTCGGGAGGGCCGCCGCCGTCTGCGCAGCAAGGCCATCTCCTCGATCTTCCAGGGTCTGCCCAGCTCGATGATCTACGTCGGCGTGCTGTCGCTGGCGATCTACGCTCTGGTTGGCCACACCGTTGTTCTGTAACTGTTAGGGGGTCGTTGTTATGTCCGAAGCCTGCTTTACCGCAGCCGATATTTTACTGCCCGCCGCCGGGGTCCCGCTGGACCCGTGGGCCTGCATCGCCGTTGACCAGTTCACCTCCCAGCCGGAGTACTGGCAGCGCGCCGAGCACCTGGCCGACGGCAAGCCCAGCACCCTGCACATCGTTCTGCCGGAGGCGTACTTAGGCACCCCGCAGGAGGCCGAGCGCTTAGAGAGCATCCGCCGCACGATGGAGGAGTACCGTAAATCCGTTCTGACCCGGAAAGTACATGGCTACGTTTATGTTGAGCGTACCCAGATGGACGGCACGGTCCGGCAGGGCCTTGTCGGCGCTGTCGATCTTGATGCCTACGACTACGCGAAGGGCTCCAAGCCCGCTATCCGCCCGAGCGAGAGCACCGTCGTGGAGCGCATCCCGCCGCGCCTCAAGGTCCGCCGCGGGGCGACGCTGGAAACGCCCCACGTCATGATGCTGGCCGACGACGCCGACTGCACGCTGATCGAGCCCATCGGGCTGATGAAGAACCAGCTGCCGCCGCTCTACGACGGTGAGCTGATGCTGGGCGGCGGGCATCTGCGCGGCTGGGCCGTCGAGGACCCCGCGCTGATCGCCGGGATCGACGCCGCGCTGGCGGCGCTGGCCGACTTCCGCAGCTTCGCAGACGAGGGGAACGGCGTGCTGCTCATCACGCACGACATCGAGCTCGCGCTGGGCGTGGCCGCCGCTGGCCCGCTGCCAAAGGGCAGCAGCCGATGGTACTGGCCGTCGGTGACGGCAATCATAGCCTGGCCACCGCCAAGGCCTACTGGGAGGAGCTGAAGCCCACCCTGAGCGAGGAGCAGCGCAGGACCCATCCGGCGCGCTGGTGCCTGGCCGAGGTCTGCAACGTCCACAGCCCCGCCATTGAGATCGAGCCGATCCACCGCGTCGTGTTCGGCGTCGGTGCCAAGGAGCTGTATGCCGCGCTCGACGCCTGGGACCAGCAGCAGGGGAGCAGTACGACGATGTCCGACCAGCGTCTGCGCCTGGCCGATGCCCACGGCGAGAGTGCCGTCGCGCTGGCCAACCCGCCCGCGCCGCTGACCGTCGGCAGTGTGGAGGCATTTCTGGCGGACTTCCTGCCCGCCCATCCCGGCGTGACCGTGGACTACATCCACGGCGAAAGCACGGCCCTGGCGCTGGCCTCCGACCCGGCCAAACCAGCCACGGCCATTCTGCTGCCCGACTTTGCGAAGGCTGACCTGTTCAAGGGCGTTGTGCTGGGCGGCGTGCTGCCCCGCAAGACCTTCAGCATGGGCCATGCGGAGGAAAAGCGCTATTATATCGAGTGCCGGAAAATTACGGAATGAGAGAGCGCAATAGCCTTCCCCCTAGGGGGAAGGCTATTATAGGAGAACCATGACATTTGAAGAACTGAATCTGTCCGCCCCGCTTCTGCGCGCTGTGCAGGAGGCAGGCTATGAGACCCCGTCGCCCATTCAGGCAGCGGCCATCCCGCCGGTGCTGTCCGGCCGGGATCTGATGGGCTGTGCCCAGACCGGCACCGGCAAGACGGCCGCTTTTGCGCTGCCCATGCTGGATCGCCTCACTGCCAACCCGCCCCGCCGCAAGGGGGCTATCCGCGCGCTGATCCTGACCCCCACCCGGGAGCTTGCCTTGCAGATCGGCGAGAGCTTTGACGCCTACGGCAAGTACCTGAACCTGCGCAGCACCGTGATCTTTGGCGGTGTGGGCCAGGCCCCGCAGGTGGAGGCCCTGAAAAAGGGCGTGGACATCCTTGTGGCCTGCCCGGGCCGATTGAACGACCTGATCGGGCAGGGCTTTATCGACCTGTCGGACCTGGAGATCTTTGTGCTGGACGAAGCCGACCGTATGCTGGATATGGGCTTCGTGCACGATGTGAAGAAGGTGATCGCCAAGCTGCCCAAGGTGCGCCAGAACCTGATGTTCAGCGCCACCATGCCCGCTGAGATCGAGCAGCTGGCCGCCGGCATCCTGCGGGACCCGGCCTTTGTCAAGGTGGACCCGGTGTCCAGCACCGTGGACCGCATCCAGCAGAGCCTGTACTATGTGGAAAAGGGCAACAAAAAGCTTTTGCTGCCGTGGCTCATCAAAAATCTGCAGCCGCCGGTGGTCAATGCGCTGGTGTTCAGCCGCACCAAGCACGGCGCGGATAAGATCGCAAAGGATCTGACAAAGCAGGGCATCCCCGCCGCCGCCATCCACGGCAACAAGAGCCAGACTGCCCGCGTGACCGCGCTGGAGGATTTCAAGTCCGGCAAGACCCGGGTGCTGGTGGCCACCGATATCGCCGCCCGCGGCATTGATATCAGCGAGCTTTCCCATGTGTTCAACTACGACCTGCCCGAGGTGCCGGAGACCTATGTGCACCGCATCGGGCGCACTGCCCGCGCCGGTGCGGACGGCACCGCCGTCAGCTTCTGCGCCCCGGAGGAGCAGGAGTACTTGGCAGGTATCGAAAAGCTGAACCGCCGCAAGATCCCGGTGGTATCCGGCCACCCGTGGGACGGCGTGCCCGCCCCGGTGCGCCCGGTGCTGCCCGTGCGCGGCAAAAAGCCCCGCCCCGAAGCAGAAAACTTGGCCGAAGCGCCGAAAAAACAGGCCGAAACTGCGCCCGCAAAAGCTGCAAAGGCAGCTGCGCCCGCGCCGAAGCAGGAGCCGAAGGCTGCAAAGAACGCGGTGCCTGCAAAACCGAAAAAAGAGGAAACACTGATGCAAGATAGCAACGCAAAGCGCGGGGCCCGCAACGACCGCCGCGCCAACAACCGGGGCGCAAACGCCCCCAAGGAAGCGGCAGCGCCCCGCGCCCCCCGCGCGGGGCAGGGCG
>OGOY01003007.1_pt1 | contig 13747 bp, 10 predicted proteins | sample 1552811 | NCBI WGS metagenome assembly OGOY01 (sample SAMEA2580132, study PRJEB22360) | human gut metagenome | biome: human gut; feature: human-associated habitat; material: faeces | place: Denmark | collected 2008/2010 | reverse complement strand
GGACTGAAGTGCCTTACCATCATGCATCAGAGCTTCGATCGTATAAGTAGCCTCTGCACCCGCAAACTTCTCTTTATCTGTCTTACGTCCCTTGATCATAGGAATAGCCAGAACCTGCTCACAGAAATCAGCATAGACATTTAACATCTGGATGGTTCTTTCCTCTGCTTCTTCTGCTGTAGCATGTGCCGTATGACCTTCCTGCCATAAGAATTCCATCGAACGAAGGAAAGGTCTGGTTGTCTTTTCCCAACGAACAACTGAACACCACTGGTTATAAACCTTTGGAAGATCTCTATATGAATGAATGATATTCGAATACAGATCACAGAACAGAGTCTCTGATGTAGGTCTTACACATAAACGCTCCGGAAGTGGATCCAAACCACCCTGTGTTACCCATGCAACTTCCGGTGCAAATCCTTCTACGTGATCCTTCTCCTTCTGAAGAAGACTTTCAGGAATGAACAATGGCATATATACATTTTCTACGCCTATTTCCTTGAATCTTCTGTCGAGTTCCTTCTGTATATTTTCCCAGATGGCATAACCGGCCGGTCGTAAAATCATGCATCCTCTTACACTTGAATAATCTGTAAGCTCTGCTTTCTTTACAACATCTGTGTACCACTGGGCAAAATCTTCGTCCATGGAAGTAATAGCCTCTACTAATTTCTTTTCATTAGCCATCTCAATTTTCTCCTTTATATACTTATAAAATAATTCTATCGTGCAGCCTTTTAAATATGTCTGACATCTATACCTGTCCTTTAAAAAGTTACATACCTTCTGTCATTATATAGATATAACCTGATATTTTCAAGGGATTTTTGCCGGTTCTGCCAGAATGTAAAACATTTTTTCTTGCAATTTGCACTGTTTCTGTATATATTATCCATGATGAAAAGCACTAAACACAGGAATGAAAAATCATTTGTCTGCAACGAATGATCTTTCCATATTCCAAACAAATAATGAGGGTAAAATAATGAATAAACAGGAGTCAAATACATCTTTCCATTTGAAAGACAAATCAACAAAAACCGGAAAACTTCCGGTCTCTGAACAATATCTGGAAGATAAGGAAATCCAGGATCAGACAGAACAATTAAAAAATCAGACAGATATATCAACAGAAGGTCTGACCGAGACAGCCATTCTTCGTTTAAAAGCGGAGCAAACTTTTGCAAATAAGTCAAATGGTATCTCCGGTGCCACGCACAGCATCAGCACCTCCTACCACGAGGCAGTTCGGGAACAACAGGCATCTCTGACAAGGCATCGCAAGAACCGCCATACCTTTGCAATCGTCCGGAAAACCATAACACTTGTTGTAATCTTTGCGATCCTGGTTGCCGGTATCTACTTCCTGTCCACACATCTCCGGAATCTGAAGCCACACGATGACAAATCCATGCAGGAGCTTCTCTGTGAATCAAAATGGACAATAGAAGATCTTGGCAGTTTCACATTCACAGAAGACAACAAAGTGATCAAAAAGAAAGGCTCCACCGAAACTGGAACCTATGAAGTAACAGATGACGACATTTTGATCATGCATTTCAAAAAAGAAGATCTGAGTTATCTGTTGGAAACCAGTTCAGATGGAACCGTAAAATGGGTACACAGCTATAATGGCTTTGAAGAAGTCATTATTCCGAATACCATTCCAATTACAAAATAATATTAAAATTCATCCAGCTCGATGATCTCAAAGGCTTTGCCCTCCGGCTCATTCTTAAAGATCATATGCTCACCCGTCACCGGATGCTCGAATTCCAGTCTGGATGCATGCAGACCGATCTGCTTATAAGATTTCTTTGTTTTCTGGAACTTTGGATTATACTTTGTATCGCCCCAGATTCCAGCTTTTTTACCAGCCATCTGTACACGGATCTGATGGGTTCTGCCTGTGATAAGATTGATCAGAACATAACTTAAGATTCCATCATCTGTCTCCATGACATCTAACACTTCATAATCCAGCTCCGCTAATTTGGCTCCCGGCGTATCTTTATCCACAATTCTTGTGACATTTGTCTTGTTATCGTGAATCAGATAATTCGTAATCGTTCCGGCATCATTCGGAAGTTCTCCGGTTAAGATTGCCTGATAATATTTGACCATCTCGCCATCTTCACTCTGCTTTGACAGCTTCGAAGCAGCCTCCTTGTTCTTGGCAAATAACATAATGCCGCCAACCGGACGATCCAGTCTATGGATCGGAGCCAGATATGGTTCCTCTGTCCGATGCTCTTTCTCAAAAATGCGAAGCTTCAACATACTGACCATATTTTCAGAATTCTTCTTGTCCGGCTGGGATGGCAACCCATACGGCTTCACCGCAACCAATATATCATTATCTTCATATAATACTTCTATCTTCATCTGTTATCTCCTTATCAGAACCTATCAAAATCCAAAGCTCTGATGCACACTCTCCCATCTGTGCAGGTTCTGTCCCCACACTTTTTCACTACATTCTGAATCGGTATCCAACGCCCCATACAGTTTCGATGTACTGTGGCTTAGATGTATCAAATTCGATCTTCTCACGGATCTTCTTGATATGAACCGTAACGGTTGCGATATCTCCGATACTCTCCATATTCCAGATCTTGTTAAACAGTTCATCCTTTGAAAATACCTTATTCGGATTGCTTGCAAGGAAAGTCAGAAGATCAAATTCCTTATTTGTAAATACCTTCTCTTCTCCATCCACATAGACACGACGATCGGTCTTGTCAATCTTTAATCCACGGATCTCAATGACATCATTCTGCAATGCGGTTGAACCAATCAGACGCTCATATCTGGAAATATGTGCCTTTACTCTGGCAACCAACTCACTTGGACTGAATGGCTTTGTTACATAATCATCAACACCAAGTCCAAGTCCACGGATCTTATCAATATCATTCTTCTTTGCTGTAACCATGATGATCGGAATATCCTTCTTCTCACGAATCTGACGACAGATTTCAAATCCATCCAGATCCGGAAGCATCAGATCAAGCAGGATCAGGCTGTAATCATTCTCTAATGCCTTATCCAGACCCTTTGCTCCATTTGTCTCTATCTCAACCTCAAAATCATTCAACTCCAGATAATCCCGCTCCAGCTCTGCTATGCTAAGTTCATCTTCAATTATCAGTATTCTGCTCATCTTTATTTTCCTCCTTGATGTATTTCTTCAATGTGAAATAGATCGTTGTACCTTCACCTTTCTTACTGGTCGCCCAGATCTTTCCACCATGTTCTTCCACGATCTTCTTGCAGATAGCAAGCCCCAGTCCGCTTCCACCTCTGGAACGTCTTGCACTGTCTGCACGATACGTTCGGTCAAATATATGCGGCAGGCTCTCTTTGTCGATCCCCCGTCCATCATCATTGATCGATACCTTGATCATTTTCTCACTTTCTTCTATAGAAATGTCAATATGACCTTCCTCTTTATCTGTATACTTGATCGCATTTGTCACAATATTGTTAATAACACGCTTCAACTGATCCGGATCAACAACAACCTTTACATCTTCCGCACAATAATTGTTATAGTTCAGTGTCATATTATGTGATAACAGATCTGCCCGAACCTCTTCCATACAGTCATTAAAATAGTCTTTTACCGATACTCTGTGGAATTCATACGGAATCGCATTGTTCGTGATATTGGTATATAGCGACAATTCGTTGATCAGCGCATCCAATTCATTTGCCTTATTATAGATCATCTTCAGATAACGATCCTGCTTCTCCGGTGTGTCTGCCACACCATCCATCAGACCCTCAACGTATCCTTTGATCGTTGTAATCGGAGTTTTCAGATCATGCGAAATGTTACTGATCAGCTCCCTGTTTTCTTCCTCATACTGCATCTTAAGCTCAACCGATTCATTCAGGCGCTCTCTCATGTCGTTAAATGACCGGCATAATTCTCCAATCTCATCTTTTCTTCCATCACTGACCTCTACCGGCTCTCCCAGATTCCCGGTACCAATCTCCTCTGCTGCCTCCTTCAGACGAACCAGCGGACGGATGAACTGTACATATACCAGTGTCGACAAAGCAGTTGTCAGAACCAGCATGATCAAGAACATCATAAGGATAAATCCAACCAGCGCACTCTTAAACTGGCTGACGTAATTACCATAATATGTAACCAGGAAAATACTGATCGATTTGCCATTGATCTGATAATCGATCTCATTACACAGATATGCCTGTGGAGATGTCAGCATATATTCATAAGTTTTGCCATATTTTCCAAATGCATATGAACCCTGATCACCCATTTCCCCGGAACCGGACTCTGATGAACTGTTTTCTACTTCCTCCTGCTTGATTCCCTTCTCACCATTTATATAGATTGCACGTTTGGTAAGTAAAGACGCTTCCAGTTTTTCTACTTCATCTTTTATACCGGAATATGTAAATTCACCATCAATATAGACAAGCACCGATGTCCTGTAATTTCCGGCTTTCTGGTTCAGACTGTCCAGATATTTCTTATCATAGAATTTGCCCGGATCTGTCTGCAGATCCTCCTGCACATCCGACATGATGATCGACAGATTCCGATATGTTTCCTTAATCGGATCGCTGATCGAATATAATGACTGTATACTGTAACCGTCACCAAACATTTCTGACAAATAACTTCGTCCAATCACGATCGTACCTACCAACATGATCAGCACGATAAAGATCCAGACGGAAACCAACGCCCATTTAACTTTTTTTATGATCTTCATATGTTTTCCTTTATAATTGTTTTTCCTCGCATTGCTCCAGATTTCTCTCGCATCGCTCATCTCGTAATCTTTCAGATTACTCTCGCATTGCTCATCTCGTAATCCTTCGGATTACTCTCGCATTGCTCATCTCGTAATCTTTCAGATTACTCGATGTCCGTGCTTCGCACTATCAGATCATAAAAATAAATCAGGTCTTGTGCAAGCACAACCTGGTTTATTTTTATGATCTGGCATTGCTCGGCATACGCTCATTATATCACGGATTCAATTTCTCTTATATGAAGTTTTTATAAAGAAAGACTAGCAGATAGATGAAGCTGGCATATGTTCTTATTTATTCTTCTTACCAAATAATCGTTTTTTCTTTTTTCCTCCGGCTTCTGCTGCCGCGATCTCCCGTCTGGTCTGCTGCATTTCCCGAATCACGGTATCCAGTCTCTGATACCGTTCCTCTGCCCGCTCATCCTGTTCCTTCATAATAACGTCCATCTGCTTTGCGATCTGCTCTGTTGCTTCCGCAGTTACTGCCTGACTGATCGGCTTGATATTCTCCTTTATCGAATTTCCCACAATCTTCGTCATCATCGACTGGAACTGTACCAGCTTAAAATCAACAATCCGCTCCTGATCCTCACCCGGCTCCTCCGTGATCTGGGTAACTGTATTGACCAGTTCCGAGGTGAAATCTGTTTCAACCTCCTTCGATGCCGTTTCAACCGGAACTCCATTTTCCAGAATATCGTACATTTTCTGCACCAGTTCATGGATCGCCTTTAACTGGATCCCCCGATCCTTCAGCTCCTTTATCTTCTTCAAAATTCTGATATCCTGCTCATCATAGTACCGATGTCCCATATCATTTCGCTTGATCCTCATATCCAGTTCTTCTTCCCAGTAGCGAAGCACATGTGGTTCAACATCCACCATTTTTGCCGCCTCTTTTATCAGATATTTATTTCCCATTTGAATAGCACCCTCCTGATATTTTTTGTGAACCTCCCAGAAGGCCTGTCCACTTCACAAAATAATTCTACATTTATCTTCCCCTCTCTACAATTCTTATCGTGAGCATTCTTTTTACAGCTTTCTACATAAAAATACATCCCGGTCAGAACGTTATCCGGATTCCTTTTCAGCTTCCGGGCAACATCTCCAACCGGGATGTAATATCATATATTTGCAGGCTAATTATTGATCTTTACGATCTTATAAACCCCATCCGATGTCATGCGAAAATAAATATTCTTACTTGCTGAACCGATCAGCCATGCATCACCATCCCTGCTCTTCCGCAGGTTATCGATCGCATCAGTTCCTACTGCCTCCAACAGCTTATCTGTGAAGATCTGATCAGCCGGGATCGCCATCAGCTCATCTATATTTGCAATGGACTCTCCGCTTCCAAGTTCCTGCGGATAGTTCAGGATCTCAGACAAGCCATTGACATCCTTATTCTGGAACACCGTTATGATCTGTTGTGCAAATGCTTTACTTTCCGCCTCTGCATTCTCGATCACATCTTCTCTCTCATCATAATGATCCTCAAATGAAAGCAACGGAAGGATACTGTCTACAACTGAATCCTCTGCTGTTACATAGATGTACAGACAATAATGAATATTCGTATCACTCCAGAAAACAACCCTGCCTGGATTCAGCTTATAATACGTTGCATTGTATCCCTGAACCCCTGATACCAGCATATCTCCGGTACCGGTATTCGTTACCCCTGCCAGATCAAAATCACTGTATACCGCAGACGCAAGGAACTGACAATCAATTCCGTTATAAACAAATTTTATACAGGCGATCTCTTTATTTTTGATCTCGTATGAAACATCCTTAACCATATTTGAAGAAGCAACATCAATGATCATGCCAAGCCGCTTAAAATCCTCCGGACCACTGACCGGGCCGTCAGTTACAACCTCTGTTGTCTCTTCTTTTGGCTGACTGTCGGCTTTTCCACAAGCAGTACAGACCGCAAGTAATCCTGTTAAAATGCACAGACTATAAATCCATTTTCTGAACTTCTGCACGTTATTTCCTCCTAATGGCAGCCATTCTGCTTGCACTTATACTGCATATTTGGATCGGTTGGATCCCATGTGTGCCAGGATGGCAGCTTATATGCAGTTGGCTTTGGAAATGGATCACTGCCCTTTTTATTTATGATCGTAACCTTTGTTCCAACCTCACAATTATCATATAACCATTTTGCATCTCCGGCGGTCAGTCGGACACATCCGTGAGAGCAGGTTGTCCCAAGCTTGTTATATGCATATACACTGAGTGCGTTATTATTATTTACATCATTATAATATACGGAATGGAACAGATATCCTTCATAGATACCGGTACACCACTGTCCCCAGCAAGGTCCCATCAGTTCATGCCATCTGTAGTGACTCTGTGTATGGAAGGTTCCAAGCGGTGTGCTCTGACCTGTAGAACAAATAAAGGAACGGACCGGAATGATATAACCCTTATCTCCATCCTTCGCATATACCGTAACAACATTTGAATACTTATTTACAATGATCTCATAAGAATCCTGCTTGCCAATAACATCATCCACTTCTACCGCACGTTTTCCGTTTGAGCAGAAATAGAACTTATAACCATCCACATATGCCCATTTCTTGCGGTACATCACACCATCCGTACCGAAATAATAATAGGCATCCTTGATCTTCTTATAACCTGTCTGCGGATGTCCGTTATTATCGCAATAGTATGTATTTCCATCTATAGTGACAAGCCCTGTCGCATTTGCAAGTTTTCCATCTGTCCGGAAAATATAGATCTTACCGCTGATCGTATGTGGACCTGTATATGCAGTTCCATTCTTATCAAAATAATACTTATTCTTGTCAACGGTCTTCCATGCTTCCTTCACAGCCACACCATCAGATTCAAAATAATAATACTTGCCATTGATCTGTTTCAGTCCGGTTGCCGCATATCCGGTATCCTCCATATAATAAAGCTTTCCATTATATGTTATGAACTGATTTCTGTAGAGCACACCATTCTTATTGAAATAACAGGTATGTCCATCGACAGTTGCAAGTCCGGTTGTTGCCTTTCCGTTACTGCCAAAATAAAACTTCTTGCCATTGATCGTGCGCCATTCATTCTGGATCATTCTTCCATATTTTGTAAAATAATAATACGTTCCCTTTACCTTTTTCAGACCGGAGAATGTATATCCCTTATATCCAACAAAATAAATATTTCCATTTACTGTAAAGAACTTGCTTTTCTGAAGTACGCCATTCTTATTAAAGAAATAACGATGTCCGTCAATCGTACAGAAACCTGTCTTTGCCTTTCCATCATAGCCAAAGTAGAACTTTTTGCCGTTGATCGTTTTCCAGGTCTTAACTGCCATTCTGCCCTTTTTGCTGAAGTAATAATAAGTTCCCTTTACCTTCTTCAGGCCGGAAAACGTATGTCCCTTATATCCAACAAAAAAAGTCTTTCCATTTACCTTGAAAAATTTGCTCTTCTGCAGCTCACCCTTATCATTAAAATAATACCGGTTGCCATTGATCGTACAGAATCCCGTTTTTGCCTGTCCGTTATAGCCAAAGAAGAATTTCTTACCATTGACTACTTTCCAGACCTTCTTCTGCATTCTGCCATACTTATCAAAGAAATATCTGGCATCACCAATCTTCTTTTTACCGGTAACTGCCTGACCATTTTTCTTACTGAAATAATAGGTTTTTCCGGAAAGAACCTTCCAGCCCTTTACTGCCTTTCCATTCTCGTAATACTTCCGGCCGCCTTTTACATTTCCCCAGCCGTTTTTCACTGTTGCCAGTTCTGCACCGGCTGTTGTCTGTAATTCTGCATCCGTAGCCTCTGCCTCATTTTCAGATGTATAAGCCTCTTCCGCTCTGGATGGTATTGATATTGCTCCTGCCATACATACGGCAAATGCCATCACCGCCAGTAAACCTCTAAGTATCTTTTTCATTGTTCTCTCCTCATCTAAGATATTCTTGAATATTTTCGATTCACCTGCTGTCTCCGTATTCCGATCACAAGTCCAATCTCCATTAATGTACATATGATGGCAGAACCACCTGCACTGATAAATGGCAGCGATACACCTGTATTCGGAAAGAAATTCACAGCCACACAGACATTGACTATAATCTGGAAAATGATATGTAAGATCACCCCGATCACAACCACACTTGCATATATATTTCTGGACTCTTTCACAACAATAACCATCTGATACAAAAGATATCCAAACATCAAAAACATAATAATAACACCGATCAGTCCAAGCTCCTCACAGATGATAGCAAAAATCATATCATTCTGTGCTTCCGGAATGTTGCTCAGCTTCTGTGTACCATTTCCAAGTCCCTTGCCAAGCAATCCGCCGCTTCCGATCGCATACAGAGACTGTAATGGCTGATAGCCAAGCGTACCTGCATACCGTTCCGGATCCAGCCATCCGAAGAATCTCCGAATCTGATATGGGTATTTGTCCATCTCACTGTCAAGCGGCATATTCGCCTTTAACCACATGATAAAGATAACAATCATTACAATACCAACCGCTGCAATGATCAGATGCATTTTTGGATGTTTTCCAACAATAAATGTCAGAATAAATACCATGAGCATAAGGATCAGGCAACTGCTCAAGTTGGATGATATCTTCAATATCAGTCCTGCCTGAAGTGCAACTAACAGCCATAAGATCAAGGTATATCTGAATTTATCAAATTCCTTCCAGAAACGGTTCACATACCAGCCCATAAAAACGATCATACAGACCTTTGTTGCATCCGCAACCTGAAGCTGCATAAATCCCAGATTCAGCCATCTGGTCGCACCACCGGAATTAATACCAAGTGGTGTCTTTAACATAACGATCAAAACCAGAGATATAACATACGCCAGGATTCCACATTTCTTGATCAGCTTATACGGAACCCAGTTAAGGAATGCAGCAATAATAACTCCAAGTGCCATTACCTTCAACTGCTTTTTAAAGTAATATGCCGAATCGTAATTCGTGACTCTGCTGATCGACGATGTATAACTGGACGCACTGAAGATCATAATAAGTCCAAATGCCATAAGGAATACAACTGCAACTACGATCTTGATCTCTACTCCTGGGGTATAGGTATATCCTTTTTTCTCTATCTGTCCGTTCTGTTCCACTTTTCCCCGAACACTCATATCCTGTCCGTTTGAAACCATGGTTACCCCTTTCTCACTTTAACGAATTTTTTATTTAATAGTAAATGTAAATTTCTCAACCAGCTTATCGGTATCATCATATACATATAAGGTTGCTTCTCCCTTGATCGCAGATGACGGATCAATGCTCATCCATGTTGTATAACGATCCTTTACCTCTCCAAATGTAATGTCATTGCTCTTTGTACCATCTGAATATATTACATACCCTTTCAGACTCATAGATGCATCATTTTCATTCAGATACATAGTATGTACATAGATCGTCTTGCTGGAATCCGCAGATGTCTTCTTATTTTTGTAATCATCCAGTTTATCATTTACAAATGATTCTACTGTCCATCCGATCAACTTTGTATAATCATCTTCTGCCGAACCATAATCTGCATAACGAAGATCACAGAGATAACTCATCGTTGTCTCATCACTGCGATCCTTATGATCCTTTACATAAGCTGCTTTTGCCTTGTTGATCTTATCCGTTACATCTTTCTTTGTAACCTGCTCGTATTTCTCAACAGCACCCTTGTAATCCTTGCTCTTGTAAAGAGAGCTTCCCCATTTTGTATAAGCACTGTCAATCTTCTTTGTGCAATCTTTATACTTGGAATCCACCTCACCGTAAGTCTTGATCGCATCCTCAAACTTCTCATCTGCCAGATATGTCTCTGCCTGCTTGATCAGACACTCATTTGCCTTATCGGAATAATCGGAATATTCTGATTTCAGGAACAGCTCTTTTGCTGCCGCATACTCTTTAGCTTCCATTTTGTCAGATGCATTATTGTAGTAACATTCCTTGATCTTATCTGCGGCATCCTTATAATCTCCGGCTGTCTCGTATGCCTTGACTGCCTCATCATATTTCTTCTGCTCTGCAAGTGTCTCACCATTCATGTAAGAACACTCTTTTACTTTTTCTGCCGCTCCGGTATAATCTCCTGCCTTTGTATAATACTCAGCAGCTTCTGTATATTTCTTCTCACCGTAGAGCTTCTCTGCCTGATTGAAATAACACTCTTTTGCCTTATCTGCTGCATCCTTATATTCATCTGCAACTGTTTCCAATGCAATTACTTTCTCATAAGATGCCGCCGCATCAATATAATTGCCTGCTTCTGCAAGACTTGCTGCATACTCATAATATACGCCGCCATTTACCTTAGTCTCTGCATCCTTCATCCAACCGGCTTTCTTATACAGCTCAACGGCATCATCGATCCGTCCATCCTTATAAGCCTCTTCTGCCTTGTTATAATTCAGATACTTTGGAACAACATAAGCAGCTCCACCGCCAAGAGCAAGAACAACTACGATCAGAATAATGATCAGTGCTACTTTTCCACCCTTGCCTTTTTTCTCTTTTGGCTGCTTTGGTGTCTTTGGTTCTTTTGAAGCCTTTGGAGCTTTCGGCTGTTTCGGAGTCTTTTCCTTTTTTGACTTTTTATTTTTCTTTTTCTCATCCTTTTCGTTTACAGGCATACCACCCATAACACCTGACTGGCCAGGGATTGGTCTTGGCTGAAATGGTGGGATCCCATTCTGTGGTGCTGCACCCGGCTGACCCTGCATTGGTCTTGGCTGGAATGGCGGAACCATCCCATTTGGTCCCGGCATTGGGCGACCGTTTGGTCCCGGCATCGGCATTCCGTTCGGATTCGGCATTGGCATTCCCTGATTCTTCAGCATATCGGCTGACAGAACCGTTGTACCTTCTTCATCCTCATTTTCTTCAACCTTCTTATCCAGATCAACTGCCTTTAATACAGTCGTCCCTTCTTCTTCCATTTCATCTGTATCAACAACAGCAGCATTTGCCTCTTTGCTGATGTCCGGCAATTCCTTTCCTATATCCTCATTTTTTGATACATCTGCTACCTGGGAAGCTACATCCTCCATTCCGACACTGTTACCGTTGTCAGCTGCCATATCCTCAACTTTTTTCCCGCAAACAGGACAAACCTTCATATCCGGTCCAAGTTCGCAACCACAATTATCACAATACATGACAGTTCCTCCTTATTTAATCTTGAAGAAAAATTCTTCATTTGAAAGCTGTATCGTACTATTATCCGGGATCACAACCTCAATATTGCTGTAAAGCATCTCCCCATTCAGGTATGTGTGATTGGTTGAATTATTATCCCTTAAATAATAAACACCATTTATATTTGTGATATAAGCATGTCTTCTGCTGACAGATTTATTGTCTGTAATCTTGAAATCAACACCCTGGTCTGCCTTACCCATACAGAATACCTGCTTATTAATATAAATCTTCTCTCCGGTTCTTTTTCTGACAAGAATTGGACGCTTCAGACCATCACTTAATGATTTCGACAATACTGTTGTCTCATCCTCGCTGTCATCCGGCTTTCTGGTTTGTCTGTCCTCGGACAGTCTGCCAATCTCTTCGTTTCTTCTTCGAACCTCCATCGCCAGTTTTCTGGCTTCTTCATTGTTCTTTCTGGCTTCATATTCTGCACGCATTCTGGCTTCCTCTGCGCGCATCTCTTCTTCCCGTGCCAACCGAACTTCTTCTGCCAGTCTTTCTGCTTCTGCCGAAGCTCTCCGGAATTCTTCTTCCGCCTGACTTGCCTGTTCCTCTGCCAGTAATCTGGCTGTATTTATCTCTTTTTTAGAATTCTCATCCTCCGCTTCCCGCATCTTACATGCATATAAAACTGCGGTCTGTGATTTGTTATTATATTCTTTTTCTGCGGCCTGTTTGTCAATCTCTGCCTGTATTCTGGCAGCTTCAGCGAGCATCCGCATCTCCTCTGCAGATCTGGCAACATTTGCCTGCTGTTTTGCATACTCTGCCAGCCGTTTTGCCTCACTCTCGGCGTGGAGCCTTGCGATCTCGGCATTTCTGGCAGCTTCCTCGGCACGAAGAATATCAGTCTCCGTCTTCGCATGATTTGCTGCAATCTCTTTGGTCTTTGATGATGTTTTCTCCGTATTTACCAGCAACTGGCTCTGCGCCCGTAACTCCCGGATAAACAAATTGAACTGGATCGCATTGAATTCCTTGTGTCCATTCAGATACTCTATGATCTGATTTGCACATTCGATCGCCGGTGTATGTGCATAGACAAGCACTGACAGAAAACTTCTGATAAACTCTTCTACACCTGTCATATCTGATGGATTATCAAATGGGAGAAATATCAACTGTACACTGAAATCATTCAATCTTACATACATATATTTCAGGTCAAATACGATCTTTCCCAATTTCAGACCGTTATGTACCATAGACACCATCTGTCTGCTGATACTGTACAAATACTCTACCAGTTCATCCCGGAATATCGGCTTCCCGATCAACTGTTCCATCGTCAGATCACCTTCAATACAGTATTCCAGTATTCTTTCACCTTTTACAAATGTTTCTTTACAGGTATTTGTATTTCCCGCAAAAGGCACATTATATATCTTTATCTCTTCCTGGTTCAGTGTCATTGATTCATCTAATTTGTAACGAACTCTCTGTTCCCTGCTCTTTTGCGTCATAAAGCCCTCCTCCACAAAGGAATCTTTCATTTATATGTCTCCTGAACGCCCCTTTTCTGTTACTCAAAAATAGTTTCAGAAAATGGGACAAACTCCCAGAGTTATTATAACAAACCACTTTGTAAAAGTAAATGCACAACAAAAAAGAGACTGGAAACATTCCAATCTCTTTTCAAGAGGCGCGAGCCGGATTTGAACCGGCGATGACGGTGTTGCAGACCGGGGCCTTACCACTTGGC
>OGOY01003006.1_pt1 | contig 13751 bp, 7 predicted proteins | sample 1552811 | NCBI WGS metagenome assembly OGOY01 (sample SAMEA2580132, study PRJEB22360) | human gut metagenome | biome: human gut; feature: human-associated habitat; material: faeces | place: Denmark | collected 2008/2010 | reverse complement strand
GGTTTTTCCCGGAAAAAAAAGAAGAAGAGGAACGGGGGGAGCCATTTTTGCGGGAACATGGCGTGAAAACGGTCCAGAATGGAGGTATTTAAATCCGCATAAGGGGACCTGTGTTGATGATAAGACAGGAGGCAAAAAGAATGAAAAATGCGAAGAAAAAGGGGAAAAGTTACAGTCAAGGCTGGTTTGGACGTCAGTCAAGGCGTTTCATGTCAGTGCTTTTGTGCAGCAGTATGTTGAGCACAAGCCTGGCAAATACAGCCGCATTTGCAGCTGCCACATCCGAAGAAGGGGATGAAAGACAGGAATTTTCATTGGAAAAAGAAGTCCTCAGGCAGGCAATCCGGGATGCTGCTAAAAAAGGGAAGACAGTAAAAGAGGATGCATTTACGTTTTCCGGCGATGAGGCAGAAACCTACGAGGGACTGTTTGAAGAAGGAAATCTATATGAACTGCATCCAGATTTCGAGAAGAAAAACGACCGGCTTACTTTGAAAATGTATGCCCGCTTAGAGGATGAAGAGGACATGGATCAGTATACGATCAGCGGAAATGAAGAAATTATTTTCCTGATGACCAACTCTTCTTCAAAAGAGCGCACCGGACGGATTCTGGTGGATGGAAGAGCCAGCGCATGGATGACGGTTGCGCCATTTGGTGAAGTAAAAAAGCAGGTTGAGCTGGAGACAGAGGAAGCGGTTCCGGTCGAGATAGAAAATGAGGTAAAAGAACCGGAAAGTGCAGTTCCGGCAGGAAGTGAAGATATCACAGAAGAGGATACGGCTCTGGAGGACGATGTAAAAGAGCAGGAAAATGCTTCAGATGCAGGTAACAATCAAATAAAAGAAGAATCGGAAGCAGCGGATGACAAGAAAGATTTATCGGAACCGGATTCTGAGAACGAGAATGAAAAAGCAGACATGGATGCGTTCGAAACAGATACATCCGATGCAGATACATCGGATTCAGAAAATGACAGCGCCCAGGACGAAGATTCAGTTCAGGTATCACGTTCGGCTCATTTTTCGATGTTTTTGACTTCAGCTGCAATGGCATCTCCGTCTGATGCAAAAGAAGAAGAGAACGATGAAAACGAAAAAAATAAGGCGATTGTAGGCGACGAAGCAGAAGAAGACAATTTCGAACGCATTCTGGGGGATTCATATGAAACGGTAGGCATTAAGAATGCATCCGCAGCCGCATTTGTAACTTCCGCGATGGAGCTTGGTCTGACAGACGTAGCTGTTTTGTCGGCAGTGGAAGTGGAAGAAATTCCACACTGGCAGATTTCGAAGTCTAAAAAAGCTACCAATCTGGACGAAAACTTTGAATCCCAGGTAACACTTTCCCTTCCGTCAGCGGAGGAAAAACTGGAAAATGACATTGTGTTTGTGCTGGATAAATCTACCAGCGTGCAGCTGGAAAATGAGGCGTTAGAGATGCTTAAGGAGCTGCAGGCGCAGGCAAAGAAAAATGGCGCAAAAGTAAAGGTTGGAGTCGTTATTTTTAATAAAGAAGCGCATAAGTCTGACTTTATGGATTTGGAAACCCAGTATGATGCGATTGCGGCAGCGATCCGTGAGAATATTAGCAGCGGAACGAATCTTTCGGCTGGAATCCTTGCAGGCAAGAAAATGCTGGATGAGGATACGCAGGTGGCAGCAGGAAGAAAGAGCCTGGTGCTTTTAAGCGATGGCATTACCTATATTTTTGGGGAAAAACCGACGGCGGTTGCCTGGGGATTTGAGAATGATGGTTCAGAACATTCCTGGGCGGGACCGGATAACTGGATTCTTAAATATGGGAATAATAAAGCATTATCGGAGGATGAGTGGAACAAGCGCCTGGGTACAATCAAAGCGCAGATGGATGCACAGGGCGATGAATTTGACCATCCATATGAGCAAGGAGATTTAACGCCATGTACCCCACCTGGTGAAGGAAAAGAACGTGCCAATAGCGTTGATAAAGCACTCTATCTTTCCTATGAGGCATATCTGGAAGCGGCGAAGGAACAGTATCACTGCTATGCGATGCCGATTGGTTCATCTGCTGGTGAAAGCTATCCATGGGGACCGAGCTTTGTGAAATATCTGGCAGACGGAAAAACGGTAAGTTTTGAAGATATCAAAAATGATATCCTTTATGCCGTCGATCGGGACTCGACTGTGGAAGATTATATGGGTTGGGTCAAGGATGATTACAATTTTGACTTAAAGAGCATCGACCGTCTGACCGTTGGCGGCAGGGAGCTTTCTAAATGGAAAGATGGAAATACCGTTTATTTTGGAAATGAAGACGTGAATGCAGCTCAGTATCGTTTTAAGGTGGAATACGATCCGTCGGATAAGGAAGGCGGAGAACATTTCATCTGGACGATGAATGAGGCGGTAAAAAATAATGAACCGGTGCAGCTGACCTATACGGTAAAACTGGTAAATCCGAAGAACAATCCAGGAGAATCGTATGGACGGTACGATGAAGACGGAAGTGAAGAGTATGATGGACTTTATACGAACCAGAAAGCAGTGCTGCATCCGGTTGGAAGCGATCAGGAAAAAGGAAAAACGGAAGTATTTTCGAAACCGACTGTATCATATACGATTCCGGGAGGAGAACTTCCGACGATTCCAGAGGGGGGAACTTCTAAATCGAAGACAGCAGAACAGCTGGATGAAAATTTTAAGTCTCAAGTGGCTTTGTCCTTGCCGTCAGCGGAGGAGCAGCTGGTAAGTGATGTGGTGCTTGTCTTAGATAAATCAACCAGCACGGGACTGAAAGAGCAGGCATTGGAAATGCTTCAGAACCTCAAGAAAGAAGTGCAGGAAAAGGGAGCAAAGGTCAAAGTGGGAGTAGTGCTCTTTAACAAGGAAGCGCATGCGGATGGATTTATGGATTTGGAGACCCAATATGAGGCGATTGAAGCAGCCATTTGTCAGGAGATTAAGAGTGGAACCAATCTTCACGCAGGTATTTTAGCGGGTAAATCGATGTTAGACCAGGATACAGGAGTGTCAGATGAACGCAAGACACTGGTAGTTGTCAGTGATGGTATTACCTATATGTTTAATGAGAATCCGACGGCGGTTGCCTGGGGATTTATGGCAGATTCTCCGAAACATTTTGCAGGACCGGATAACTGGAAATCCAAGTATGGAAATAATCAGGCACCGACGGACTGGAATGCATGGCTGACCGGCATAGGAGCCAGACTTTCAGAGCAGAAGGATACACACGACTATCCATATGGAACGGAACCGGATGCATCGCTTATTACACCGGTGGAGGAAGCAGGAAATTATGTGAATTCGATCGATAAGGCATTATATCTTTCATACGAGGCGTACGCACAGGCAGCTTCGGAAGGATATCACTGCTATGCGATGCCGATTACGCCGCCCGGAACGGCAAGTAACTATGAGTGGGGAATGAGTTTCATGCGGTACCTCGCGAATGGAAAGCAGGTTTCATTTGACAGTATAGAAAATGATATTTTGTATGCCGTTGATAAAGGTTCTGTTGTGAAAGATTATATGGGCTATGTGAAAGAGGATTATAACTTTGATTTCGATCACTTAGACCAGCTGACAGTAGGGGGAAAAGCGCTTTCTATGTATCAGGAGGGCAACACCTGGTATTTTGGAGACGGAGAACCGGGACCGCAGAATTACCGTTTTAAAGTGGTATATGACGCGGGAAATAAGGCAGAGACAGAGATGTTTACCTGGTATATAGAAGAACCAGTTTCAAACTTTGCACCGGTGCAGCTTACCTATACCGTAAAACTGATAAACCCAAAGACGGCGGATGGAACCTATGGAAAATATGATCGGGACGGCAGCCAGCACTATGAAGGGCTCTATACCAATCAGGAGGCGGTCCTGTATCCGGTAGACAGCCGTGGAAATGAGTATCGGCCAGAAGAATTCCCGAAGCCGACCGTATCATATGTGGTAGAACATGGAAGCCAGGAACCGGGATCTGATCCTAACCCGACCCCGAATCCAGGCAACAACGGAGGCGGAAGCCACGGCGGTCACGGAGGCGGAAGTAGTTCTGGCAGTAAAAAGTCTTCGACCACAACCGCGTCGGGACCGGCAGCCCAGCCGACGGAACCGGTTACGCCGGTTGTACCAGAACCTCAGCCGGTTGTACCGGCAGAAGGACTTCCGAAGACCGGGGATACGGATCGGATGGATGTGCCGATGGCTCTGCTGGCAATTGGAATGATGGCAGCAGCTTATGTATTAATGACGGGCAGAAAAAAGACGGAAGAGTAAGACGAGACATAGAAAAATAAAAATTGCCCGGTTATAAGAGCAGGGTTGTAGGGCGGCGCCAGAAAAAATGGCGCTGTCCTAAAACTATGCTGTTATCTGTTTCGTTTTGTATGCAAATTAATACATCATTTATAAAAATATATAATTTGCTTAACAAATAAAGGCGCAGAACGTTTCGCGGGCAAAGATGGAGGGATCGATGCAAAAGTGGACACGGAAAGCAGCGGCTGTGATAGCGGTCATCTGTCTGGCGTTCGGTACAGCGGGGGTGGCAATGCATAAATGGGATGAAATGCGTCAGGAGAAGGCGCATGAAGAGCTGACCGCTCAGGTTGTGGGAATGTCGGAAGCAGGGACGACAGGAGAAACAATGCCGGAGAAAAAAGTGCCAGAAGTGGAAAATGAGATAGGTGAGACGGATGCAATAAAGGAGACAGAATATGTGTCAGCAATTGATTTCGCAGTGCTGGATTCCCAGAATCCGGACGTCGTTGCCTGGATTCAGATTCCGGGAACTCAGATCAATTATCCGGTGGTTCAGGGGAAGGACAATGATTATTACCTGCACCGTGACCTGAACGGGCAGAAGAGCACGGCGGGCACGATTTTTCTGGACTATGCCGATCGGGCAGATTTTTCGTCCCTGCATAACGTGCTGTACGGCCATCACATGAAGAATGGAAGTATGTTTAAGGACATTTCCAGATACAAGGATCAGGGCTATTTCGATCAGCATTCAGAAATCATTCTTTATACGCCGGAGCGGGAGATTCATTTAAAAGCCCTGGCGGCTGTCTGCACATCGCCGGATGCGATCCGACGGAAAACGGAGTTTGCATCGGGAGAAGAATTTGCGTCATATATTCAGCAGATGACAGCGGGCGCGAGCGCGTCCGCGCCGATCGAGGGAACGATCATGCGTTTGTATTCATTTGTGACATGCAGCTATGAATTTAACAATGCCCGGACAATTCTATATGCGTATGAGGCGGCAGAATAGAATGGGAAATAGATCTATAACAGGAGGTAAGAATATGAAGAAGTTAGAGACAAAGGGGAGGAGTCGGAAACAGAGGCATCATTTGTTTCATAAAGAAATGAAGCAGATGAAGCGTCTTTTGTCTGTCTGTTTGTGCACCAGTATGATCAGTACCAGTATTGGAAGTACGACGGCGCTGGCAGCAACGGCTCCGCTGTTGGAAAAGAATGAGGCGGAAGAAGAAAATCAGAATTTTGTCCTGGATCAGGAAGAGCTGAGTGAGGTACTATTAAAAGCGGTGAAAGGAAAACCGGTCAAGGAAGATGCCCTAACCTTTGAGGGAGAAGAATCAGAAGCGTATGAGACACTGTTTCAGGAAGATGGTTCCCTCTTTGAATTGCATCCGGATGTGAAAGCACCGGACGGAAAGGTAAATTTAAAGGTCTATGCGAGACTGGATGAAAAAGAGGATCTGGATCATTATACGATCACGGGCGAGGAAGAAATTTTATTTCTGCTGTTAAATCGTTCTTCTGAGAAAGAATATGGGCAGATAGAGGTAGATGGAAAACGAAGCGGAAAAGTTTCGATTCTCTCATCTAAAGAGTTAAAGAAGCAGATCCAGGATGAAGAAACGGAAGCTGTGGAAAAAACAGGTGTTTCGAATTCGAATGGTGCGGACGAAGAATCAAATGAAACGGCTGGAGAACCTGAAAAGAAAGAAAATGTAAAAGAAATAGATACGCAGGAACCAGAAAAATGGAATCCGGCGGAAACTCCGGAAAATGGGGATAAGTCAGAGAATCCGGCGAGCGAGCCGGAAAAAGGTTCAGAGACGGAAAATCCGGCGAATGAAGCAGGAAACGAGGCAGAAGCAGAGAACCCGGCAAACGAGCCGGAAAAGAGCCAGGAAGCAGGCTCGGGTGCGGGTGATGCGGGAAAAACAGGTACCCCAGAAGAAAAGGACAGTCAGCCGGATGCAGATTCGGGCTCAGAAAAGGAAAAGAATGATTCTGCAGGCAGCGAAGCAGGGGACGTGGCGCAGGTATCGCGATCGGATCATTTTAAGATGTTCCTGACAGCGGCACCGGCGACGGCGAGCGAGATGCGGACGGAAGATGAGACACCGGAGAAAGAAACGAATACAGACAGCCAGCCGGATGCGGAGACGGAAGTTGATATAGAAGACGGAGCAGAGCGCCTGCAGGGTGAGGCATATGAGAGCGTTCTTCTTAAAAATACGGCGGCTGCAGCATTCGTGACGACCGCTGCGGAGCTGGGGCTTTCCGGCAGTGTGGATGATGCGGTCTACACGGTTAATACAGATTCCGCTGTACTTACCCTGACGGTACCGGCGGGTGCGTTTGAAGAAAAAGTAAAGCTGAAAGCAGAAGAGATCAAGGACGGAAGCGAAGAACATCAGACACTGAGCACTCAGATCCAGGAAGAGGGATACCGCGCGGATTCCTTTACAGCCTTTGATGTGAAATTTGTAAACGAGGCAGGCGAGGAAGTCGAGCCATCCGAAGAAGTAAAGGTCAGCATTCAGTTTAAAAAGAATGCAGTTGAAAGTGAGACAGGAGAAAATCTGGAAGAGACAAAAATCCTGCATATCCATGAGGATGTCATCACAGAACTTTCTGAGGTTGAAATCCAGGATAGCACAGAGGACAGTGAAAAAACAGCAAAACTGACCTTTGGCGTCAACGAATTTTCTATTCTGCTGGCTTTAAACGAGGCAGCTGCCGGTGTGGCAGAGGTAAATGGGACAGCGTATGATACGCTGGAAGCTGCATTCGCGGCAGCAGACGATGGGGATACGGTGAAGGTGCTGAAAAACTGTGGACTGTCAAAAACTGTTTCAGTTGATAAAGCTCTTACACTTGATTTGAATGGAAAAGTAGTAAAAGTAAAAATAGTTCCGGAAGCAAAAGCAAAACAGACAATCAGTGCATTTGCGGTTGCGGAATCGGGAACCTTTACGGTTTTGAATGGTCTGCTTGGCGGAAGCGGCAAGGGTGCAGATAATCGTGCGATCGAGGCAAACGGCGGAACAGTCATTCTGAGGAATACGATTCTGGCAGGTTTTCAGGCGTTATCTGGAAACGGCGGCGCTGTTTGGATGAATGGCGGTACGCTGGAAGCAGAGAAATGTAATTTCGGTTATTTTACAAGGGAAGATAATAATTATAAAGAATATAGTGGACAGGGAAATTTCGCCCAGAGCGGAGGTGCTGTCTATACTTCTCAGGCAACAGTCAAAATGGAGAAGTGTAATTTGTTTTATAACAGTGCGATTGATATGACAGGAACGACCGGACAGTATTGGTTTGGTGGCGGTGCGCTTTTTGCAGATCGCGGAACGGTGACACTGAATGAAAATTATTTCTTCTATAATACATCTAAGGATTATGGTGGAGCAATCCATCTGGATGCGGTGCAGACGGCAGAATTGACAGGCAACCGGATTCGAAATTCACATGCTTATAACCATCGGATTACAGAGATGGCAGCCAGAGGCGGCGATGGCGGTGCGATTTACAGCCGTATATCGAAAACAGTTACATTGAAGAACAATACCATTACAGAAAGTACCAGCATGGGAAATGGTGCCGGGCTGTGGGTACTTGGAGAGGCTGATTGTGTTCTGACATTGGAAGGAAATACCATTGCTAAGAATGAAGCGGGTCAGCGTGGCGGCGGTGTGAAGCTGAATATGGATAAGAACAGCCAGGTGAATTTAATCAGTGGTTTGATCAGTGAAAATAGCTCGTCTGGCTTTGGCGGCGGAATTGATTACACGAATCACGAGAATCCAGCGCTTCATCTTACGAATGTACTGATAACAGGAAATCGGGCATCGCGTGGTGCAGGAATCTGGGCGTGCCCGACCTCGGAGACAGAGGTTTATTCTACTTTGGGCGGCGCTTTTTATGGAAATAAGGCAACTGGAAAGACAGGCGGTATTTCCTATTCTTATGAAGCATCAGGAGATGAGATCCGCTATGAAGGAATCGATACACCGGATAAGTTCTCGATTCAGAGCAACCCGCCGAGCGCAACTACCCACATTTCTGTTTCCGGCCGTTCTCTGGGCGGTGGTGTGCTCAGATGGTATTCCGATGAGGCGGAAAATCGCTATCAGGCTGGAAATCCAGAAGCGGCTCCGGCTATTTATACCAATACAAATAAGTCATTTGGTTTACATGGAGAGTTGAGTGAGGAACACCAGAAATTGGCGTCATCGGAGGCACAGCTTGTTATCAGTGACAATGTTTCCAAGCGCGGCGGCGGTATTGCAACGAACAGTCCAATCGTGATTGGTATGGAATATGCCGATGTGGCGGTAGAAGTAACTAAAAAATGGACCAAAGAAACTCACCCAGACCACGTGTACGTGGATCTCTACCGTGTAGGTGATACGAGCGGTGAAAAAGTGAAGCTCGACAGCCGCGTAGAACTGAATGCGGAAAATAACTGGTCGGCGTCGTTTGAGGATCTTCCGTCAAAATGCGTTTCGAATGGAGAAGTGGAAGATTGTCACTATATTGTGGAAGAAGAAACGCTGGAAGGATGGAAGGGAAGTTCCAGTACTGAATATGACAAGGAAAACAAGACCTATCACATTACACTGACCAATGCACCAATCCAGTACGGCAGCCTGACGGTTTCCAAAGAGGTCACCGGAAGCGGAGACAAGGAAAAAGTGTTCACGTTTAAAGTAACCTTGCAGGGCGGTACTGCATTGAACGGAATTTATGGCGATATGGAATTTGTCGATAATGTAGCAACATTTACATTAAAGCACGGCGAGAGCAAGTCGGCAGCCGGTATTCCAGAGGGGATCGCTTACACGGTGGAGGAGAGTGGAAATGAAGGCTATACCGTGACGAAAACAGGAGATGTGGGAACAATCGCTGGTGGAGAAACAGCAGTTGTAAAATTTGTCAATGCCATGAGCGGAGGAGATAATCCAACTCCAACACCAGATCCGACCCCGGATCATAATGGCGGTGGAAGCCATGGTGGTCACGGCGGAGGAAGTAGTTCTGGAAGTAAAAAGTCTTCGACCACAACCACATCTGGTCCGGCAGCAGAACCGACCGAACCGGTTGCACCGGTTGAATCAGAACCTCAGCCGGTTGTACCGGAAGAGGGACTTCCGAAGACTGGAGAAGACAGGATGAATGTGCCGATGGCTGTGCTGACAGTTGGAATGATGGCAGCAGCCTATGTATTAATGACAGGTAGAAAAAAGACAGAAGAATAGAATCTGGCATAGAAAAATAAAGATTGCACGGTCATAAAATCAGGTTGATAGGGCGTCACCGGAAAAGTAAGTAAAAAGGCAGCAGTAAAACAGACAAAAACGGAAAAAATAGTCTGTTTTGCTGCTGTCTTATTCTATCTCGAATCTCCCACGAATCTCCCCAGAGAAAGAATGCGGCTATCTTTAGATAAAATACTCCGCCTCACTTCTGCGCGTATAGTTCTGCTCCAGCATCGCGACGTGGGACAGAAAGGCCTCATTGTCGAAGTGTTTCGCGCCAGCCGGGCAGATCTTGATGCACGCCTGACATTTAATGCAGATACCGATGCAGGTGTCCGGTGCATCTGCCGGGATGGATCCCATCGGACAGACTGTTGCACAGATGCCGCAGCCAGTACATTTTTCCGGATCGGTGACTGGTTTGGCTTTCAGGAAGACAGCCGGTTTTCCGTCGGTGCCGAGCGGGGTGTAATATGGTCCGACCGGATCATCGCCGCGCACGGCAATCGGAGCCGGGATCTCGGTCAGGGAAGCGACCTTTTCAGCCGCCTTGATGCCGAACGCGTGGATCTGTGCGAGATCATCCGCATCTGGACGTCCGGTTGCCAGCTTGTCGCTGAATACGTGCTCGGTCGGGATACCGGCACCTGCGATGGTGTGGAAGCCGTGCGCCTCTAATTCATTGCGAAGCTCGATGAGCCCATTGTCGAAGTTACGGTTTCCGAAGACAGCCACCGGAATGGCGAGCGCGCCATTTCCCTCAAAATGGGTCTGTACAAATGGGAGCATCTTGTTCGGGATGCGTCCCGCGTAGACCGGGGTGCCGATGACGAGCAGATCGTCTGCCCCGTATGTATGAACTTTTTCGCGGCTTTTCGGCAGCGTGAAATCATAGGAATCCATCGGGACGCCGAGTGTGTCAGCGATCGCCTGCGCCAGCGTGGTAACAACCTTTTTCGCGTTGCCGGTCGGGCTGAAATAGACTGCGTGTACGTGATTGATTTTCATGAAAATACCTTCTCTTCGTATGCTTAAATTTAATTCGGTAAAATACCTTATTATAGTAGGTATTTTAATGGATTTATGGTGGGCTGTCAATGAAACTGGAGTTTTTTGGTTACTGGGCACGTATGCGTGAATGGTAATATGTTTTTTACAGAATCGCCCAAAATATCATTACATATGTCTTGTCACATGAAATAATATGTGCTATACTGGTGCGGATGCACAAATGAAGTTTTGGATTGAAAGAGAACTCTGTTTGCGATAGGAGCATAGAGTGGCAGATAGTATTCTGCGATTTGAAGGCTGAACTATCTGCGGGATAAAAAGATAAGTGCAAACTTATGGTATAGAAAGGAAGGCAACAAAATGGTCCGGGAGGAAAATTATGATGTGGTCATCGTCGGGTGTGGCGTAGGCGGTCTGTACACCGCTTTAAACCTGCCGTCGGAAGACCGGATCTTAATGATTTGCAAGGAAGATATAGAGAGCTGTGATTCCATGCTGGCGCAGGGAGGTATCTGCGTGCTGCGGGATGAGACGGATTATGATGCGTATTTTGAGGACACGATGCGCGCGGGACACTACGAGAACCGCAAGGAGAGTGTGGATATCATGATCCACTCCAGCCGGGATGTGATAAATAATCTGCTGAAATTAGGCGTAGGGTTTGACAAAAATCCAGATGGCAGTTTAAAATATACAAAGGAGGGCGCGCATTCGCAGCCGCGTATCTGTTTCCATGAGGACATCACGGGAAAAGAGATCACGACGACCCTGCAGACGCGTGTAAAAGAACTTCCGAATGTAGAAATCCGGGAATATACCGTTATGACAGATATTTTGGTTGAAAATGGTATCTGCACCGGCATTCTGGCAAAGAATGCCGCCGGCGATATTTTAAAGCTCCATGCGAAAGACACGGTTCTGGCGACCGGCGGCATCGGCGGGCTTTACAAGCATTCGACGAACTTCCCGAGCCTGACGGGCGATGGACTGGATGTAGCAAAGAAACACGGCGTGCGTCTGGAGCATCTCGATTATGTCCAGATTCATCCGACCAGCCTGTACAGCAAGAAGCCGGGACGCAGCTTCCTGATTTCAGAATCGACCCGCGGCGAGGGGGCAGTTCTGTTAAATGGAAAGGGCGAGCGCTTTGTCGATGAGCTTCTGCCGCGTGATGTGGTGACGCAGGCGATCGAGAAGGAGATGGAAAAAGAGGGCAGCGATCATGTATGGCTGTCGTTTAAGGCAGTTCCGGAGGAGACGATCCGGAACCATTTTCCGCACATTTATGAGGAGTGCTTAAAAGAGGGCTACGATATCACGAAGGAACCGGCTCCGGTCGTACCGGCGCAGCATTATTTTATGGGCGGTATCTATGTTGATCATTTCTCCGAGACGACGATGGACCACCTGTATGCGGTTGGTGAGACGAGCTGCAACGGCGTACACGGAAAGAACCGGCTTGCCAGCAACAGTCTGCTGGAAAGCCTTGTATTTGCAGAGAGAGCGGCAGGCAAGATCGCCGGACGGGAGGACGAAGAGTATGAATCCAATTACGATGCAGCTTGTTGCGGATGAGTATATCCGCATGGCGTTAAAGGAAGATATCAACAGTGAGGACGTTTCGACGAACGCGGTCATGCCGGAATACCGCAAGGGCGAGGTACAGCTCTTAGCCAAGGCAGACGGTATTATCGCCGGTTTACAGGTGTTTGAGCGCGTGTTTAAACTTCTGGACGAGGCGACCGAGACAAAATTTGAGGTAAAAGACGGGGATACCGTCACAAAAGGGCAGTTTTTAGGCGTGATCACCGGCGACATCCGGGTGCTTCTTTCCGGCGAGCGGACGGCGCTCAACTATTTACAGCGGATGAGCGGCATTGCGACCTATACGAATCAGGTGGCGAAGCTTTTAGAAGGAACGAAGACGACGCTTTTAGATACGCGCAAGACGACCCCGTGTATGCGTATATTTGAAAAATATGCAGTCAAGGTTGGCGGCGGCAGCAACCACCGTTACAACTTATCGGACGGCGTGATGCTCAAGGATAACCATATCGACGCAGCCGGCGGAGTTAAGGCGGCGGTTGAGGCGGCGAAGAAATATGCTCCATTTGTCCGCAAGATCGAGGTGGAGACGGAAAATCTCGATATGGTGCGCGAGGCAGTGGAAGCGGGCGCTGATATTATCATGCTGGACAATATGACCCCGGACGAGATGGCGGAGGCGATCCGCATCATCGACGGACGCGCCGAGACGGAGTGTTCCGGAAATATGACGAAGGAAAATATCGCAACGATCACGAAATTAGGTGTAGATTATGTGTCCAGCGGCGCGCTGACGCACTCGGCACCAATTCTGGATTTGAGCCTCAAACATCTGCGGGCATTATAAAAATTTAAAAACTAAGAAAGGACAGGGAAAACAGGATGGAAACAACGATGACAGGAGTACAGCGGAGAAAGAAAATAATGGAAATGCTGGGACAGTCATCCACACCGCTTTCCGGCGGGGCGCTGGGGCGGGCAGTCGGCGTGAGCCGTCAGGTGGTGGTGCAGGATATCGCGCTTCTGCGTACCGAGGGACACCCTGTCCTTGCGACTGCCCGCGGTTATGTGCTGGAGGTGCCGCACCAGACGGAACGCCTCTTTAAAATGTGCCATACGACCGAGCAGACGCGCGAAGAGCTGAATACGATTGTTGATCTGGGCGGCGAGGTGCTGGATGTCATGGTCAACCACCGCATCTATGGAAAGGTATCGGCGCCGTTAAATATCCGCAGCCGCCGCGATGTTGAGGCATTTGTGGAAAATATCCGGACTGGGCGTTCCGCGCCGCTTTTAAACGTGACATCGGGCTATCATTTCCATCACGTGGCTGCCGATCAGGAGGAGATTCTCGACGAGATCGAGGCAGCGCTGCGGGAAAAGGGATTTCTGGCGGACTTCCTGTCATACGAGCAGGAATAGGGGGAAAGTCAAAAGAAATGAATTTTTGAAATTATTTTAAAAAATATGAAATTTCCTGTTGACATTCTTTTTCAAATGTTATATACTATCTTTGCTGTCGATGAGACAGACAAGCAGTTGGCTGAGAGGTCAGATGCGGGAATGGTTACAGTGCCGGATAAAACGGTCAGAATCGCAAAATGAATATGAGTCTGTAGCTCAGCTGGATAGAGCAACGGCCTTCTAAGCCGTGGGTCGGGGGTTC
>OGOY01002994.1_pt1 | contig 13791 bp, 6 predicted proteins | sample 1552811 | NCBI WGS metagenome assembly OGOY01 (sample SAMEA2580132, study PRJEB22360) | human gut metagenome | biome: human gut; feature: human-associated habitat; material: faeces | place: Denmark | collected 2008/2010 | reverse complement strand
TTGAGATTGATAAGGGCGGGAGGAAGATCCGAACCGTCTATACGCGGGTCTTCTTTGCTGATCTTCTTTATCAGTTGGTATTGCAGCCATAACATTTGTTTGTCGTCACTTGCGGTCAGTCTGATATCAGAGCCTTTGCAGGCTACTTTGAATCCTCTCTGCAATGTTGGGTCTATCTGTATGATGATGCGCCACATGTCCATTTCGGAAACGCCAAAAGCTACTATTTCATCGTCGTTTGCACGCTTCTTGAGATGCTCGTACAGGTATTTCGCCCACCGGGTGTCTCTGTCGGTCGGATCCTCACCAATGGTGACGAGATACCCTTCTTTAGATGGGAACATCTCCGTGCGTGCCTGCATACGGCAGCCGGATAAAAGGCAGCAAATACATATCATTCCTGCCAATACAGGGCCAAGCGTATCAGAATGAAATATAAACTTGTGCATAGATGTTATATAAGTTTTTATAGCGTGTCGATATGGATTCTATCTGGTTGGACGGACTTGTCCCTCGCACCGTATTGGTTTGGTTATAATAGGTGTTCCAAGTGCCCATCAAGCCTATGGTAATGTTGGGACTGACCATATACTGACCTCCCAATCCCACCATGGTATTGGTGTGAGAGAAAGAGCCGGGCAGCGCATAGTCCAGTACGGCCGTTTCCGGTGCCGATCCGATGCTTGCCATGGCGTTGATATTTGTCTTTGTATCGCTCGCCGGGAAGTATTTGGCGCCAATCTGCGCATTGTAATAGAAGTTAGAGTTGAAGAAGTGCATATCGATCTTCGTGTTGAGACGAACCACTTCAATGGTCTTGGCTAATTCTCCGCCTACAGTGAGTAGGTTAGTCTTTGACTCATTCCAACCCGTAAACAGATAGCCATTGTCTCCGGTGCCACCTGCAAAGAATTCATCGTTCCATTCATAACGCTTTGTGTAGGCGGCTACCCGTCTATAACCCACATGTGCGCCTATTTCCCAATCATTCTTGAGATAATGCCGTAAAGCGACATCAGCCGTTATGTCCGGGAAGTATTTGGTCGCAAAGGCTGCATTGGCCGTGAGGCTCCACTTCGGTGAGAAGTGATGCGTCCACTCACCTTGTACCTGAATGCCGACTCCTCCCGGTGTCTGTTCTTCAGCCTCCATGCTGTCGCTTGCCGAGCCGCTTCGTCCTGCATAGTTGAGACGTCCCGTGTAGCTGTTCTTCTGGCCTTTTCGAGTGTATTCAGCGGTGGCAACGGAGGTAATGATGTCTTCTTCTCCGTAGCGTGCACGCAGGTAGGTCAAAGCAATCTCATTCTTGAGCATCATGCTTCTAAGGCCCGATAAGTGTCGTTGGAAAGAGCGATATTCCATGATGGATGGCTCGTAGTACTTTTGGTAATAATAGGCTGAATCCGCTTGACGGTTGGCTTCATATACCACTCCCTTGGTGTACTTCAATGATTTGTTCTGACTGTCGTAAAGCAAAGCTGTATCAAGAACAGCGAGAGCCTTTTCCGGTTCTTTCGCCTTTGTCAGTTGCAGGGCACGATATTCACTGCTTTGTGAGAATGCGCCTATAATCTCTTTGTTACTCGGGTATTTATTGAGTATCGGTTTCAGGAATTCCAAAGAAGCTTCGTATCTCTTGTCACGCTCAAGGACAGTAGCCCTCTTTGCCTGATAGAACGGTTCTTCAGGATAATAATTGATCCCTTGAGCCGTATATTTCTCGAATTCATCGTATTTTCCGAGTAAACCGGACGAATTGATGGCATACCGTAATCCGAGATCGCTCGATGGATTCAGGCTAATTAGCTTAACAGATTCCTCGTATGCTTTCTTCGTAGCTCCGGCTTCCATACATTTCTTGATGTACGGCACTGCTAGTTCCTCGTATCCGATAACATAGAAAATGCGCATATCCTCATCGCTCTGCTCGATGGCAGATAGATACAGTTGCAAAGCCTCTTCGGTTTTATCCATTTTATCGAGAATAAATGCCCTTTTCAACGTGCCGTTTTCGTAATCAGGGAAGTGAAGAGTGATGGTGTCCAATGTGGCAAGTGCTTCATTGTAACGTTTCATATTGATATAGCAACTCAAGGCTTTTTCCCATGCGGCACCGTTCACTTCATTGTCGTCTACATGTTTTTGAGAAACGAACAATACGTGCGGCAATGCTTCTGCGTACAGACCAAGTTCCATCAGTTTTTCAGCTTTCTTCATGTGTTGTGCGCTCATGGCAAGCGTAATATCATAATCATCAGGATACATCTCATACATCTTTTTCAGCGTTGAATAGGCAAGATCATCCTCATTCATCTGGCGATAAAGCATATATTCTTTATAAAGAATTCCTTTATCATTGTTGCCATATTGTTTTTTAGCTTCTCTGATATAGAAGAGTGCGTCATCGGTATATCCCCGGGTGACGGAAGTGTTCAGCAGGTAGTCTAATGCTTCCTTGTTCTTATTACCTCCTTCGTAGGCCATGCCATATAATACATAAGGATCCCGCTGCTTCTCTGCTCGGGCAGCCTCCATTAACAGGTCGTTATACATACGCCGTATGGCAGGGCTGTTGTTTCTTCGCATTTGCTCGCGTATAAACACCAGAGCTTCCGGATAACGTGCCAATTCACTAAGGATACTCGCCCTTTTGACGATAAGCGCACCGCTTCCCGGTATGGCAGCCAAACCGTTGGATGACCAGCCTAGAGCAGCTTCCCGGTTTCCTTCCTGTAAATGCAGGTTAATGATGTCCAGATAATATTCTTCGTTTTGAGGAGATACTTTGATGAGCTCCGTCAGCTTTTCGATAGCCTCTTTTCGGTTACCACCTTTTTTCATTTGCTGGTAGCCTACCTCCATGCTGTAGATATAATCCTTCCTTAGAATCGTATCGTTCGGGTAAATCTGATTGATTCGTTTCAACAGACGGTCTGCTTCCACATCGTTGTTCTGCTTGCGGTACAGTTCAATCTTTCTTCGCCATAAACCTCTCCAATACGGATTCACTTCCAGCAACTCATTAACGTAACAAATAGCACTGGAATAATTCTCGGTGATATCTTCTACATCTACCAGCAGATGTTTGGCATTGACGTTGTTGTAATTGTCATCTATCGCTTTGACAAGATGATAACGCGACTGGTCATAGTTCTTTTCGTGGAACCAGTATTTTCCCATGAGCCATTCAAGGTCAGAAACATTCGGGTATTTCTGAAGGCCCTCCTCCAACAGCTCTTTCCCTGCTTCCCATTCCTCGTTCGCAAAATGCTCCTGTACAATCTGGGCATATTGCTCCGGTGTCTGGAATCCGTTGTCGGTCCCGGAGGAAGAGGTTATCAGTAAAAACAGACAACCTAATATGGTGATCTTATGGAGAAATTCTCTGTTCATTCTATCTTGTCTTTAATCTTTCTTTCTTGTTTAAATCGTAGCAGGTTCGGGCTTCATTGCCGTTATATCAGTACCGTCTGCACTTTCTTCTTTCTGCTTGAATCCCTTACGTTCCATGTTTTTCCACTTGAAGTCTCTATTGGTCAGATAACTGAGGTATCCTCTCAATGAACAGAAAGTGATGATGGGATGATAGAAGATAGGCTCTAATATGGACGCAATGATAATCCACAGGTATTCATATCCTCTTTTATATAGCATCCCGACATAGTAGTCGTAGGTAATAACAACGATGGAAAGGAACTGGCAGAACGTATAGATCGTCAGGTAAATCATCCATGCCGTGTTCCAGTTGACTGCTCCTGTAAAGGCCAGATAGATAAATACTATCAAACCGACGAGCTCGATGATCGGCGCTAGAAACTCAAAAACGAACATATAAGGCAGAGTTAACAGTCCCATCTGTTTATACGTCTTTTTGAAAATCATCTTACGATGGATATTAAGTGTCTGGAACAATCCCCGTGCCCAACGGGTACGTTGCCGGTAAAGCATTGCCAGGTTGGGAGGTCCTTCCGTCCAACAACAAGTATCAGGAATCTGTACGATCTTATAAGGACGGGAGAAGTCGCACATATATCCTACCATGCGGGTGATGAGGTCCATGTCTTCGGCAAAAGAGGGAGCATCGTATCCTCCGGCTGCAATCGCTACCGAACGATCGAAAAGACCGAATCCACCGGAAACATTCGGCATACCATTGATAGCGGACCATCCCATCTTACCAATCAGATAAGAGCGCATATATTCCAGATTCTGGAAAAGTGGAATCGGTGTACGGGGAGTTCTAACGTCTATGATTTGTCCGTCTTTCACGACGCATCCGTTAGCCATCAACATCGTTCCGCTGACTGCAATTACTTGTTTTTCTGAAGATATAATGGGCGAGATACAACGATAAAGAGCATACTTTTCCAAAATGCAATCCACATCCGTGCAGATAAAATAAGGATGAGAAGCAACGTTGATACCCGCATTGGATGCATCCGCTTTGGTTCCTCCATTTTCTTTGTCTACAACGATGAGTCGGCTGTATTTCGGGTTGGAGGATTTGAGGAGTCTTCGGAACGGTCTGGTTTTGATTCGCTCGATATAAGCATAGGGCACTTCTACCAGTTCATAATATTCGGTCATCTTTTCCAATGTACTGTCCGTACTTCCATCATTTACAATAACCACCTCGAAAAGCGGATATTCCAATGCAAGCATGGAGTTCACATTATCAATGATTGTCTTTTCTTCATTGAAGGCAGGAGCAATTACCGAAATGCCCGGTGTATAGGGGGATTCCTTGATTGTTTTCCGCATATAGCTTTCCACATAGTAATCCTTTCTCCGTTTTAGAGAAATGAAAGAGAGGAAGGCGAATGTGACGAAGAATATCGCCAGCATGCTCGTATAAAAGAATACGAAATAATTGAAGAATGTAAATATTATATCTCTCATGTTCTCTAGTTTAACTGGTTGATTAACGGATGCTTGGTGTGGGCAAACAATATAGCTGTGTGGGAATCTGCTTTTCTTTCCAATTGATCGAATGTTTTCCTTCCCATTGCACTATACTCATAGAGGGCTTTGAGTATGACTCTCTTGGTTCCCCAGTTATCTGCTTCATCATAAGCATTGTAAAGAAATCCTAAAGCCTTATCGGTCTTTAGATCCGCAATAGCCGAAATGATTTGTCGTTTGACTTCTTCCGGTTGTACATTATACATTTCAATCAGCTTAGGTTCAACCTCTTTGTATTTTAGTTTACCTAAAGTCTTGATCGCTTCACCTCGTATTTCCACAGAACGGGCATTGAGTTGCTTCGCGAGAATTGGGGCACTTTCGGTTTCATTATATAGCCGGATTTCGTTGATAAAGAATATCTTAACGTTTTCTTCAGCTGAAGTATTCACCCATTTAATAAAGGTGGGTGTGTTATATCCCACTTTCTTACGGTGCTCCAAGATAGCGTGTAACTCCATCATGTCCCATTGCCTTAACTTCATGCCGATGTCTTCGTCGAAGAAGCGGAACGGGTCACCCTGGCTTAACCACATATAAGTATAGCGTGCCGAGTTTCTTAGTTCTAGTTCACGATGATAGAGGAAACGCACCAATACCGCTTCAGAGGCATAGCCATTGATGGACTGAATAAGTTTCAGAGCTTGTATCTTTGATCTTTTGGAACCGAATTGAAGTTCGCGTTCAAGGAAACGTGTGATTTGGAATACGGTTTGAATCGTTTGATAGTTTAGTTCATTGATCTCATCTTCATGCACACTCTTGATTTCTGTTAATAGTTGAGTGATAATGCGTAACTCGTTAGGTTTCGGGCGCTTTTTCGTATCATATTCTAATCTGTCAGCTATCTCTTCTTCACTCAATGTGTTGGAATCTAGTGAGATAGATTTCATTTCTTCATAATACTTATCAAATGCTTTATTGTATTTCCGCTTCTCTTTTCGCCTTTTAAATATACCATATATAATATGGAATAGGAGAAATAAGTACGCAATAATACAAAACATTACAGCAATTGAGCATATTCTTATGATTAAAGGATAGCCAATAAACTTGTAATATATCCAATAGAAATAATATTCTATGTAATCTATACCATACAGTACTTGATCCATTTCCCTTGATATATTTATATATAGAACTTGTATATTCGGAATAAAAGCTCTATATTTGTTGTATTGAATGTTCTGTCTAATGCAAATATACGAAATAACTTGTATATATTATCCAGTGTTCATGAACAGGCCTTTTGAGCCCTATTTTAGCTCTTGTGATTATTCTCGATGGAAAGGATTGAAATTACAAATAAAGGCAAGCAAAAAGCTATTAGGAGTTAAATATATTTTTGATAAGTTAACAAATGGAGCCTGAAAATAAGTGTGATAAGCCAGGTTCTCATGCGAAACAAAAACAAACAATAAATTTAAAAATTAAATTAAGATGAAAATTAAAAGTTTGATGTATGTCCTTATGGGGACAATGTTGGTTACTACTTCCTGCTCTGATAATGAGTTGGAAAAAGGTAACGATGGTTTGGGAACTGTTGACCCGGTAAATGCTTCTGCACTTGTGAATGTATATTCCGATAAAAGTGGTTCTGAAGCGAGTCTGCTTGTGGGAGATGTATTAGTGAAAGATTCCCGTACTCTTACGTTGAATGTTCCTGCTGCTTGCGAGAAAGTGTATATGAAATACAATACAGTTTCGGGAACAGAAGCTACAAAAGAATTTGCTTTGTCTCCTGTTAGTCGTGGTGTAGATCAGAGTACTGGTTTCAATTTTGAAACAAACCGTCTGGCATCGGTAACTCTTGCGCTTCCTGAAGATGCAGTGCAGCCGACAAATGAAACGGACCAAGGCTATCTTTTCTATCATAACACAGGTGTGGTGATGTTCGAAGATGGTTGGCCTATTCAACTGGATTCATGGTATGATGAAGATTTCAACGATGTTGTATTCGAGTATGACTTGAAGGTGACTGAATGTCATAGTCAACAGATGATGGAGACTGTAGGAGGTAAAGAAGAATTGTTGTTGACTTTGGATGTTCGTGCTGTAGGTGGTATATACCCGACTGTGTTAGGTGTTGTACTGGATGGTTTGAAAAGCGAGTATGTTGATCGGATTACTGCAAGCCTTGTACTAAAAGGTGGTCAGGGAACAATGACAGACTTAGCTAAAGAGGAACTTTCTACAAAAAATATAGTGAAAGTTGAAAATAAAAATTGGAATTGGAGTAATGATACTCGCAAAGAACCGCGTTTCGCAATATTGACAGTGGATAAAGCACAAGCGGAAGGAACTGTTATTACACTGGATGGTTTAACTTCTTTGATGGATAATAATCAGGATATGTTTCAGGTAACACAAGGAAAAGTAAGAGAAGGACTACCTATGTTGCGTGCTGAAGTTAGACTGATTGGTAAAGAAGGATTAACTGGAGCCGAAAGAGATGCTCAGCTTGCAGCATTTAGAGAGTTGATTTTAGATACTAATAGACAGAATTTCTTTATTAAGGTGAACGGTGGTAAAGAAATACACATGAGGGGTTATGCACCGACTTCTGCTTACAAAGCAGAATATGAAGCATTGGTTGCGGGTGACACTACACTGGATGCAAATGTTTATTATTCAAATACCAAAGGTTCCACTTGGGGAGTTAAACTTCCGGTTGGCACACGTCATGCTTATGAACGTGTACCATTTAGAGAAGCATATCCTGATTTTACTAAATGGGTAGATAGTAAGGGTGCTTCAAACCAGAAATGGTATGAGAACTTTGTTGATGAAAAAACTATAAGATATTGGTAATGCAAATTATCAGTCAATACGTTATTTGAGTTATTTTGTACAATTTGAACCCCTCTTTTTTCGAAAAGAGGGGTTTCTTTGTATTCGGAAGAATAATCTTTAAACTAATACCGTAATGACGAAGCGATTTTTTATAGGCTACAGTTTGATTACTTTTTTTCTCTTAAATAGTGTGGTGCTTTTGGCACAGCACAAAGCTTCCTTTGTGCAGCAATGGAAAATAGAAGATGCATCCCATGCTTTGCAGATAATAGAACGTGCAGATACATTAGAATTGATAGTTCCGGACGGACTGACTATGTGGTATCGGCAACGATTGACGGGCGATTATGAAATATGTTATCGTATTTGTATGGTGATGCAAGGTGGAAAGTATGACCGCTTGAGTGATCTGAACTGCTTCTGGGCTGCCAATGATCCTAAATACCCTGATGATCTTTTTGCCCGTAGTCAGTGGCGTGACGGCATCTTTAAAAACTATAACACATTAAACCTTTTCTACGTTGGATACGGAGGAAATGATAATTCAACGACCCGTTTCCGTCGATACAAAGGAGAATATTATGGAGTGGCAGATGACAAGGTGAAACCTTTATTGAAAGAATATACCGATGCCTCTCATTTACTCGTCCCCAATCAATGGTATGAGATTCGGATTCGAGTGGAAAAGGGAATCACAACTTATTCTGTGAATGATGAAGAGTTGTTCCGCTATACCCTTGCGGGTGGTGAAGGTGACGGACACCTCGGTTTACGTCTTTTGCAGAATCACGTACTCTTTACAGATTTTAAAGCGACTATACTTTGACTTATATACTGAAAACCTAATAAGACTATATTTCCATGATGAAACAACCTTTTACTAAATTTGGAGTGACAACTCTGTTTTCTCTTTTGTGCTCAGCATTCCTTCATGCTCAAGTTGTAACAGATGAACGGATGTTTTCTTTTGAAGAACCGCAAATACCGGATTGCATCACCGCTACCCATTCCCGCCTGTCGGTATCTGATCTGCATTATAAAGATGGAAAACATTCGTTGGAATGGACATTTGAACCGGGTGGTATATTGGAACTCAAGAAAGACCTGAAGTTTGAGAAGAAAGATCCGACCGGCAAGGATTTATATCTTTCGGCTTTTATTGTGTGGGTTTATAATGAAGTTCCCCAAGATACGATCATTGAGTTTCAGTTTCTGAAAGACGGCAAACGATGCACATCTTTCCCTTTTGGTATTAATTTCAGTGGTTGGCGTGCCGCATGGGTTTGCTATGAACGTGATATGCAAGGCACACCGGAAGAAGGCATGAATGAACTCCGGATTATTGCTCCAAATTCAAAAGGAAGCCTTTTCATCGATCATTTGATTACGGCTACTAAGGTTGATGCACGTCAACAGACGGCCGATCTGCAAGTCCCTTTTGTCAATGCCGGAACCACCAACCATTGGCTGGTTGTCTATCAACACTCGCTTTTGAAACCGGATATTGAATTGACTCCTGTAGACGATAAGCAAAGAGCAGAAATGCAACTGTTGGAAAAGCGTTTTCGTGATATGATCTACACGAAAGGAAAAACGACTGATAAAGAAGTAGAAACCATCCGCAAGAAATATGATTTCTATCAGATAACTTACAAGAATGGTCAAGTATCGGGAGTACCTATTTACATGGTACGTGCTTCAGAAGCTTATGAACGGATCATACCGAACTGGGATAAAGATATGCTGACTAAAATGGGAGTGGAAATGCGTGCTTATTTCGACCTGATGAAAAGAATTGCCGTTGCATATAATAATGCGGCAAATCCGGTGATTCGGGAAGAAATGAAGAAGAAGTTCTTAGCAATGTACGATCACATAACCGATCAGGGGGTAGCTTATGGTAGTTGTTGGGGAAATATCCATCATTATGGCTATAGTGTTCGCGGTCTGTACCTGGCATATTTTCTGATGAAAGATGTGCTTAGGGAAACCGGGAAACTTCAGGAAGCCGAACGGACATTACGCTGGTATGCGATTACTAACGAAGTATACCCTAAACCGGAAGTCAATGGAATTGATATGGACTCTTTCAATACACAGACCACAGGACGCATTGCCAGCATTTTAATGATGGAAGATACACCGGAAAAACTACAATATCTCCGGTCTTTCTCCCGTTGGATTGATTTTGGTTGCCGTCCTGCATTGGGATTATCCGGTTCGTTTAAAGTAGACGGAGGTGCTTTCCATCATCGAAATAACTATCCGGCTTATGCTGTGGGCGGACTCGATGGAGCAACCAATATGATCTATCTTTTCAGCCGGACGGAATTTGCTGTTTCCGAGTTAGCTCATGAAACAGTGAAAAATGTACTGTTGACCATGCGTTTCTATTGCAATAAGCTGAACTTCCCTCTTTCCATGTCCGGTCGTCATCCAGATGGAAAAGGTAAACTGGTTCCTATGCATTTTGCTATGATGGCTTTAGCCGGTTCTCCCGATGGAAAGGAGGAATATGATAGTGAAATGGCTTCTTCTTACCTCCGTCTGATTTCAGACCCAAGTATTGAAAATGACTCTCCCGAATATATGCCTAAGGTTTCAAATGCTGAAGAACGTAAGGTGGCAAAACGTCTTGTGGAGAAAGGTTTCCGTCCGGAACCGGACCCGCAGGGAAATATAGCGATGGGATATGGTTGCGTCTCTGTCCAACGTCGTAGTAACTGGTCGGCTGTGGCACGCGGACATTCCCGTTATCTATGGGCGGCAGAGCATTATCTGGGAGCAAATCTATACGGTCGCTACCTGGCACACGGCAGTTTGCAAATATTGACTGCTGCACCGGGACAGACAGTAACTCCCGCCACTAGCGGCTGGCAGCAGGAAGGTTTTGACTGGAACCGTATTCCGGGAGTGACATCTATTCATTTGCCATTGGAGCAATTGCAGGCTAAGGTGCTCAATGTGGATAGTTACTCTGGAATGGAAGAGATGCTTTACTCCGACGAGGCTTTTGCCGGTGGTTTGTCTCAACAGAAGATGAATGGTAATTTCGGAATGAAGTTACATGAGCATGATAAGTACAACGGATCACATCGGGCACGTAAATCTTACCATTTCATCGATGGAATGATTGTTTGTCTTGGTTCGGATATTGAAAATACAAATACGGAGTTCCCGACAGAAACGACTATCTTCCAATTGGCAGTTACTGATAAAGCAGGGCATGATTATTGGAAAAATTATCAAGGAGATAAGAAAGTATACGTAGATCATTTGGGAACGGGTTATTATGTTCCAACTCCCATCCGGTTTGAGAAGAACTTTCCTCAATACTCGCGAATGCAAAATACAGGAAAGGAAACAAAGGGTGATTGGGTTTCTTTGGTTGTAGATCATGGAAAGGCACCGAAAAACGGAAGTTATGAATACGCTGTTTTGCCTCAGACGAATGAAGCTCTGATGAAGAAATTTGCAAAGAAGCCTACTTATAAGGTATTACGGCAAGACAGGAATGCACATATTGTTGAGTCCGTTTCCGAACAGATCATTTCTTATGTGTTGTTTGAAACTTCTGAAACGACATTGCCGGGTGGCTTATTACAACGTGTGGATACTTCCTGTTTGGTTATGACTCATAAAGAATCTGCTGATAAGATTAAGTTGACGGTGGCACAACCGGATTTGGCTTTGTATCGCGGTCCAAGCGATGAAGCGTTTGATAAAGATGGGAAACGTATCGAACGTAGTATCTATTCACGACCATGGATTGAAAATGCCAGTGGTGAAATACCTGTGACTGTAACGATAAAAGGGCAATGGAATGTAGAAGAAACTCCCTTTTGCAAGGTGATTTCTTCTGATAAGAAGCAAACAGTTTTGCAGTTCAGTTGCAAAGATGGTGCTAGCTTTGAAGTGGAGTTAAGGAGATAAAAGTCAGACAATAGGAGATCATTTGCTTTCCCTGATAGGGGAACAGTAGTTTCTCTTGGAGAAACCATAGTTTCCATGCCGTTGAAACTATTGTTTCTCGGTGCTGAAACTACAGTTTCCCAATGCTGAAACTTTAGTTTCCCGGTACGAAACCTTTGGTTTCAAGCCTTGAAACTAAAAGTTTCCCTACGAGAAACAAGGGTAATGCATTCATGAAATAAATAGGATTGCCTGGAGCTTCCGGAGTGAATACCTCCGCGTTGTGAAATGTAGCTTATCTGTTTCTGGTGACAGCATTATTGTTGTCACACTGCTGTCACCTATTGCTGTCACGGTGTTAATTGTTAATAATCAAACCGTTAAGCAGCAATCGGTGACAAGTGACAGATATATAATTAAAATAATTGTATAGAGAGGTTAGAACATAAACATGGCAACGGCAACAATACGGTTGTTACATACGGCATGGGTATCTTGAATTTTCCCATTGGACGTATTGAGCGAACCATACCATGCAGAGCTTAATGTATATTCCAACCCGAATTTCCAGTGGGGGACATTGTAGGTCAGTTCTGCTCCTGCCGTAACTAATTGGTTAAGGTCTGTTCCTGTTCCATAAAGTTTTGCATCATTTCCTTTGGGAGCATATAGTGCATCACTTGTTCCCAGATTCTTGGCATAGCCTACGAAGATTCCCGGCTTCCATTTCTGTCCGTAGACAACGTTGAACCAAGAGCTGGAGAAACGTATCGGAGTATATTCTTGTTCTCCCGTTTGTTCGTTGACAGACTTGATCCCGAATCCACCCAAACCGGAAGCTTGTGTCAGATTGGATCCTAATACACTCTTCGCACCTATAAACCAATCTTTATTCGTATATTTTACATGGGCTTCGTAGGACAGGGTGGTAATGCGTTCGTCCACCTTGAAGGTTGTTTCCATTGAATGCATATAGCCGGTATACGGGTCTGTAAAATAATGATGGAGTATTGCTTCCGTTCTAGGTTTCAGTGAAAGCATTTCGACGCCTACTCCTGCTTGCAATTGTTTACTTTTATAGTCTAATCCTAAGTAAATTTCGGGAATACAGCTTTGCTTCAGATACTTATGTGTTTTCCCTTCCGGTCCTTGTGAAGTATATTGTGATTGCCACACTGCGGCTCCGGTAAGTTGGAAATTCTTGTTTGTATAGCGATAACGAATTTGTGGCGCACGGCTGAATGGTTGGAACGGTGCTCCTACGGAGAGATTAAGAATCTGCGGAGACACATCTCCGAATAACGGATGCCAGTTTTGCCCGAGCAATAAAGCCGATTTACCCCAATCCAGATTCAAATAAGCATGACGAAGGCGAATGACCGAATAAGAAGTGCCTGTGCCGCGGAAGTCGACTTCTACTTTGGCAGACGTCTTGGCTGTTCCCAGTTTTGGACCGGCAACGTCTACTCCAAGGCGTGAATATAAAGTATAGAAGTTACTGTTGGGTGTTGAGGTCAAATCGTTCCCCTCCGGATCACGCACTTTGTCTTTTGGATACATATAAAACAATCCGTCTACGGTTTCTTCGTTAGCACGACTATTATAATAGAAGTCAGTACGAATCTGTCCGTAGAATTTGAACTTGAAATCCTGCATTTGTGCGAAACTGCCCGATACGGTTATCAGACAAAGAAAGATTAGAATGTATTTTTTCATAATGTGCATGTTTGTAAACGGGCGCAAAATTACGTAAAATTACTGGTTATCAGTTCATCGTTGATTAAAAAAGGCAAGGATTGCCTGATTATATTTATTGAGACTTGTGCTTTTATGAATTGCTTTCAGTAATTTTCTGTCTGCTTGCGGCATTAAATATTCCCAGAAAGTTTTCATTTTGTTCAGAAGTTGTTCGTCTCCTCCTTCCAACTGTTCTGCATATTGATTGTATACGCATTTGTGCATAGATTGCAATTTTTCTCTCATTTCATCGAACTCGAGTGCACGGTTTTGTCTATACTCCAAAGCTAATGCCGGGTTGGCAAGTAATCCCCGTCCTATCATCATTCCGGCTAGTCCGGGAAACTGTTCCTGAATGCGGTGAATATCTTCTACACTATTGATATC
>OGOY01002960.1_pt1 | contig 13954 bp, 6 predicted proteins | sample 1552811 | NCBI WGS metagenome assembly OGOY01 (sample SAMEA2580132, study PRJEB22360) | human gut metagenome | biome: human gut; feature: human-associated habitat; material: faeces | place: Denmark | collected 2008/2010 | reverse complement strand
CGCAGTCGCGGCCCTCGCGCAGGCCCCAGACCACAAGGCTCTGGCCCCGGCGCATGTCGCCGCAGACGAATACCTTGTCCACGTTGGTCTTGAAGTTCTGGTCGGCTACATTGCCGCGGGGGGTGCGGTCCACGCCAAAGGCGTCGGCCACATAGCTCTCGCAGCCGGTAAAGCCTGCGGCGATGAACGCCAGCTGGCAGTTGTAGGTAAATTCTTCACCGGTGGGCACCATGCTGGTACGGCCGGTCTCGGGGTTCCGCTCCGGCTTCAGGTAGGAGATGATAGCACCGGTCAGATTGCCTGCATCATCCTTCAAAAATTCCTTCACGGTGGTCTGGTACACGCGCGGGTCCTTGCCAAACTTTGCAAGACACTCGGTCTGGCCGTAGTCCACCTTCAGCACACGGGGCCACTCCGGCCACGGGTTGGAGGCTGCACGCTCCTTGGGCGGCTGCGGCATCATTTCCAGTGCCACCAGATCGGTGCAGCCCTGCCGCAGGGCCGTGCCCTGACAGTCGTTGCCGGTATCACCGCCGCCAATCACCAGAACATTCTTGCCCTTGGCATCGATGGCCTTGCCGTCCGCGAACTGGCTGTCCAGCAGACTTCTGGTCACGCTGGTCAGGTAGTCCACGGCAAAGTGCACGCCCTTGGCGTCCCGGCCGGGCACGTTCAGGTCGCGGGGCTTTTTTGCGCCGCAGCACAGCACTACGGCATCAAAATCTGCCAGCAGCTGCTCGGCGGGCACGGCGCCGCCTACATCCATGCCGGTGCGGAACACAACACCTTCGGCCTGCATCAGCTTGACCCGGCGCTCGATGACCGCCTTATCCAGCTTCATGTTGGGGATGCCGTACATCAGCAGACCGCCCACACGGTCGGCGCGCTCAAACACCGTAACGGCGTGGCCGCGCTTGTTCAGGTACTCTGCCACCGAAAGCCCCGCAGGGCCGCTGCCCACCACGGCAACGCTCTTGCCGGTACGGGTCGGCGGCGGGGTGGCGGTCAGCCAGTTCTTGGCGTAGGCTGTCTCAATGATGGCGTGCTCGTTTTCGCGCACGGTGACGCTGCTGCCGGTCACATCCCCGCAGGTGCAGGCGGCCTCGCACAGGGCGGGACACACCCGGCTGGTAAACTCCGGGAAGCGGTTGGTGGCCATCAGGCGGTGGAGCGCCAGCTCCCACTTGCCGTGGTACACCAGATCGTTCCACTCCGGGATGAGATTGTTCAGCGGACAGCCGGAGGCCATGCCGCCGATCATCATGCCCGCCTGACAGAAGGGCACGCCGCAGTCCATGCAGCGGGCGGCCTGCGTCTGCTGTTGCTCCCGCGAGAGCCAGATGTGGAACTCGTTAAAATTTTCAAGGCGCTCCAGCGGCGCAACGTCCGTGCTGGTCTTGCGCGCATAATCCATAAATCCTGTTGTCTTACCCATGCTGCTGCCCCTCCTTACTTATGCTTCTGCACTGCATAAAATGCTTCGATCTGTGCCTGCTCGCCGTCCAGACCACGCTCCTCCACCGAGGCGATGACCCGCAGCATGCGGTCGTAATCGTAAGGCAGCACCTTTTTGAATTTGGGCAGGAACGCACTGAAATTGTCCAGAATTTCCTTGCCGCGCGGAGAGCCGGTGGCCTCCACATGGGCGCGGATCAGCTCCTTCAGGGTGGCAACATCGTACTTGTGCTCCACCGGCTCAAGGCTGACGGTCTCCTTGTTCACCCGCTGGTAGAAGTCCCAGTTTTCGTCCAGCACATAGGCAATGCCACCGGTCATACCGGCTGCAAAGTTTTTGCCGGTCTGTCCCAGCACCACCACGGTGCCGCCGGTCATGTACTCGCAGCCGTGGTCGCCCACGCCCTCTACAACGGCGGTCGCGCCGCTGTTGCGCACGCAGAAGCGCTCGCCGGCCACGCCGGAGATGAACGCCTTGCCGCTGGTAGCGCCGTACAGCGCCACGTTGCCGGTGATGATGTTCTCCTCGGGCTTGAAGTCGATGCCCTGCGGCGGGCGCACGATGATCTTGCCGCCGGAAAGGCCCTTGCCCATGTAGTCGTTGCAGTCGCCCACCAGCTCCAGCGTCAGGCCATTGGGGATAAAGGCACCAAAGCTCTGGCCGCCTGCACCGTTGCAGTGCACGGTGTACACATCGTCCGGCAGGTCGTTGCCGTATTTGCGGGTGATCTCGCTGCCAAAGATGGCACCAAAGGCGCGATCCACGTTGGAAACATTCAGGCTGACGCTCTGGGGAGCCTTGCTGCCCAGCTTGAACTTCTTCATCAGCACCTTCATGTCCAGCGTGTTTTCCAGATGGAAGTCGTAGCTGTCCTCCTTGATGAAGTGGACGTTACTGTTTGCAATGGCGGGGTTGTGCAGAATGCAGTCCAGATCCAGCTTTGCGGCGCGGCTGCCCGGGGCGGCGGGCTTGACCCGCAGCAGGTCGGTGCGGCCCACCAGCTCGTCCACGGTGCGCACGCCCAGCTTTGCCATGTACTCTCGCAGCTCCTCTGCCACAAAGGTGAGGTAGTTGATGATGTACTCCGGCTTGCCCTTGAAGTTCTTGCGCAGCTCGGGGTTCTGAGTGCAGATGCCCATGGGGCAGGTGTCCAGATTGCACACACGCATCATCACGCAGCCCTCTGCCATCAGCAGGGTAGTGCCGAAGCCGAACTCCTCGGCGCCCAGCATGCAGCTGATGGCTACATCCCGGCCGGACAGCAGCTTGGAGTCGCTCTCAATGCGCACACGGGTGCGCAGACCGTTCAGGATCAGGGTCTGGTGGGTCTCGGCGATGCCCAGCTCCCAGGGCAGGCCCGCGTTCTTGATGGAGGTGCGGGGGGCTGCACCGGTGCCGCCGTCGTAACCGGAGACGAGGATGACCTGTGCGCCGCCCTTGGCAACACCGGCGGCAATGGTGCCGACACCGGCCTCGCTGACCAGCTTGACGTTGATGTTAGCGCTGCGGTTGGCGTTTTTCAGATCGTAGATCAGCTCTGCCAGATCCTCGATGGAGTAGATATCGTGGTGGGGCGGGGGAGAGATCAGGCCCACGCCGGTGGTGCTGTGGCGGGTCTTGGCGATCCAGGGGTAGACCTTGGCACCGGGCAGATTGCCGCCCTCGCCGGGCTTTGCGCCCTGTGCCAGCTTGATCTGGATCTCTTCGGCGGAGACCAGATACTTGCTGGTCACGCCGAAGCGGGCCGAGGCTACCTGCTTGATCTTGGAGTTGCTCTCGCTCTGGTAGCGCTCCTCGGGCTCACCGCCCTCACCGGTGTTGCTCCGGCCGCCCAGACGATTCAGGGCGATGGCGATGGTCTCGTGGGCCTCGCTGCTCAGGGCACCGTAGCTCATGGCAGCGGCTTTGAACCGCTTGACGATGGAGCTGACAGGCTCCACCTCCTCAAGGGGGATGCCGCCGTTGGGGTCATAGCTGAAGTCCAGCAGGCTGCGCAGGTGCACGCCCTCGGCACCCATGTTGTCCACGGTGCGGGTGAAGTCCTTGAAGGCCTTGTAGTCGCCCGTGAAGCAGGCTTTCTGGAACAGATGGATGGTCTGCGGGGTGAAGAGGTGCTCTTCCTTGCCGCTGCGGAACTTGTGGGCACCGCCGTCGGCCAGCTCCATGTTGATATCCAGACCCAGCGGGTCAAAGGCGGCGTTGTGGGCAGCTTCCACGTCGGCCTGAATGTCCTCCAGACCGATGCCGCCCACACGGCTGACCGTGCCGGTGAAGTACTTGTCGATGACATCCTTGGAGATGCCGACCGCCTCAAAGATCTGGCTGCTCTGGTAGCTCTGGATGGTGGAGATGCCCATTTTGGAGGCGATCTTCACGATGCCGTTCAGCACAGCCTTGTTGTAGTCATCCACGGCGGCGTAGTAATCCTTGTCCAGCAGACCCTCGTCGATGAGCTGGGCAATGGTATCGTGGGCCAGATAGGGGTTGACGGCGCAGGCACCGTAGCCCAGCAGGGTGGCAAAGTGGTGCACCTCGTGAGGCTCGGCGCTCTCAAGGATGAGGGCCATGGCCGTGCTCTTCTTGGTGCGGATGAGGTACTGGGACACGGCAGAAACGGCCAGCAGGCTGGGGATGGAAACATGGTACTCGTCGATGTCGCGGTCAGAGAGGATGATGATGTTGGCACCGTCCTTGTAGGCGCGGTCCACCTCCAGGAACACGCGGTCGATGGCCTTTTCCAGGCTGGTGTTCTTATAGTAATTGATGGACACCGTGGCGGTCTTGAAGCCGGGCACATTCATGTGCTTGATTTTGAGCAGGTCGGTGCTGGTCAGGATGGGGTTCTGCACCTTGAGCACCTTGCAGTTCTCGGGCTTGTCCTCCAGCAGGTTGCCGTGGGCACCCACATAGACGCTGGTGGAGGTGACCACCTTCTCACGGATGGCATCGATGGGCGGGTTGGTGACCTGCGCGAACCGCTGCTTGAAGTAGTTGAACAGCGGGGGATGCTGGTCACTCAGGACAGCCAGCGGGGTGTCAGTGCCCATGGCTCCGGAAGGCTCGGCACCGGCCCGGGCCATGGGCAGGATCAACTCCTTGATCTCCTCGTATTTGTAGCCAAAGACCTTCTGCAGGCGGGTCAGCTCCTCGCCGGTGTAGCTGGGGACTTTGATGTTGGGGATCTTCAGGTCCTTCAGCCGGACCAGATTCCGGTCGATCCACTCGCCGTAGGGCTCGCGGCTGGCGTAGTATTCCTTCAGCTTCTCGTCATCCACGACCTCGCCCTTGACGGTATCCACCAGCAGCATTTTGCCGGGGCGCAGGCGGTCTTTCATCAGGATATTGTCGGGGGCGCAGGGCAGCACGCCCACCTCAGAGGACAGGATCATCCGGCCATCCTTGGTGATATAGTAGCGGCTGGGGCGCAGACCGTTGCGGTCCAGCACCGCGCCCACCACGTCGCCGTCGGAGAAGAGGATGGCGGCGGGGCCGTCCCAGGGCTCCAGCATGGTGGCGTAATACTGGTAGAAGTCGCGCTTTTTCTGGCTGATGTTCTTGTTGTTCTCCCAGGGCTCGGGGATGGTGATCATCACAGCCAGAGGCAGATCCATGCCGTTCATCACCATGAACTCCAGCGCGTTGTCCAGCATGGCGGAGTCTGAGCCGGAGGTGTTGATGATGGGCAGGATCTTGTTCATGTCGTCCTGCAGGATGGGGCTCTCGATGCTCTCCTCACGGGCCAGCATGGCATCGGTGTTGCCCTTGATGGTGTTGATCTCGCCGTTGTGCAGGATGAACCGGTTGGGGTGGGCACGCATCCAGCTGGGGTTGGTGTTGGTAGAAAAGCGGCTGTGCACCATGCCGATGGCGGATTCGTAATCCTCGTCCTGCAGGTCAAGGTAGAACAGGCGCAGATCGTGCACCAGGAACATGCCCTTGTAGACGATGGTGCGGCTGGACAGGCTGGGCACATAGGTGCCGTTGCTGGCCTGCTCGAACACCCGGCGGATGATGTAGAGCCTGCGGTCAAAATCAATGCCCTTGCTCACACGGGCAGGCTTTTTGATGAAGCACTGCCAGATGGAGGGCATGCAGTCCCGGGCCTTCTGGCCCACGGCATCGGGGTCTACCGGCACTCTGCGCCATGCCAGAAACTCAAGCCCCTCCTTGCGGGTGACCAGCTCAAACAGCTTCATGGCCTGTGCCCGCAGGTGCTCGTTCTGGGGGAAGAAGAACATGCCGACACCGTATTCCCGCTCGTTGCCCAGGCTGATGTTCAGCTCATCGGCCACCTTGGAAAAGAACTTGTGGCTGATCTGCAGCATGATGCCCACGCCGTCGCCGGTCTTGCCCTCGGCATCCTTGCCGGCGCGGTGCTCCAGCCGTTCCACGATGCTCAGGGCATCGCTGACCGTCTGGTGGCTCTTGCGGCCCTTGATGTCCACCACCGCGCCGATGCCGCAGGCATCGTGCTCGAACTGAGGGTCATACAGGCCAAGAGGCGTGGCGTTTTCCGTAAATTGATCCATTGCCTTTCCCATCCTTATCTCTCAAAATATCCTCTGGGCCGCGGCACATTCCGCAGCCGATCTTGCACAGAAAACAAAAAAGCGCCCCAGAAGGGTATAGAATACCCCTCTGGAACGCCTTTGTTCCGATGATTCTATTATAGCGGATGGTGAGAGATGTTCAAGTGACAGCTGCGCCAAACTTGATGCCCTGAAGTCCGGTCATCTTGTGCGGTTTGATGGAATGATGAACGCATTTCATCAAAACCTTGAAAAAACCGCCGCATCCGGCTGCCGGTCTGGGGCAGGGGATGCGGCGGTTTGCGTATGATTGCGGGGCGTTTCTGTCCTTAGTGCTTTGCGGCGCGCTGTTTGCGGTCGAAGAACCACCCGCATACCAACAGACCGATGCCAAAGATCAGAAGCACGGCAGCCAGCCAATCGGTGGTACCGGTCTGGATCAGGGTCACGGTCGTGGTGTTCTGCGTGGGCGTTTCCTCCGGCTGGGCCAACGACGCGGACGTGTCAGTCTGAGCCGGTTTCTCCGCAGGCAGCTCGCCGGGGGCCTCGGTTTCCTCGGTTTCCTCGGGGATCTCGGGTTCCTCAGGCTCCTCGGGGGTCTCGGGGGTCTCCGGCCCCTCAGGCTCCTCGGGGATCTCGGGGGTCTCCGGGTCTACGGGAACGACCGGAACATAGGGGGTGTCCGGGCTGTTCTTCAGGTTGGTAAAGACGACCTTGGCGGTGTCGTTCTGGGGCACAACGCCGGTCTCTGCAGGGTTGAGATTCAGCAGGGTCCAGCCGTCCTGAGCGGTTTCGGTGATGGTATAGCCGATGCCTGCGGGCAGGTTCGAGAGCGTGATGCTCTCGCCGCTTTTCAGGGTGAAGGATGCCTTGCCGTTTTTGAACGGGACACCGCACCATTTGTCGTCGATCGTGGTGATGGTATCATCGTCCAGCGTGAGCTCAAAGGTGAACGCGGTGTCATAGTCGCTCGGCAGCAGTTCCCCGAGCGTCTCTTTGCAGACGGTCAGGCTGCCGATGCTGCCGTGTGCGGCCTTGAGGGACAGGGGGCCGGTGTAAGAATTGACGGGTGCGACGAGAACCATGTGCAGATCCGCTTCGTCCCCGTGGGCGTTCCAGCGGGTGGTTTCATAGTCGTCGTACCAGCCGGTAATGAAATCATAGCAGTCCGGTTCGCCGTCCAGCGCCCAGCCTTTGCCGGTATCGCCAAAGGTGATGGTGGCACCGTCTGCGTTGTAGATGTCGTCACCAGAAAGCCTTGCGTGATTGTTGTACAGCTCTACATCGTCTGAAAGAATCGCAGTGCCAGAGTTCACAAGTCCGCCGCCTACAGAACCGGCATGGTTATAGCGTACACTGCCGGCCAGCAGGTTCAGCGTCGCATGCTCATCGTTTTGGATACCGCAGTTGCTGTTGTATTCCACCTGCAGATTGGCACCCTTTTCCACGGTGAAGAGATTGCAGTTGACGATACCGGACACCGTATTGTAGTTGGCAGTGACATTTGCACCGCTTTCTATCAGAAAAGCACCCTGCTTCAGATCACCCATCACTTGATTGTAGATGCCATGGGCACCGTTGTGGTTGGCGGTGACATTTGCACCGGACTCAATCGTCAGATAGGAATCGTAACTGTTGTAGATACCGAGCTTAGCATTGTTGTCCACTGAAACATTGGCACCATTCTGGATGTGCAGCTTACAGCTGTTCACGATGGCAGCCAGGCCCTTGTTCTGACATACGGAGACGTTTGCACCACTTTCAATGGTCAGGTCGGCGCCTGCATACACATACAAACCGCCAGAGCCGTAGCCCGGGTCATTTGTGCCGTTGCCGTCGCAGATGACCTGCGAACCGCCTTGGATCACGCCAATGCCGCCGACACCAAGGCCGGAACCGCCATTGTCGCGGATATCAAGGGTAGAACCGGAATCCACGTCAAGGCCATCAACGAAAACAGCGTAGCCATACCATGCGCCGGTGTTTCCGGTGGCGGTCAGGGTCGAGGATTCCATGGTCAGCTTACCGCCATAGCAGCCAATGCCGAAGCCGTAGCCATCAGGATCGGATTTGCCGTTGTCCATCACCACGACATTTGAACTGGACAGTGTGATGTCGATCGGATCGATCGTCATGGCCGCATGGGCACAGCCTGTGATCTCAAGATAAGAGTTGTTGATCTTGATCTCACGGTTCGGTTGTCCTTTAAATTCCGAGTCATCGGCGTAGATACCACTTGCACGATAATTAGAGACACCACGGATCACGGCGTATGATCCATCCAGATACAGGTTGCTCTTCTGATACAGATAGATGCCGCTGCCGCAGCTTCCATCCGGGATCAACGTAAAGTTGACGTTGTTCAGTCTCAGATTCGAGTTGCTGATCAGGTTGGCCGTTCCTCCTGCGCCACCTTCATGGGTATGAGTATGCGCATAGATATTCAGCGTAAGATCTTTAAACGTGATATCACTGTGCGATGCATACATACCGTTCTGGTTCAGCGTCAGCGTGTAGGTATTGCCGCCGGAAATGGTCAAGTTCTTACTATGGAACTCAAGGCCCGTATACCACTCAATGTCCTTCAGCAGGTCGATCTGATCACCATCCGTCGCGGCAGTGATTGCATCGTCCAGTGTGGAGTAGTAGTACGTATCGTCGATCTTGTCGATCTTGCACACAGGCGGGGTTGTGGTGCTGCCGTCGTCGTCCGCAGAGCCATCGTCATCCGTTTCCTCGTCAGGAGTTTTGGGGGTGAGATTCCCTGCGGGCAGGTCATCCGCTGGTGCTTCATCGTTGTCCGCATCCGCAAGGCTTTTCTCCGAGCCCGTCTCCAAAAGGTCGGGAACAGGAGGTTCCTGTTCCTGCAAATCATCAAGGGAGTAGGGAACGGTGGAAAGGTCACTCCAGTCCAGAATGGTGCCGTCCGAATCCGTGATGGTGGGGTCGGGGCTCAGTGCAAGTACACTCAGCGGCAGAACATGAAGCAGCAATCCGATGGTAAGTATCACTACGAACCATCTCTTTTTCATAATTTTTTCTCCTCCTCTTTCTAAAATATAGTACATTTTGTGTACTGCTAATATAGTAGCATCGGATGTTCAGAAATACAAGAGGTTCAAACGAATTTGAAACCGAAAGATCCAAATTTTTGAAACGGTGGGGAACCGCGCCGGAGTTTCTCCGGAAAATGATTCCTGCACAGGAGTGAAAACTTGTTCCTGCGCCGGAAATTCCCAGAAATTATGAAAAAGTTTCGACACAAGAAAAACTCCCGGGAAATCCCGGGAGCGTAGCAAAAACAAAGGAAGAAATTCCCTGCGGCGGCAGTCAGCGTCCCAGAATGGCCCGCAGGTCCTCTTCCGGGGTCGTAATGGCTTTCAGGTCATAGCGGCGCTGCAATTCCTGCACCACCCCCGGAGAGAGAAAGGCCGGGAGGGTGGGGCCGAGGCGGATGTTCCGGATGCCCAAAGCCAGCAGGGCAATCAGGATGCAGACGGCCTTCTGCTCGAACCAGCAAAGCACCAGCGAGAGCGGCAGGTCGTTGACGCTGCACTGGAACGCATCGGCCAGCGCCAGCGCAATCTGAATGGCGCTGTATGCGTCGTTGCACTGGCCCACATCGAGGATGCGGGGCAGGCCCGCCACGGTGCCGAGATCCAGGTCGTTCAGGCGGAATTTGCCGCAGGCCAGCGTCAGGATCACGGTGTCGGGCGGGGTGAGCTTGGCGAACTCGGTGTAGTAGCGGCGGGAAGGCCGGGTGCCGTCACAGCCGCCCACCAGGAAGAAATGGCGGATCTGCCCGCTTTTCACGGCCGCAACGATCTCATTGGCGTGGGAGAGCACAGCGCTCCGCGCAAAGCCGGTCACGACGCTGCGTCCGCCGTTGATGCCGGGCATGGCGGTGTCTTCCGGGTAGCCCCCTAGTTCCAGTGCTTTGGCAATGACGGGGGAGAAATCCCGCTCTGGCCCGATGTGCGGGACACCGGGATAGGACACCACCGAGGTGGTGAACACCCGGTCGGCGTAGCTCTCCCGCAGGGGCATGATGCAGTTGGTGGTGAAGAGGATCGGGGCCGGGATGTCCTCAAACTCCCGCTGCTGGTTCTGCCAGGCTGTGCCGAAGTTGCCCTTCAGATGCGGGTACTTCTGCTTCAGCTCCGGGTAGCCGTGGGCGGGGAGCATTTCCGAGTGGGTGTAGACGTGGATGCCTTTGCCCGCCGTCTGCTCCAGCAGGCACTTCATGTCGTAGAGGTCGTGGCCGGAAATGACGATGAACGGCCCTTTCTCGATGACGAGCGGCACCTCCACCGGTTCCGGCTGGCCGAAGGCCCCGGTGTTAGCGGCATCCAGCAGCTCCATGCAGCGGTAGCTGGCCTTGCCGGTCTTCTGCACCAGTGTCCAGAGGGTGTCGATGGAGCATTCGCTGCCAACGGCCTGCAATGCTTCGCAGAAGAAGCGGTCCAGCTCCGGGTCGATGCGGCCCAGCACCCGCGCATGGTAATTGTACGCTGCCATGCCGCGCAGGCTGAACAGGACGAACGATTTCAGACTGCGGATGTCCTCGTCCGGCTCGTGCCAGAGGTTTGCCATGTCGTAGTCGAACCCGATGCCGGGGCAGGCCGCATGGATGCTCTCGGTCAGCTGGTCCACGGTCTGCGGGTCGAAGTTCACGTTGGTGATGGTGGTGAACAGCCCTTCCATCAGCAGAAGTGCCTGTTCCGGGGCGGGGGCCCGCCCCTCGCCGATGAGCTGGCTGGCGTAGGAGATGAGTGCGCCGGTCAGGCGGTCCTGCGCCGCTGCCGTGTCCGCGCTTTTGCCGCAGACACCGGCCTTACCGGTACAGGCAGTGCAGTGCGCCGCCTGCTCGCATTGAAAACAAAACATCTGTTCGTCCATTTCAGAACCCTCTCTTCGCTTGATGTGGTCAGTATGGACGGGTTGGCGGGGCTTTATACAGGCCGCACGAGGGGCGGGCATGGAATGTCCGTTGACCCGCCGGGAAAAGCTCCCGGAGATGCGGCCAGCGAATAGATACAAAAAGAGCCGCGCTCTTGCGAACGCAGCTCTTGAAAATGCTTTGGAACAATTAGTAGGTGATGCCCTGTGCCATCATGGCGGTGGCCACCTTCAGGAAACCGGCGCAGTTTGCACCGACCATCAGGTTGCCCTCGGAACCAGCGGCAACGGAAGCGTCATAGGAAGCGTGGAAGATGCCCTCCATGATGCCCTTCAGCTTTGCATCGACCTCTTCGAAGGTCCAGCTCAGACGCTCGGAGTTCTGGCTCATCTCCAGGCCGGAGGTGGCCACACCGCCGGCGTTGGCTGCCTTTGCGGGTCCGTACAGGACACCGTTGGACAGGTAGACCTCGATGGCCTCGGGCGTGCTGGGCATGTTTGCGCCCTCGCAGACAACGGTGCAGCCGTTCTTGACCAGAGCCTCAGCGGACTCCTTGTTGATCTCGTTCTGGGTTGCGCAGGGCAGGGCGATGTCGCAGGGGACAGTCCAGACCTTGGTGCAATCTGCAACATAGGTTACACCCTCGTGGGTCTCGGCGTACTCCTTGATGCGGCCGCGGCGCACTTCCTTCAGATCCTTGACGTAGGCCAGATCGATGCCGTTGGGATCGTAGACGTAGCCGTTGGAGTCGGACATGGTCACGACCTTGGCACCCAGCTGCTCCACTATGCCAAAGTCGAGGCTCAGCTCATTGCCGTTGCGCAGGGTGACCAGCGAGCTGGTCTGCACGTACGACTTTTCGGACAGCCAAGCATCCAACAGCACCACACGGCGGCCTTCGATGGAGGGGCCCTTGATGGACGGGTAGACGAAGTCCATCACGAATCCGTCTAGGTCCTCGCCACGAGAGGCGGCGGCCTGGATCATGGCGGACACCATGGGCACAGATGCTGCGGTCAAGGCACCAACAGCATCGAAGTCATCAATCGAATAGCCCGCATCTTCCAAAGCGTCAATCAGTACATGGCCCATGACGGTGGCGGCACGGTGGTCAAAAGTCACCGCGGCAAGTTCGGAGAACGGGCGGCCCACCACATGCTCCTTCAGCAAGGTGGCTAGCTGTTCACGCGGCTCCAGCATGGCAAAGTCATTATGGCTCTTCGCGACGGCGAGGTCCGGGGTACCAGTGGGGCGGAATCCAGATTCAGTCATGACTCCAGACTATCGCCTGAGGCAGTCAGATGAGTATCACCTTCATCGGCCGGCACCACTTCAGGGGCGGACAGTTCGCTCACATTGCCTTTATCTGATTCGATGATCGGTACTTCCTCGATGATCTTGGTCGGTTCGATTTTTTGCAGCTTGCGAGCGGTGGGCAACACACGGCGTTCCAAACTGGACGCGAACTTGTTGTAGGCACTGACCGTCTTAGTAATCTGGGTGCCCAATTTGATGGCATAATCACCCAGCGTGGAGAACCGTTCGTACAGTTCTCGGGACAGATCGAACAGCTGCTTGGCGTCATCGGTGAGCGACTGCTGCTGCCAGGCATAGGCCACGGATTTCAGCACGGCCCACAGCGTGACCGGCGAGGTGAGCGCCACTTTGCGAGAGAACGCATCATCCATCAGTGTGGGATCGGCTTCGAGCGCGGCCTGCAGTAGTGCCTCATTGGGGATGAAGGCCACCACAAAATCAGGTGCTACATCAAAGGCATTCCAATAGGCCTTTTCGCCGAGAGCACGTACATGCTCGCGCAACGCCTTGGCATGGGACCGCAGCAAATCATCGCGGCGGGCAATATCCTCGGGGCTGGCGGTGTCCGGGATTTCGCAGGCACGCTGGTAATCGGCATAAGGCACTTTGGCATCAATCGGAATGGTCTTGCCTCCCGGCAGATGCACGATCATATCCGGGCGCAACGTACGCCCATCGGCATCCGTGACCACCACCTGGGTGTCGAAATCGACATGTTCCAGCAATCCGGCGGACTCGACAATGTTCTTGAGCTGGGCCTCGCCCCACGCGCCACGCACCTTGTTGTTGCGCAACGCGGCGGACAGGGAACTGGTTTCCTTGTCCAAACGGGCCTGCTGATCGTTGAGCCCCTTGAGTTGGGCTCCCAATGCGCCCATTTCCCTCTTGCGGCCCTCTTCGATCTGCGTGACCTTGTTCTGCAAGGTATCAAGATTCTTGGCCACTGGCGCAAGCGCCTCGAGCACCTTGCTCTGTTCTTTCAAACGTGCTTCCTGTTCAGCACGCTTGGCCTCGGCGGCCTGAGCATCCGCCTGACGCTTCCGTTCTGCCTCCGCAGCTGCACGCTCACGTTCCTGCTGAATGCGAATCTGCTCAGCCTGCTGCGCCTGGGCAAGTTGTGACTTGGCGAAAGCCAATTGCTGGTTCACGCCTTCAATCTGAGCTTGCGCGGCAGCATTGCGAGCACTGAGCTCAGCGTTCTCGAATCGCGCATTCTCCAGCGAGGTCTTGGCCTCTTCCAGCTCCTCGCTTTTGACGCCTCGAGCCATCTCCTGACCCTTATGACGGCCTAGCACGAAGCCGGCGAAGAGGCCAAGCCCTGCACCAACCACTAGCACGACGATGACGATAATCACGGTTCCTATTTGCTCAAACATGGTACCCAGTATGTCATCGATGGTGAATGACGGTAAAACTCGTCACGATTTGACGAGACGCGCAATGGCCGCGGAAGCCTCCGCAAGTTTTTCATCGGCCACCTCGCCGCCCTGAATCGACGCCTGCCGCACGCAATGGTTGAGATGATCGTCCAGCAGCAATAACGCCACGGATTTCAGCGCCGAATTCGACGCCGAAATCTGCGTCAGGATATCGATGCAGTATTTGTCATCCTCCACCATCTGCGTGATGGCACGCACCTGTCCTTCGATACGGCGCAATCGTGCGATGACCTTGGCCTTGTCTTCGTCATAACCATGCATCGCAAACCCCCTGATACTTATCCGTCAGCTGAACACACCCCATTATATACCC
>OGOY01002954.1_pt1 | contig 13979 bp, 14 predicted proteins | sample 1552811 | NCBI WGS metagenome assembly OGOY01 (sample SAMEA2580132, study PRJEB22360) | human gut metagenome | biome: human gut; feature: human-associated habitat; material: faeces | place: Denmark | collected 2008/2010 | reverse complement strand
GGAAACCGTACAGTTTCTGACGATGCTGACGCAAATATTGAAGCCCAAAAAAGTGCTGACGCAGAGACAATCATAAATGATGCAAAAAAACAAATGGGTCTTTCAGCCGCCCTTTTTGAAGAGGCTCATCCTGCCAAAGATATTACCATTTTGTCAAATGACAATTTAAATCTTTATGGTGCATACTACAAAAATGAAGCTGCTGCCAGCGATCACCTTTGGGCCATTGTGATTCACGGCTACCGCTGCGATCACAATTCAATGACAGAGTTTTCACAGCGCTACTATGAGAATGGCTATCAGGTAGTAGCTCCTGACCTTCGCGCCTGTGGAAAAAGCGAGGGCAATTATGTCGGTATGGGCTGGCTTGACCGCCTCGATATTATCTCATGGATCAACTGGATCATTGAGCAGGACCCTGATGCCCAAATTGTGCTGCACGGTGTCTCCATGGGCGCTGCAACTGTCATGATGACCTCTGGTGAAACACTTCCTGAAAATGTAAAAGTTTTTGTTGAGGACTGCGGCTATACAAGCACCTGGGAAATATTTGCAAATGAATTAAAGCTTCGCTTCAATCTTCCGGAATTTCCACTGATGCAGACTGCAAGCCTGATTGCATCTAACAAGGCAGGCTATGATTTTAAAGAAGCAAGCTCACTTACTGCTGTATCTAAATGTGAAAGGCCTATGCTTTTTATTCATGGAACAGCAGATGACTTTATCCCATATTCTATGATGAATGAGCTTTATGAAGCAAAACCTGGCACAAACAAGCAAATGCTTACAGCAAAAGGTGCTACTCATGCTAACTCACTTTATCTTCTTGGCGAAAGCTATTGGAATACCGTTTTTGATTTTATTAACAAATATATAAAATAAATTTCTTTAAGACAAGCGGAGGCAAACAATGTTTACCCCCGCTTGTATCATTTATTCTTTTAGGACATTAAAATCATATTAGAATAAACGCTGTTTTCTGGATTGCCTCCCTTTATAAATTCAGCATCTACTGTTTTGCGATAAAACATCTTTGCATCACCAACCCAGCCTATTTTTTAATTCATCTTTTCTGGCCGTTCACAAGAAGACGTCACTGTTACAAACGCTCCTTTTTTACCACTTTCCATAATACAATCAATTACTTCTAATACGTGACATGCCATCTGTGCATTGGCACGATGTTTTCTTCCTTTAATGATTGCATCCGCCATTTCTGAAGGACCAAGTCCTCTGCTATTTTCGCCATATGGAAAACCATAGTCTAAGATTTGAGGCTCCATATTTTTCCCAAAGCCATTCTGCGCAGGAATATAAACTACCTTTCCTCCAAAATTGTTTGGATCTGGAATCTTTATAATTCCCTTTTTTCCATAAATGGTAAAATTTGCCTGATCATTTATTATACTGTCTCCATTTACACTGAATGTTCCTGTAACACCATTTTCCATCTCAAGAATCGTAAATATCTGACTTTCATTCTCGTAGGCAAACTCCTGTCCAAATGAAGGACTATCTGGAAGAACATTGACACGACTGCGTGCCAGATTGCGCACAGAAGCCACAACCTTATTTACAGGACCAAATAAGCTAACAAGTGCTGTCAGGTAATACACACCGAAATCATACCCAATACCACCTCCAGGCATGCGCAAGAATCCAAATAGGCTTGCCAAAAGGTCAATATCACGATTTGCACACGCATCAAAGGAGGTAATTTCTCCGATTAAACCATCATCCAATGCTTTTCTAGCTGTCTGCAATGCTGCTCCCAAAAAAGTATCTGGCGCCGATCCGATATGCAATCCTTTTTTTTGTGCTTCTGACACTAACTTTTCTGCTGTATGATGAGAAAGCGTCATTGTTTTCTCTGTATAGACATTCTTTCCTGCCTCGATTGCTCTGCGAATCAGTTCCTCATGTGTTGGTGCTGGTGTTAAAATTACAACCATTTCAATCGCATCATCCGATAAAATTTCTTCATATGTACATGCCTTAATTCCATACTTCTGTGCCTTTTTCTGTGCATGCTCAAAATGCGCTGCGCAGCAGGCCACTACCTCAAGATTATCAAAACGCTCAATCATGTTTGTCAAATAAATGTCGCTAATCGCACCACATCCGACAACTGCAACCTTCATCTTTTTATCCATATGTTCTCCCTATCCCCAGTATCTCTTATGATAACGATTCTTTAATCGTATTCCAGATACAGTCAGCTGCAAATTCTGAGCCTTCTCTTGATGCATGAGCATTATCTTCTGCATACATTTCCACTTCCGGATGATTTCTACGATATTCCCACCACAGCTCTCCGACTGGTGCTAAAAGCGCATTTGCCTCTTCTGCAGCCTGTCGAAATGCTTTTGTCATGCGCGCCTGTTGATCTGGCTCATCCTTCTTTGCCCATGTCATATACACAAGCGGCTTTGCATTTGCCTCGCGAATCCATGTATTCAGCTGTCTAACTGCATCAAACAATTTTTCCTCTGGTCCAAATGGATGTGAGTGCTCCTGAAGTACAACATAATCATAGTGACCATATAAAATGTTAAATCTCACATCTGGCTCCTGAACATGCTGATCCAAAAACCATCCTCCGTGAGCAATCATCGTTACCTCACAATCATATCCTTCTTTTCTGGATTTTTCTGCCACCATATTTGGCATATCATTGTAATAGGTATGACTGTTTCCGATAAATAAAATGCGTAATTTTTTCATTGTTTACCTCCGACAAATATATGTGTATAAATTACTTTATTAGTATCTTAGCTTAAATAGTAAAGTCAAGCCCAAAGACTTAAGACTTACCTAAGCCAAAAGCAGCACAAGCTGATGTCGCCTGTCATTTGTATACTTACTATCTGACTTTCTTGCTTAATTGATCCAATCTGTTCAAATGGCACTGTGATATCTGAATAGATTGGCTCACAAATCTTTTGCTGTTCTTCTCTCTCTTTTTTTGCATTGTTATCCAATTCAAACATTGGTGTTGGCTCATACAGGCGCGTATCACCGCTCCAAAATGCTGCCCTTTTTCCATTAATACTTAGCTCGATACTGCCGCCCTTTGCGCTCTTTGCCAGAAAATGGACTTCGCGCGCCTCCATTGCCTGACAGTCACGCCATTGCAGCAACGCTGGCTTTTCTTTATCTTTTGCTGTTGCTGCTGTAAATGTCATGATTCCCTGTGTCAGTTCAATGTTCTCATATTCGTCAAAATGATCTGCTCTGATGCGCTTTGTCAATACTCGCGTTTTAGTTTTTTCACCAGCAAGGAAAATAGTATCATAAAGTGGTGTCTCTTTGCTTGATGGACCCACAAAAATCATATAATTTCCTTCCTCTACTAAGAAACTTCCACTGATACAGTCATAAAAACGAAGCTCATTTGTAGAAATACGCTTTATAACATGCCTTACTTCATCTGGCGCAATATCATGAAGTCGTTCAAATGCAAGAAGCTGGCGGCGAGGCTTTGGAACACGAGATTTTGGCGCTGATGCATAAATCTGAATAACTTCATCGCTAGTCTGTTTTCCCGTATTTTTAACATCAAATGCCACTTCTATATGTGCTGGATCTGACATATAAACTGAGAGGTTTGAATACAAAAACTTTGTATAAGTCAGTCCATGACCAAACGGATACAGCACCTCTTTGTCAAAATAGCGATATGTCCTCTTTCCCCGAATAATGTCATAATCATCAATATCAGGCAAATCATCATCGCTGTTATACCATGTCATATTCAATCGCCCAGCTGGTGCATTTTTACCATATAATGTCTGAGCCATTGCTGTTCCCATATCCTGGCTTCCTGTCGCGCTCCATACAATCGCTGGAAGCGTATTCTGTACAGAATGAATCGTGTACGGATAATTGGAGAATAAAACACAAATAGCATCTGGCTTTATTTTACAGATCATTTTTGCCAGTTTCTCCTGATGCGGCGGCAATGCAAGTGTTGTGCGGTCAATTTCTTCCTTTGCATTAACCATAGGATGACAGCCAAGTGCAAGAATTACTGTCTTTGCACACTGCATAAGACGCTGTACTTCTTCAAAGCCATCTACGACAGTCTCCATTAAAAAGCTGCTTCCCTCTCCAGTCAGTGCAGAATAAAGTTTTTTATCCTTGCTAATCTGAATTGGCTGATCAAAACGGTTAGTAAGTCGTACTGCTCCATTCTCTGCAGGAATGATATGAAAAATTGCCGTGACAAACCAGTCAAACGCAGCATCCTTCACTGCCACCAGTGCGCCGTCCTCCTCTTCGCTTTGACGGCGCCCCTTTGAAATAGTTGTCACATACTTTCCTGTACGCTCACATCTAAGATTTATACGTCCATCGCCCCAATCCTCTTTCACAAACAGATCTGCCTTATCTGACAGACAAAGCGTGCCATCTTCCTGAACTGCCACATACTGATCACCAGCACGAAGCGTTATGCGATCCCAGCCATCCACACAGCGAATTTTCGTATTCAAAAGCTTCTCTAGGCCTTCTTTTAGCGTACTCTTATGATGTGGCTCACCACCGTACCAGTCCTGATACCAGGCATCACAAAGCGGTCCAACTAAAACTGGATCTTTATGAAGAGTTTCTGACAGTGGCAAACGATTATCTTCATTTTTAAGAAGAACAATTGATTTTTTTGTCAGCTCCAGACAAACTTTCTGTGCTTTGCTGCTGCATAGATCTTTTTCTGTAACTCTGTCATACGGATTTTGTACTATATCATCAAACATACCTAGCTTTAATTTTGTACGAAATACATTGCGAATAGCTTCATCCATCTCATCTTCAGACAAAAGACTATATTCTAATGCTTCACGAGCTGCTTCCTCTACAACCGGCATAGGATCGGACATTGCATCAACGCCAGCCTTTACAGATGCGGCAAGTGACTGTGCGTGTGTTCCAAAATAGTGATGCAGATTTCTAACAAGCTCCATTGCACCGCCATCGCATACTGCATGCTTTAAACCATATTGCTTCTTTAAAATAGATTTCACCTGCGGATTTAACATTCCCGGAATACCATTGATTTTATTGTAGGCCGTCATAACTGCCTCAGCACCATGCTCTTTGATGCAGCGCCTAAATGGTTCAAGATATAGCTCATACATATTTCTTGGATCAATAGACGCATTTTTCCAGCCTCTGCCACGTTCTGTGTTATTCGCATAAAAATGTTTCAGCGTTGCCGCAATGCGCAAATAGTTAGGGTCATCACCCTGCATACCCTCTATGTATGCTCCTGCCATTGCTCCTGTCAGCACAGGATCCTCTCCATAACCTTCCTCATTTCGTCCCCAGCGCGGATCTCTCTCCAGATCAACAGTCGGTGCCCAACGGCTTAGTCCACCAGCCGGATGACGATGCCACAGTACTCTTGCCTCTGTTCCAGTGACTTCTCCCGCCTTCTTTATAAGCTCTGTATCCCAGCTGGCACTCATGCCAATTGGCTGTGGAAATGAAGTAGTTGGCTCAGGTATATTTCGCCCATTCTGATCATTTCGAGCCTCAACACCGTGAGCAGCCTCACCGCCTACATAACTCATATCAATTCCAAAACGCAGCAGCTCAGGCATAGTTGAAGCCATACATGTTATCTTTTCTTCCAGTGTCATATTGGCTAAAAGCCAGTCTAATCTCTCTTCAATCGGAAGCCTGGCATTCCAAAATGGATTTTGTCTATTTTTTTCTTCCATGTTTTTACGACTCCTTTCATTGCATTAACTAGCATTTCACTTACTGTCCAAGCAATACCATTTTTACAGGTCCACTTGAATGCCTTCCATTAAGTGATACATCTACAATCAGCTCTAGCCTTCCAGACATAAATGATTCTGTATTTAACTCAAATTCCTTTTCCGCACAAGAAAGATAAAGATTATTTAATGGCATTTCCACTTCTGATACGCCAACTGCTGTGACACCGTCTGGCAAATACAGCTTTATTTTAACCCACTGCTGTTCTCTCATTGTATTTGAGTTGATCACTTTTACTTTAAATTTGCGATTTTTTCCTTTTTTAAAGAAAGCTGATCCCTCATAATCAATCCAAACCTGAAATGCTGTAAATTGATATCTTGCTACATATGGCTGCGCACAAAGCTCATTTAAAGGTGTCTCATACATTCTGCCGCTTAAATTAATATATGGAAGATAGTCATCTATTTTCTTGCAAAACAGTGCTTCTTTTTCACAGCACTCAATTTTCATACCGCCCTCTGCAAATACATCACAAAGATCCTGTCCAAGAAATCCTGGAATATCTCTCAAAATACGCTCTGCAAGCTGAGTTGCTGTTTCTGGCACCCAAATGCCGCCACCTGTTTTATTGATACACATAGTAACAATTTTATCATTCAGCGGATCAGTCCATTTCTTTGGAAGTTTCGATGCACCATTCATAATACCTAAAAGTGCGCCTAACGTTGCACATGTGCAGTCAGTATCCTCGCCGCAATTATTTGCCAAAATAAGACTCTTTCCAAAATCGCCTTCTCCATACAAAAGACCGAGCACAACAAATGCCACATTCTCCGGTGCGTCAAAACCAGCTGCACCCAATTCCATTCCCTCATTATTCTCTGTCGGAATTTCACTAATCGCGATTCCCTGAATGCCAAAGGTTCCAGGTGATGTATTATGAATCAGTTTTCTAGCTTCAATGAAATCAACGCCAGAATGATAGCAGTCAACTGCCTTTCGTATTGTCTGCGCAGTTATACAGTTCTCTGGAAGATATGAAAGACCTATTTCAACAAGCTTCTCTCTATCATTCTCTACAAACGCTGCACTTTGTATTGCTGATGTAAAAATTTCTGCATACATTCCCTCATCAGCATGATCTACAATTGCATCCTCAAATGCATAGCGCGTTGCTATTTCAGGATGTCCCGGTGCAAGACAAGCCCACAGCTCTGAACGAATCCAGCAGCCATTGCTATTCTTATAAGTATTATCTACATCACCACTCAATGGCGGAACTAAACCTGCACGAAGATTTGTTTTCCCGGTTCCATACTCAACCCAGTTTGGAATAACAAAGGACAGCCAATATTCTCCAAGAATTGATGCATTTACATTTCTTCCATACCGCTCAACAGCAGCCAGCCACACAATCTGTAAATCTAGGTCATCATTTGCCGGCGGTCCCTGAGTAAGATCCTGCACATAAAAATCTACATTTGGAATCATTCGTTTGCACTCAAACGGTGCTCCAAGTACACCTCCTACATTTTTTCCGGTCCAACATCCAGCCAGCTTATCACGCAGCTCATTTAACTGTAAAATCATTTTTACGTTCTCCTTTTATTATTGATTTTAACTGACTTTTCATTTTTACAAGTATTCTGCTGTAAGTATATTCCAGAAATCGAATTTATTCAATGTACTATATTTTCATTTTTGTCAAACAAAATTAGCCGCCAGGACTATCCCAGCGGCTAAAATAATTTAAGCGGAATCATCTTAATCAGTGGTGCAATCACCTGCTCTGGTAAAACAGCAACCATATCAGTTTTTGTGATACCAGGTGCAACTGCATTTACACGGATATTGCTTGGTCCAAGTTCTCTTGCAAGAGACCATGTCAAACCATTAATCGTCTGAATAAATGAATTCCAATCTTTGATCCCATATTCCTTAATCATATTGAACGTTTACCTTACTTTACCTTATTTTACTTACTTTGTTTCACTTTCTTTTGCCTTACTTCATTTTACTTTAATTTTTATTTTGGATTTTTCATCTTATCACCGACAAACCAATAATCACAAACCTTTCCGCCGCTTGCCAATGTGTATTTTCTATTTAATTTTGCATGCATCAAGGAAGCTGTTATATGGTCAATATCGCACATAACCGGCAATACATCCAGATAGCCCTCTCTTCTTGCAAATGTATTCAATGGACACTGTGTAAAATAATAGTAGAAGCCATCCTTGTGTTTCTTTTCATCGAAATGGAAATCCCACGAATATTTTTTATACTGCGGATGCTCGTACAGCCACTTCGCATCTCTTTCCATCATTTTTTGAATTCGTTTTATACCGCTCGCCTTATTGGCATTGATCAAAATGCCCATTACCTTCATGATCGGAGTGGACAGCACATCTTTTGAAATCGCACGCAGATCTTCTACTGAAATTTTTCCATCAGCAGCTTTCCATATTGCCAAGAAGACCAGACATTCATACGTGTTGGACGCCATCGGATTGTCCCTTCCAATATCATCTGAGCGATTTAACATATCTCGATATTCTGCATCTGCTTTTGGAATCAACGCTTTCGTATATGCTTTTCCATAGCGCTTATTTAAGCTCTTTTTGATAAACGGCATAAGCATGTTCCAATATTTGTTGGTATATTCCATCATAATTTTTGTTCTCCTTTCCTATGCGTTCACACATTCTTTATGCTTATTATTATCTATACATATACATATTACTTCCGTACACATTCTGTATACACAAGCGGAATGCGCGCTCCCAACTCTTTTGAAAACCGCACACGCCAACCATGAAATTCCAACCATCGAAGATATTCCTCTGATGTCCATTGATGTTCAAAGCGAATTCCTGCAATTTTCAAAATTCCTGACCAAATGCGGCTGATAACACCCTTCTTATGTCCCACAAAATTCGGTGCAATCAGCAAGCCTCCATCTTTGAGCACACGATCAATTTCTTTCAGCGCCTTTTGCGGTTCTGGCATCACATGGAGCGCATTGGCAATTATGACCACATCAAATGAGTTGTTCTCATACGGCAGACACGTTGCATCTGCCACTTCAAATTTCAGCTGTTTGGGATAGTTTCCCTTTAATGCCTCGCAAATCATCCCTTCTGAGTAATCCGTCGCGATCATTCGCTTCGATACCTGCGCTACATGCTTCGCCAAAAGTCCCGGACCAGTTGCAATTTCCAACACTTCTTTATCCACTACTCGTCTTGAAATGCGCTTATACATATACGCATAATATTTCTGATCCATACGCATTGCCTTCTCATAAATCGGTGCATACAAATCCCATATTTTTTTATTCATATATGATGCTCCTTTCCGTTACCGGTTCTGTTCCATTGGGATATTCGTTCTGCTCAGCTTACGATAAAATAACGGGGCCTTTTGCTGTCATCTTACAAATTCCTCTCGGTGTAATCCGAAGCTCTGGAATTACCGGAAGTGCCAGAAATGAAAGTGTTACAAATGGATCAATCTTCGAAGCCACACCCATTTGATGCGCTTTTTTAATCATTCGCTGCAATGCTTCATTCACATTTTCAAAGCCAGCATCGCTCATCAAGCCCATAATCGGCAGCGCTAATGTCTCATATACCTTTCCATTTTCCACCACGGTATAACCGCCCTGAGTTCGTATAATCTCATTGACTGCAATCGCCATATCGGCATCATTGTCTCCGATTACAATAATATTGTGCGAGTCATGTGACACGGATGATGCCACCGCGCCATTTCTGATTCCATACCCTTTTGCCACGGCAACGCCGATCTTACCTGTATTGTGATGCCGCTCAACCGCTGCAATTTTTGAATATCCGCCGAATGGTTCAAAGTTTAATGTAGGAGGAAGTGAAATCGTCAAATCGGTCGTCGTGATCTGTCCTGCATGAATTTCAATCACATGCGTCTTTTTCTTTGAAATCGGCAAAAGAAATCGCTCTGCCTTGACTTTATCCAGATGAACGGTATGCTTTAACACGTGGCTGCAAGGACGCACACGAATCGGTGCATCCTCGTTCAATCGTTTTCCTTTATAAAATACGTCTGTCACATTTAAATCTGTCAAATTATCAAGCACCACAAAATCCGCCTGAAATCCCGGTGAAATTGCACCCAAATGCTTTAATCCATAACACTTTGCAGTATTGATCGTTGCCATTTTAATAGCACGAATCGGATCAAGTCCAAGCTTTACCGCCATTTTTACGCTATAGTCAATGTGACCATCTCTTAAAATATCTTCAATATGTTTGTCATCTGTGCAGAAAGAAAAATATTCCGTGTCAATTCCAGTGCGTACAATGCCTTCCACGATATCCTTCAGATTATGTGCCGCACTTCCTTCACGGATATGGACATGCAGTCCCCTGCGCACCTCCTCCAATGCATATTCAAAGGTTGTCGCTTCATGGTCGGTATCCACGCCAGCCATCTTATACGCACTTAGCTCCTTGTTTGGCAAATACGGTGCATGGCCGTCAATTGTTCTGTTCTCAAAGAGATTCATCTTTACAAACATGCTCTCCTCTGCATGAATAACAGCCGGATCATCCATTACCTCTCCTAAGCCCAACACTCTTGGGTTTCTCACATACGGATACATGTCGTTTGCGGAAAATACACATCCATTATCATCCACACTCGTCGATGGCACACAAGATGGCATCATTACATAGACGTTTGCCGGTGATTTTTCTGTCTGATTCAAAATATAATCAAGCCGCGCCGCTCACATTTGCTGCTTCGTGCGGGTCGACAATAAACGTCGTCGTTCCATGCTTTGCAGCCGTGCAAACGAGTTCATTTGGTGTCACCATCGTGGACTCTAAGTGCAGATGTGCATCAATGTAGCCCGGAGCCAGATACCGACCACCCAGATCAATCTCCTTTTTCCCACGATAGCTTCTTGACACACCTGCAATCAAACCATCTTTGACTGCCACATTTGATTCTACAATTTCACCAGTAAACACGTCCACTAACTTTAAATTCTTTAAAACTAAATCTGCTTTCTGTTTTCCAAGCGTTACATTGGCAAGTTTCTTATACTGAGTATAATCCATAAAATCTCCTTTGCTTTTTTCTAAGCATATCGCCTAAAAAACAGTTTGTCAACGCAATTTGATAGCAGAAATTTCATAATAAAATGTATTTTGCCTCTTAACTCTCAATTATCTTCGTTGCAAGTTCCAATGCAAGAATTGCGACGCGGTCTTTCTCCTCCACTCGCGCCTCATTGCTTAAACTACGCTTATCCCACTGCTCTGCCGCAAGATTATCTGCTGCATAGAAAAACTCAAAGAATTCCTTCTCGCGAAACTTTGCAACTGCTGTCGCTGCTGCACATTCCATTTCTACACTGATACAGCCACTTTCAATTCTTTTTGCCATTTTTTTCGGTGTTTCCCGATAAAAAGCATCAGTTGTCCATGTCTTTCCTATCGTGTAATGCGTGTTAAACTCTTTCAAAATGGATACAAACTCTGGTATGTACTTTGGGTTCACCTCAATCTCATCCGATGCCGGCATATAGTGATAACTTGTTCCCTCATCTCGTATCGCAGCATTCGGAATGATAATAGAACAATCCTCTATTGATTTATCGAGTACCCCACAAGTTCCAAACATGATAATCGTTTCCACACCCATTGCATAAATTTCCTCCATTGCTCCCACACAAGCAGGTGCTCCAACATCGGACATAAACAGACAGATCTCATATCCATGATATACTGTCTTATAAACTGGAATCTCCATATTCGCCACATTGGTGCTTGCAATTATTTCTCCCCCAAATGCAGATAACATACGCGCAAAGGTGACTCTTGAAAAACAGGTTACTGCTACTTTCGGCATTCCTTGCACCATATCACTTGTATGCCATGGGTTAATAATTGCGTTCTTTTCATAATCAAATTCTGTTAAGATCATTTTTCTTCCATTTTACCTTTCATAATTTTCTTTCAGCTCCCGAATCTCTGGATCTTGCTTTATCTTTTGGATTAACCCATTCATTCTACCATCACTCATGCATGAAAACTTGAATCTTAATTCGCAGCCAATTTCCCTTCTTTTCTTTTTCCGTAATTTTTCCAAAAAGAAGCTTTCCTGCATCCATCAAGCGTGCAAATATGATATTATCTTTTTGAGGGATATATCCAATCTTTACTCCATCCATTGTTTTAATAAGAATTGCAAACTCATCATATGGATTATCTGGTTCTCGAAAAAGATTCAATCTGTCACCACTTTTTAAATAAGGCTCCAGTTCATCAATTCCCTCAATATAAGTTGTTCCTGCCACATGAGTATCTAAAAGAAAAATGTCTCTCTCAAACGGCTTTGGAATCAAAGACTCTCCGTTCTTTCCATGGAATAACGCAAGCAGTCCATCTCCCCCTAATTCAATCAAGTTATTCATGCGATTTCCCCATCATTTCCTCAATTTTTATTCTGTAGAATAAAATACGTTCTTCATATTGGCCCAAAATCTCCTCATATTGCTGACGCAGCTGCTCTGTTTTCTCCTCATCCTCCAAAATTTCCTTCATTGTATATGGATATCTTGTTTTTATCTGAGCAATACTTTCCTGTATTTTTTTCAATAAATTCTGTAGACGTCTTTTTTCCTCGTTAAGCTGCTCAATTGTATCACCCGACTGTTTTACAAGTGTTTCGCTTCCCACCATTGCATCAATCATCCTTAATGTTGCCAAATCTCCATTTTTATAGGCTGTTACTGCATGCTCAAACAATTCTCTTTGAGCGTCTGTTCTCTCTGGATTCATATCAGAATGTAGGATTTTAACCAACTTACGATATAGCATTTTCAATTCCTTGCTATCCGATTCTGACAAAGCATCCGATTCCTTCCATTGTAACGCCTCATTCATTTTACTGATTCGTTCATCAAGCTGCTTTTGATATGAGGCAAATTCCTGATCAAGTATTTCTTCTATTGCTACAATACTGACCGGTTCCTGCCGATTTCTTTTTGCCTGAATCAATTCAATTTTTCGTTTCAAACGCAGTGCTGTACACTGCGCTTCATACGCCCGATATTCAATACTTCCAAATTCTAACGTATATTTTGCTTCTATATTCCTGCAAATCACAAATTGAAGTTCGTCGCGTTCCAATAAAAGCATTGACAGTTCGATACGAAGTCTTTCAATTTCGTTTTTTATCTTATCGAACTCTGGAAATATAATTATGTCATCTGCCATTTCTATTTGCTCCATTCCCCACAAAGCCATTCTCTTTCAGTCGATCAGTAGTATTTCGCCTCCTCGATTAAGCTCACATTTCCGTTTTTAATTTCAAACTTGTTTACCGCACAATTTCCCTGATATACACCACTCCAGAAATCCTTTAACTGTTTATGAAGCAAATGCAGAAAAAGTGCTTTGTTCAATGCACCATGACCAGATATCAAAATCGTTGCATCTGGCTCTTTTTCTTCGATTGGAAAAAGTACATCTTCCAAAAATTCTTTTGTTCTGGTCAATAATGACTCATACGATTCTGCATTTTTCTCTGCTACATAATTCTCTGGATCATCAAAGAAATACGCAATGCTTCCTTTTCGTTCTTCTACTACAGTTCCTTCGTATAGTCCAAAACCAATCTCTATCAATCGTTCATCTTTCACGATTTCTGTGTCTCGGCTTCCTCTGATAATGCATGCCGTCTCATAAGCACGCTCTAATGGACTGGAGAAAATATAATCAAACTTTATGTTTTTCAATCCATCTGCCGTTTTTTGTGCAAGTTTTCTTCCATCCTCCGAAAGACTGATATCCGTTTTTCCTTGCATTTTTCCCATCTTATTCCACTCTGTCTCACCATGTCGAATAATGTACAAAATCATAACTATTTTTCCTTCCTATGGTCAGTGGTTCATCTTGTTACGCCAACAAATTTGCAAAGTTTCTCCGTCACGTGATCTCTCCAGTTAGGATTCTGTATTTCATATTGTATTAATTCCAACCACTGGCTGGCATTTACAATATTTTCTTCATAACGTGCTTTCTGCCAGTCCGTCTCTTGTGGAATGCAGAAAACATTATGGTCAAAATGGAAATTTTCACCTTCATCAAAACAACAAATCTGGATTGGCTTTTCATGGAAAAATAAATTTCCATACCATTCCGTTAAAATGCCCTGATCATATACGGCAATGCCTCTTCCATCTCTCATACTGATATTGTAGCGCA
>OGOY01002953.1_pt1 | contig 13989 bp, 11 predicted proteins | sample 1552811 | NCBI WGS metagenome assembly OGOY01 (sample SAMEA2580132, study PRJEB22360) | human gut metagenome | biome: human gut; feature: human-associated habitat; material: faeces | place: Denmark | collected 2008/2010 | reverse complement strand
TTCTATTACATTTTCAATTTCCTTGTTGCTATGGTTATGGAAAAGTTAGAAAAGCATATGCAGTATTTTAATTAAGGAGGATTTTAATTATGAAGAAATTATTAGAAATATCACATTTAAAGAAATCCTTCGGCGATACTGAGGTGCTTAAGGATATATCAATGGAAGTTAACGAGGGTGAGGTTGTTGCAATTCTTGGACCTTCCGGCTCTGGTAAATCAACACTGCTTCGTTGTTCAACACTTCTTGAGACAATGGATGCAGGAACTCTTAAGTTAGGTGGTGAAACTGCATGTGAGGACAAGGACGGAGCTTCAGTGTATGTTGGAAAGAAAGAATTAAGAGAAATCAAGAATACATATGGACTTGTGTTCCAGAACTTTAATCTTTTTCCACATTATACAGTCATGAAAAATGTTACTGATGCACCTGTTTCTGTTCAGAAAAGGGACAAGAATGAAGTAGAGAAAGAAGCCAAAGAGCTTTTAAAGAAAGTTGGACTTGATGGCAAGGAGAACAGTTATCCATGCCAGTTGTCAGGAGGACAGCAGCAGCGAGTTGCGATAGCAAGAGCACTTGCAATGAATCCTGAAATGCTTTTCTTTGATGAGCCTACATCAGCACTTGATCCTGAGATTACTGCAGGAATTCTTAAGGTTTTAAGACAGCTTGCTGATGAAAAGATGACAATGATTATAGTTACACATGAGATTGAGTTTGCAAGAAAAGTTGCAGACAGGGTAATATTCATGGATGGCGGGGTTATTGTTGAGCAGGGCAGACCGGAGGATGTTATTGACAATCCAAGTAATGAAAGAACCAAAGCATTTTTACAGAAGATGGAAAAATAATTATTTATGTGTATACAAACTAAATAGCTGGATATAATTATGAATGGGAAGTTTTTTAATGAGAAAACTTCCCATTTTCTTGCATTGTGGATTTGGGTGTATAATGCTAGAATTGTATTGTTAAAGTTAGAAGAAACTAACTTAAAAAATTACAAAGCATTTGTATTAGGAGGATTATATGGCAGCATATTTAGAGATTGAAAAGGTTATAGGCAGAGAAATTCTTGATTCAAGAGGCAATCCTACAGTTGAGGCAGAGGTTTATCTTGCGGATGGAACTGTTGGAAGAGGCGCAGCACCTTCAGGAGCATCTACAGGTGAATTTGAGGCGCTAGAGTTAAGAGATAAGGATAAGTCAAGATATTTGGGAAAGGGTGTTACTAAGGCAGTAGAGAACATAAACACTGTTATTAATGACTGCCTCTTTGGAATAGATGCATCTGATATATATGCAGTTGATGCAGCGATGATTAAAGCTGATGGAACTAAGGATAAGTCTAATCTTGGTGCAAATGCTATTCTTGCGGTATCTATTGCAGCAGCAAGAGCAGCTGCTGACTCTCTTGATATTCCTCTTTACAGATTCCTAGGCGGAGTATCAGGAAACAGGCTTCCTGTTCCAATGATGAATATTATTAATGGAGGCTGCCATGCATTATCAAGTGGGCTTGATGTTCAGGAATTCATGATTATGCCTGTTGGGGCACCAAGCTTTAAGGAATGCTTAAGATGGTGTGCAGAGGTATTCCATGCACTTGCAGCTATACTTAAAGAAAGAGGGCTTGCAACCTCTGTAGGTGATGAGGGTGGCTTTGCTCCGGCACTTAAGTCAGATGAGGAAGCAATTGAGACAATATTACAGGCAGTAGAAAAGGCTGGATATAAGCCGGGCAGGGATTTTAGGATTGCAATGGATGCAGCTTCTTCAGAGTGGAAGAGTGAGAAAGGAAAGGGTTATTACAAGCTTCCTAAGGCTGGAACAGAGTATACAGCAGAGGAGCTTATTGAGCACTGGGCTAAATTATGTGAGAAGTATCCTATTATATCTATTGAAGATGGTCTTGATGAAGAGGACTGGGAAGGCTGGAAGAAGCTTACGGACAGACTTGGAGACAAGGTTCAGCTTGTAGGTGATGACCTTTTTGTTACTAATACAGAGAGACTCTCTAAGGGAATTGAACTTGGAGCAGGTAATGCAATTCTTATCAAGCTTAATCAGATTGGTTCAGTTTCAGAGACACTTGAAGCTATCAAGATGGCTCATAAGGCAGGATATACAGCAATCAGCTCACACAGATCAGGTGAAACAGCAGATACAACAATTGCAGACCTCGCTGTTGCTCTTAACACTTGCCAGATTAAGACAGGTGCTCCTTCAAGATCGGAAAGAGTTGCTAAGTATAACCAGCTTTTAAGAATTGAGGAACAGCTTGGCACTAGTGCAGTATATCCGGGAATCAGGGCTTTTAATGTTAATAATGATTAATCATTTGAAACAGATATTGAAAAAATATTAAGAAAGCCTTATAGTTGTGTATGATTATAATATATGTAACAGGAAGGCAGAATAATGATTAAGAAATTAGGAAGAAACGACCATTGCTGGTGTGGCAGTGGTAAGAAATACAAAGCGTGTCATGAAGCATTTGACGATAAGTTAAGATATCTTGAGGATATTGGACATATTGTTCCATCACACAAGTTAATCAAGACACCTGAACAGATTGAGAAGATTAAAGAGAGTGCCAGGATAAATGTAGCATGCCTTGATGCGGTTGCAGCAGCAATACATGAAGGCATGAACACTGCTGAGATTGATAAGATTGTATATGATGTAACTACTGATATGGGAGGAATTCCAGCACCACTTAATTATGAAGGATATCCTTACAGTGTGTGTACATCTGTTAATGAGCAGGTATGCCACGGATTTCCATCTAAGGATGTTATCCTTAAGTCAGGTGATATTATCAATGTTGACTGTTCTACAATTCTTCATGGATATTTTTCAGATTCATCAAGAATGTTCTGCATAGGTGATGTTAAGCCTGAGGTAAAGAAGCTTGTTGATGTTACTAAGGAATGTGTTGAATTAGGACTTGAGCAGGTTAAACCTTGGGGCTTCTTAGGAGATATGGGACAGGCAGTACATGACCATGCATATGCTAATGGATATACTGTTGTAAGAGAAATCGGCGGTCATGGAGTTGGACTTGAATTCCATGAAGATCCTTGGGTTGGGTACAACACTAGAAAAGGAACAGACATGGTTATGGCTCCAGGAATGATGTTTACAATAGAGCCTATGGTTAATATGGGTAAGGTAAATGTCGTTACAGATGAAAAGAATGGCTGGGAAGTATCTACAGCTGATGGACTTCCTTCAGCACAGTGGGAAATTCAGGTTCTTGTAACAGAGGACGGACATGAAGTAATAAGTTGGTAAAGAATAAAATAAGTTCCTGCCAATCAGGCACGCTTTCGCTGCTCTCGCCTCGCAGCGGTACTAAATTCGCGTTACACGCTCATTAAGTACCGGCGGGCTCAAAGCGCCTGATTGGCAGGAACTTATTTTATTGTCATGGTGCCCTGAGGGGGCGTTCGTGTCGGATGGAGGTGCGCCCTTGTGTCGGACAGAGGTGCGCCCTCGTGTCGGGGACACATCGGGCTGGACATTAGAGCTGCGGGAGGCAAGAAGAAGTCCAAAAGAGAAGTCAACGCGAGGTGGATTGGACGTTAGAGTAGTGTGAGGCACGGAGAAAGTCCAAAAGGAAAGTCGAAGTGAGTCAGATTGGACGTTAGAACTGTGGGAAGCAAGAAAAAGTCCAAAAAGGAAGCCGGAGCAAGGCAGATTGGACGCTAGAGTAGTGTGAGGCACATAGGAAGTCCAAAAGAGAAGCCAACGCGAGGTGAATTGGACGCTAGAGTAGTGCGAGGCACGGAGGAAGTCCAAAAAGGAAGCCGAAGCGAGGTGAATTGGACGTTAGAGTTACGGGAAGGCAAGAAAAAGTCCAAAAGAGAAGTCAACGCGTGCCGGATTGGACTTTAAAGTGGAAAAATCCACAAAAAAGTCCAAAACAAGCAAGTCAGAGCATTATACACATCCTAACTATCAGATGACCGCCTTCTGCGTCCATTTTCCACGGATGAATCTTATAAGGAATGCAAGTGAACGGAATCCCCAGTCGATGAACATACCAAACCATACACCTAGTACACCAAGTCCTAATGTACCACCAAGAAGGTAACTGCTTCCTACACGGAATGCCCACATAGAGAAGATGCTTACCATCATTGTGTATTTGGCATCACCGGCAGCACGGAGAGCATTAGGCATAGTAAAGCTAAGCGGCCATATGAATATTGCTACAATTGAGAAGCAATGGATAAGGCTTAAACCGGTTTTGGTTGCTTCAGGTGACAGATGGAAAAGTCCTACTACAGGAACAGCAACTATTGTCATTACAATGTTGGTTGCAAGAATACCTGCATATGCAATAAACATAAGTTTTTTTCCATATCTTTTGGCTTCATCAGGCTTCTTTGCACCTATACACTGGCCAATAACAGTAATCATTGCCATGCCAATTGCGTTACCCGGAATATTGGCAAACATTGTAACAGAGTTGGCAACAGAATTGGCAGCGATGGCAGCAGTACCAAATGTTGAAACAAGGCTTGAAACAGAAAGCTTACCTATCTGGAACATGCCGTTTTCCAATCCGCTCGGAAGACCAATAGACAGAATCTTCTTAATGATAGAAGGTGATGGAAGAAAATCTTTGCAGGTCTTTATTCTTATTGCTGATTCTGTTCTGAACATAAGTCCAATAATAATTATGGCTGATATGATTCGCGAAATAAGAGTGGCTAAGGCTACACCGGCAACACCCATATCAAATACAAATATAAATAAAGCATTTCCACAAATATTGATTATGTTCATGATAAGGCTTGTGTTCATGCTTATCTTACTGTTTCCAATACTTCTGAAAAGTGCAGCACCTGCATTATAAACACCAAGAAACGGGTATGAGATTGCTGTTATATAGAAATATATACTTGCACTTTCAAATACATCTTTTTCAATCTTGCCAAATATGAAATTAATGATACCGTGATTGCCTATGAGAGAGATAACCATCAGTAATGATGATAGTGTACTCATAATAAATATAAGCTGCCCGGCAGATTTCTTGGACATATTAATGTTCCTGCTGCCAAGATACTGGCTGCATACAACAGCACCTCCGGTTGCGAGAGCTGATAATATCTGAATAAGCAGGTTGCTTATATTATCAACAAGTGCGACACCTGAAACTGCCGCCTCTCCTGCTATTGATACCATGAATGTATCAACAAAGCCTACGCTGACAGCCAGCAGCTGTTCAAATATCAGAGGAATAATAAGCTTCTTTAAATCTTTAGATGTAAACATAATAATCTCCTATATTAATACATAGCATATCTTAATAATATAAAACAATAATTTATGTAATAACATAAGAAAAGTAGCTGTATTTAATGCAAAATACATAAAAATTGCGAAAAGACTTTTTAAAGAAGAATAATTATCTGAACAAATCTTTAGAATAAATGATTGAAAATAAGACTGGTACATGATATAATACGATATAATTTGAATATATGAAGGAGGTATTGTCGTGAAACATATTAAGACAATCAGCAACCGCGTATTAAAGGATACAATGAAGCACGGCGGATGTGGCGAGTGCCAGACATCATGCCAGTCAGCATGTAAGACATCTTGCACAGTTGGTAACCAGAGCTGTGAGAATAAGAATAACTAGTATTTTTAGTAAGAGAGTGTCGAGCTATTCTGCACTCTCTTATTTTTCGTAAATGTATAGAGAACATTTACGGTTTGGAGGCTTTTTAATGATACATCAGTATAAGAATAACGGTTATAACATCGTATTAGATGTCAACAGCGGTTCTGTGCATGTTGTTGATGACATGGTATACGATATTATAGGACTTTATGAGAATAATACTCTTGAGCAGATTACAGATGCACTTAGAGACAGATATTCTGTTCAGGATATTAAAGAGGCATATGAAGAGATTGGCGAACTTAAGGAAGCAGGCCAGCTCTTTACAGAAGATATATATGAACCATATATTGATAACTTTAAGGACAGACCTACAGTTGTTAAAGCGTTATGTCTTCACATAGCACATGATTGTAACCTTGCATGTAAATATTGTTTTGCTGAAGAAGGTGAATATCATGGAAGAAGAGCTCTTATGAGCTATGAGGTAGGAAAGAAGGCACTTGATTTCCTTGTTGCCAATTCAGGTTCAAGAAAGAATCTTGAGGTTGATTTCTTTGGTGGAGAGCCAACTATGAATTTTGAAGTTGTTAAACAGCTTGTTGAATACGGAAGAAGCATAGAAGAGGCTAATAATAAGAAGTTCAGATTTACACTTACGACTAATGGTATTCTTCTTAATGACGAGATTCTTGATTTCGCCAATAAGGAGATGAGTAATATTGTACTTAGCATAGATGGACGTAAGGAGATTAATGACCTTATGCGTCCGACAAGGAATAACCACGGCAGCTCATATGACATTATAATGCCTAAGTTTAAGAAGGTGGCAGAGAGCAGAAATCAGATGAATTATTATGTAAGAGGTACATTTACACATAATAATCTGGATTTTTCAGAAGATGTTCTTCATCTTGCTGATGAAGGATTTGAGCAGATTTCTGTTGAACCTGTTGTTGCGCAGCCAACAGATTCCTATGCCATAAGAGAAGAGGATATTCCGTTCCTTTGTGAACAGTATGATATCCTTGCGAAAGAAATCATTAAGCGAAAGAAAGCTGGTAAAGGCTTTAATTTCTTCCACTTTATGATAGATATTAATGGTGGTCCATGTGTTGCCAAGAGATTGTCAGGATGTGGTTCAGGCTGTGAGTATCTTGCAGTTACACCTTGGGGAGATTTCTACCCATGTCATCAGTTTGTTGGCAATGAAGATTTCCTTATGGGTAATGTCGATGATGGAATAGTAAGACCGGACATCAGAGACATGTTTAAGAATAGTAATGTCTATTCAAAGGAAAAATGTAAGAATTGTTTTGCAAAATTCTATTGCAGTGGTGGTTGTGCAGCTAACTCATATAACTTCCATGGTAATATCAATGATGCGTATGATGTTGGATGTGAACTTCAGAAAAAGCGTATAGAATGTGCAATAATGATTCGTGCAGCTATGGCTGAGGAAGAATAAGTAAAAGGGAGAGTTTTTAACATGAAGTACAGTTTACCTAAGAAGATTATTTATTCAATAATCGTTGCTGTTTTACTGGTTGGACTTGTATTAACAGCATTTTTCGGACTTAATGGAAAGGGATACGGAAGCACATATGATATAGATCTTGGTCTTGATCTTGCCGGTGGTGTAAGTATCACATACCAGATTAAGGAAGATAACTTTACGTCACAGGATGTAGAGGATACCATCTATAAGCTTCAGAAGCGAGTAGAAGGAAAGAGTACAGAGTCACAGGTTTATAAGGAAGGTGACAACAGAATCACTGTTGAGATTCCTGGAGTAACAGATGCTAATGAGATACTTAAGGAACTTGGTACACCAGGTTCATTGGAATTCCTTGATTCTACAGGATATACAGCATTCTCACAGGGCAATGATTATACACCACTTCTTACAGGTTCAGATGTAAAGGCTGCACAGGCTTACACTGATACTAATAGTACAGATGATACACCTTATGGTGTCCAGCTTACATTTACAGATGATGGTGCTACTAAATTCTATGATGCAACATCAGCTAATATTGGTAAAAGAATATATATAGTATACGACGGAGAAGTTGTAAGTGCACCTAACGTTAAGACAGCTATATCAGGTGGTACAGCAACTATCACAGATATGGAATCATTCGATGAGGCAGATAACCTTGCAACATATATAAGAGTTGGTTCAATTCCTCTTACACTTGAAGAAGTAAGCTCTAACATCGTTGGAGCACAGCTTGGACATGCAGCAATCAAGACAAGTTTAATTGCTGCTGCTATTGGTCTTGCGTTACTTTGTTTATTCATGATTGTTATGTTCAGAATTCCTGGACTTGTTGCAACATTATCACTGATTATCTATACATCACTTGTTTTATTCCTTGTAAGTGTATATGATCTTACTCTTACACTTCCGGGTATTGCCGGTATTATTCTTGGTATTGGTATGGCAGTAGATGGTAATGTTATTATCTACACAAGAATAAGAGAAGAGATTGGTGCCGGAAAGTCTGTAGAAAGTGCTATTCTTTCAGGTTATAACAAGGCAACATCATCTATAGTAGATGGTAACGTAACAACACTTATCGCTGCTTTAGTATTGTACATATTCGGTACAGGTCCAGTTAAGGGATTTGCTACAACTCTTGCAGTTGGTAATATCGTATCAATCTTTACATCACTTGTTATTACCAAGGTTATTATGAAGCTCTTATATAACTTTGGTATCAGGGATGCTAAGTGGTATGGTAAGAACGTATACAGAAAGACGCTTGATGTTCTTAGCATTAAGAAATGGGCTGCAATTGGCTCAGCAGTAGTTATTGCTGCAGGTATCATAACTATGGCAGTTCAGGCTGGTCTTGGAAACAGAGCATTAAACTTCAGTCTTGAGTTCGTTGGTGGTTCAACAACAACATTTACATTTGATAAAGAGTATACAGCAGAAGAGATTGAGGATAATATCATTCCTGTAATCAGAGATGCTGCAGGTATTACAGAGGTTCAGCAGCAGAAGGTTGCAGATTCAACACAGGTTTCCTTCAAGACATCAGATCTCTCACTTGAGCAGAGAGAAGCTATTGAAAATGCTGTTACAGCTAAGTACCCAATAAAGGATGGAACAATCGTTGAGACAGATACAATCAGCTCATCAGTTTCTGCAACAGTTAAGAGAGATGCTATTCTTTCAGTTATACTTGCTACAATCTGTATGCTGATATATATCTTTGTAAGATTCCGTGATATCAGATTTGCGTTAGCTGCTGTATTAGCACTTCTTCATGATGTACTTGTTGTTATTGCATTCTATGCATTTGCAAGAATTCCAGTTGGAACAACATTTATTGCTTGTATGCTTACAATAGTAGGTTACTCTATCAACGGTACAATTATTATCTTTGATAGAATAAGAGAGCAGTTAAAGACAGCTAATTCGAAGACTAACATTACAGAGCTTGTTAACTCATCAATTACAAGTACAATGTCAAGAACAGTATATACATCTATAACAACACTTATAATGCTTATAGTTCTTTTCATTATGGGTGTAACTTCTGTTAAGGAGTTCACACTTCCGCTTATCGTAGGTATTGTTGTTGGTGCTTACTCATCAGTATGCTTAACAAGTGCTATGTGGTATGTAATGGGTGGTAAGAAGAGAGGCGTTGTAGAAGAGAATAATAAAAAAGCAGCTTCTAAGAAAGAGGTTTTTGAAGACGGTTCTCAGGTTTAATTAACAGATACAATAAGTTTATGACATGGCGGGGATTGTATATCAGTTCCCGCCATAATTGGTTTAATAGTGAAACAGGGAGAAAAGAGTGAAAAGCAACTGGAGAGTATACACTAAGAAAGCTGATTTCAAAGCAATTGGGGAAAGATTTGGCATTGACCAGGTTATGGCAAGAATTATCCGTAACAGAGGGTTAGAAATGGACGAGCAGATAAATATGTATCTTAATGGGACCGTGGATGATATGCATTCACCACATTTATTAAAGGATGCAGACAAATGTGTTGATATCCTCACAGACAAGATACAAGCTGGAAAGAAAATACATATTATCGGTGATTATGATATAGATGGAATATGTTCAACAACAATTCTCTACAAAGGGCTAAAGGCTGCAGGAGCAGATGTAACATTTGCAGTACCAGACAGAATTATTGACGGATACGGTATTAATGAGCACTTAATAGATGAAGCATATAATAATGGCACAGATACAATCATTACATGCGATAATGGAATTGCTGCGATTGAGCAGATTAAATATGCTAAAGAAAAGGGAATGACAGTGATTGTAACTGACCATCATGATATACCGTTTGATTTCGTTGATGGGGAAAAGATACATAAAGTACCACAGGCAGATGCAATTGTTAATCCTAAGCAGGAAGACTGTCCGTATCCATTTGATAAACTGTGTGGAGCGGGAGTAGCCTTCAAGGTTATTAAGATTCTATATGAGAGACTTGGACTTAATCCAATCGATCTTGAAGAATATGCAGAGCTTATGGCAATTGCAACAATAGGGGATGTAGTTGATTTATCAGATGAGAACAGGGTAATTGTTAAATATGGTTTAAAGCATCTGGCAGTAACTACTAATATTGGTATAAGAGCACTTGTAGAGGCGTGTGAGCTTGAGATAGACAAGATAAGCTCATATCACATAGGATTTGTTATAGGTCCATGTCTTAACGCAACAGGAAGACTTGATTCAGCAAGAAGAGCCATTGAACTGCTTCTTGCTACAGATATGGAGGACGCGAGAAATAAGGCTTTAGAGCTTCGCACACTTAATGTTGAAAGAAAAGATATAACAGAAGAATATGCCGCTATTGCAATTGAACAGGTTGAGAACACTGAACTAAAAGACGACAAGGTGTTAGTTGTGTATCTTCCTGACTGCCATGAAAGTGTTGCGGGAATAATTGCCGGAAGAGTAAGAGAAAAATTCTACAGGCCTTCAATAGTAATCACTAAAGCAGAAGATGGTGCAAAGGGCTCAGGGCGTTCAATAGAAGGCTATAACATGTTTGAGGAGATAAGCAAATGCGGTAAGCTCCTTAACAAATATGGTGGACATCCAATGGCTGCCGGAATATCGCTTGATATTGATAAAATTGATGAATTCAGGAAAGCACTGAATGAGAATCAGACAATGACAGAAAATGTATTAACGCCTACAGTGTGGATTGATGTGCCTATGCCGGTTGATTATGTTGATATAAAACTTATAAAACAGTTTGAGAAGCTGCAGCCTTTCGGAAAAGGTAATGAAAAACCAGTGTTTGCAGACAGAAATCTTACTGTCAGACAGTCAGCTGTGATTGGAAAAAATAAAAATGTATTAAAATGTCAGTTAGAAAGTGAGCATGGCAAGCTGGTTACAGCAATCAGGTTCAAATTAGACGGACAGGAGATACCAGAGGTTGGAAAGAAGATATCTATGGTGTATTACCCTGATATTAATGAATATAATGGGATTGTTTCAATACAGTTTCGAATAGAAGACTGGAGATATGTGTAAGTAGCAGCCCTCCAATAAAAGAACCGTCGGTTCTTTGACCTGTACAGGTCAATGGGACCGGCGGTTTATATATTCTGTCTTATACTTAGAATAGATGATTTTCTGGCTGTTATACAGGCTGTAATATCCGGATAACAGATAACTTAATGCAATACACAGAAGCGTGAATTTCATAGTTGATGCACCAAACATTTCGATAGATAGAATAAATGATGTGAGGGGGCAGTTAGTTACTCCGCAGAACACACTTACCATACCACATGCTGCACATAATCCGACAGGGAGTCCGAATATAGGTGCTAAGAAGCTTCCAAGCGTTGCACCCACGAAAAGAGTAGGAACAATTTCGCCACCTTTGAATCCACCGCCCAAAGTTACGGCTGTAAACAGCATTTTTAAAAGAAATACATACCATGCACAACTTGTTACAAAGCTTCTTGCAATAATATCTGAGCCTGCACCGAGATAATCAGTTGTGCCAAATATGTAACGCATGGCAATAACAAGAGCACCGGCAATAATTATTCTTATGTATGGGTTGTTTATGTAATCAGTGTAGAGCTTTGAAGTACCGTGTAAAACAACACACAGCAGAATGCTTGCAAGAGCAAAAAGTATGGACATGATGATGAATTTACTGCCATTAATCAAAGAGAAAGAAGCAATTTCATCAACTACAAAATGTGTAGATTCAAGTCCCAGCGCAGAGGATATTCCCTGTGCTATAAATGCAGCGAGAACGCATGGAACTAAAGCGGCATAATACATAACACCGACGCTGATTACTTCCATGGAGAATACTGCAGCTGCAATAGGTGTGCCGAAAAGTGCCGAGAAACAGGCACTCATGCCGCACATAATCATAATTCGAGTATCCTTCTCGTCGAACTTAAACAGTTTTGCAAATGTGTTACCTAATGCACCTCCTACCTGAAGCGCAGCACCTTCTCGTCCGGCAGAACCACCACAAAGATGGGTAAGAAGAGTTGATATAATTATAAGAGGAGCAACTCTTCCTGGTACTTCATCATTAGACTGTATCGCAGTTATTACAAGGTTAGTTCCGCGGTTTCCCGCTTCATGTACTATATTGTACATGAATACAATGATGATACCGGCAACAGGCAGTCCGAATAGTAAAAATGGGTATTCAACCCTCAGGTTGCCCACATATCCAAGCATCAGGTGAAATACAGCACCGACAGCACCGATAAAACAGCCACACACAACCGAGCAGAACAACCATTTGAAAAGAGTTATTACTGCCAGCTTAAGCCGTTGAATGTATTCAAACAAAGTTTCTTTATCCATATCCCAGACCTCATATATTAGAAAACTTTTCTGCTCATATTACTGTTATGATAAGCAGGATCATTAGTAACATCTTTAATAAACCATGAAGGGGCAATGTATGAATTGGCAGCTTCGATAGTTGGAAATTCAACTTCTGCAAGGATAGTGCCAGTAAAGAGTCCCTCAAATATGTCAAGCTCAATAGTATAGCCATTGCCATCAGGAATTTCATAACGCTTCTTGGTAATAATATTGCCATCAGCTTTCTTAATCAGATGTTCATAGGCTTCCTTGTTAAGCGGAAGATTGTATTCTTCCCTGGCCATCATTCCGCCACCCTTATAAGTGAGATAGTAATTATCATTGTCGCGTCTTACACGGACAACAGGAGCAGTGTTAAGATAGCCCTGTTCAATAAAGCGGCAGGGATAAGAATCTATATTGTCAGGGATGCCTGACACAAGATACTTGCGTTCGATTTCCATGTGAATTCCTTTCCGGCTGCCGCAGGGAGTGTTCCGGCTGGCGGCAGACATGCTGATGCATTGATTGTGTATTGATTCTATCATAGCACGTTTTTGCAAAGTGTGGTACCATGTGAATAAGCAATGAGCAGCATTTCGAGCGTGCACTGCGTAACATAGCGAAAGCCCGACAGCGAGGAATGAGCAGCGTTTCGAGCGTGCACTGCGTAGCATAGCGAAAGCGAAGAAAAAGAAAAGAGGAGAATTGCGATGAGTAAAATTGGAATTTTTATGGCAGACGGATGTGAGGAGATCGAGGGACTGACCGTGGTGGATATTGTGCGCCGCGCGAAGATGGACATTACGATGATCTCTGTGAACGGAAAAAGAGAAGTGACCAGTTCCCACGGCGTGACCTTTTTGACGGACGCTGTGGCGGAGGAAGTGGATTATGACGCACTTGACGGGATCGTGCTGCCGGGCGGAATGCCGGGAACATTGCAGTTAGGGGATCACGAAAGAGTGAACGGGATCATCCGGGAATTTGCAGAGCAGAAAAAACTGGTGGCTGCAATCTGTGCCGCACCGAGTGTCTTAGGAGCAGCAGGGATCTTAGAGGGAAAGACTGCTGTCTGCCATCCGGGATTTGAAGGCGAATTGAAAGGTGCCAACGTCATTTATGAAAATGTGGCAGTGGATGAAAATATCATTACCAGCCGCGGCATGGGAACGGCATTTGACTTCGGACTTGCCATTGTCAGCTACTTCATGGATGACGAAGTTGTTGCAGATGTCAGAACACATATGATCTATTAATTGAATTTGTAAAAACTTACCAACATATTTTTATTGTAAACAACCATACTAGTATCAAGACAAGCGGCAACGCAGTCTTAGAATAGATTACAGTAAAAATTATGGAGGTGAAACCTATGAGCTCAAATACAAGTTCAGGTTCTAACACAAGCAGCATGGCAGTGCCAGAAGCAAAAGAAGCAATGAAACGTTTTAAAGAGGAAGTTGCATCCGAAATCGGAGTACCGTTAAAAGAGGG
>OGOY01002946.1_pt1 | contig 14015 bp, 7 predicted proteins | sample 1552811 | NCBI WGS metagenome assembly OGOY01 (sample SAMEA2580132, study PRJEB22360) | human gut metagenome | biome: human gut; feature: human-associated habitat; material: faeces | place: Denmark | collected 2008/2010 | reverse complement strand
TCAATCAGGCACAGAGCAGAGTGGAGAATACCAAAGGTCAAATCAAGCGAGTCCTCGCACTTCTGAAAAAGATGCGCGAAGATATTGACGTCCAAATCGCTGACGAAAAAGAGAAGCAGGAGCAGCTTGCAGTGGAAACTGAGCTGTAAGTTTGAAGAGTCCGCTTATGTGATATGACTCGATAAAACCGAATTTACAGGAGGTGTTTCGATGAAAACAAGAAGGTTTGCCTTATGTCTGGCAGCGGTTTTTCTGGTAATGATTTATATCAATATTCAGAGAAGCCATACTTTCACCCTTTCAAACGATGAAGGCACCATAAAGACAGAACAAATACAGCCACTTTGGGGAACTGTAAAAGTAAGCGGCGATTGTGATACTGATGTGGTCTTTACCGATGTTGAGACTGGAGAAAAATACAAAATCGGATATATTACACAGGGCGTAACGGAAAGAATCAAACTTGAACGAGGCAAATGGTATAAGGTGGTAGGCAGAGGCAACCTTACACTGAATCCGGTAAACATTCGAGTCGAATAAATGTAAGTTCCTTGCGGGCAGCTATGAAAGCTGAAGCTGAGAAGAGAGTTTTGAATATTCACATAGGAAGGAGTACAGTTCTATGAATTACGGATGGGCAACTGTTTTCACTTTAGCGGCATGGTTTGCAGGGCTTGTGATTGATGTAAATATGCGGGTCGGCGACCTCGGTTTACGAACAGTGCTTCCTGTCATCGTTATGGGGTGCTGCGTTATGAAGTACATAAAAGACAATAGCAAATAATCTTATCTCAATACACTTTCCAGCGGGCGACCACAAAACGGGTTGCCCGCTCTTTTTATGCTCAAAAAAAGAAGGGAGGAACGCTATGCCAAGCAAAACCGAAGAATATCTCGCCTTTGCCCAGCGCACGGCCAACGGCTTAACCCGGTACTGGGAAAGCTGGACGGATTACCTGACCACCGCATCCCGGCTGTACAAGTACCCCTTTGCAGACCAACTTATGATCTACGCCCAACGCCCGGATGCCACCGCCTGCGCCGACTATGATGTTTGGAACAGCCGGATGAACCGTTATGTGCGCCGGGGTGCCAAGGGCATCGCTCTGCTGGACGAATCCAGCGGATTCCCTCGCCTGCACTACGTTTTCGATGTGTCGGACACCGGGGTGCGCCGCAATTCCCGTGACCCGGAGGTGTGGCAGCTCGGCCCTGATTTGGTGCAGCCGGTTTCGGAGATGTTGAATAAGACCTACGGCATCAGCGGGGAGCGTGTCAGCCAGCAGCTTGCAGATGTTGCCGGGAAGCTGGTGGCGGATTACTGGGACAACAACGGCGGGGACATTCGTGCCATCGTTGACGGTTCGCTCTTGATGGATTATGATGAAGCCGGGGTGGAGATGCAGTTCAAGTCTGCCGCCGCCATCAGCGTCACCTACACGCTGCTGGAACGCTGCGGCTTTGAGCCTGCCGGATGGTTCGACAAGGACGATTTTCAGGCAGTCTACAATTTTTCCACCCCGGATGCCGTCTACACCCTCGGCGCAGCCGTCAGCGACATAAGCCGGGAGGTGCTGCGAAACATCGAACGCACCGTTAAAACAACCATTCGCCGCCGCAATGCAGAAAGGAGCCAATATGAATACGAACAGCAGGAACGTGACTTACTCGACCGTCGGGGACTACCAGCTCCCGAACCTGACCCTGAACCAGCCCCGGAAGCCGCTGGGCAAGTACGGCAGGCTGCGCCGGACGTACCTGATGAACCATCGCCCGGTGCTGTACAACACGATGCTCCTGAACGGGAGCCTGTATCCGCACCTGATGGAGGTGGAGCAGACGGCAGAGAGCCGGATGCAGCAGACCATGGAGCAGCTTCTGAAGCAGGACCCAGCCCCGGACAAAGCGCAGAATCAACTGATGTGGGTGCAGCACATGAACAGCCTGAAAGCACAGGCAGAGGAACTGGTGCTGACGGAGCTGATCTACAGCTAAGTTTTCTGGATGCCGTCCTTCCCACCGAAGCCCAGCAAATTGAGAAGATTGACCGAGCGGAGAGCGAGAAATCGTCCTCCGCTTTTGTTTTGTCGCAGGCTGAAATTGAGAACGAGCTGCGGCGGCATGGTTCTGGGTTTGCAGGTGGCAAGCAACGCATTATGGCACTGTACCAGACCCAGCCTGACCGAAAACTCCGTGCCAAGGCGTTGGCAAAGGAGTACGGCATTGGTGGGCATTCCCACGATTTTCTGGACGGAAGCCGGGGCTTTGTGAATCACGACTGGAAGGGTCTGGAATTTGACCATTACCCCGACCACCAGAAAATCACCTTGAAATGGGCGCAGGTGGAAAAGTATATCGACCTGATGATCCAATCCGACCGCTACCTGACCGATGAGGAAAAAGAGCAGCGTACTGCCAGACAGGAAGCTGAACGTCAGCTTCCGATGCTGGATGGCACTGTTGCCGCAGAGTACACTGCTCTGAAAGAACAGTATCCTAACACCCTCGTGGGCTTTGAACTGAACGGTAACTATCTGTTCTATGACAAAGATGCCGTTGCTGTGGAGCGGATTCTGCGCACCAATCTTCTGTCACAGGAAAATGTGCTTGGCAAAGTCAAAGTAACTGGTTTTCCGAGTGAGCAGTGGGCAGCAAAATCTAAAAAGCTGTGGGCAGCGGGCAACAACGTCTATCTGGCTGGCTTGAACGAAGATGGCTCCCACCACCAGACAAAATATCTCCGGGAAGCGGATTATCTGCCAATCGGCAGCATCATCAAGCTGGATGACCGAGATTTTCGGGTAGAACACGTTAATTTTACGTTCAAATCCGTCAGCTTGCAGGACATGGAGCTGACGAAAAACAGACTGCCCATTTTCCGCAATGAGCATCTTCCGCACATCAGAGAACTGTACGAAGAACAGCAGGCCGCAGCCATTGATCTGGTTCCCGAAAAAGAGGTCAGCTATAAGGTCGGGGACGAAGTTGTAGTAGACCTTCCCACCAGAACGATTGAAGGAACCATCGGCTATGTTGGCGAAACCGATGTGCGCATCGACACCAGTGCGCACGGTCAGTCATGGGACAATGAGGTCATCAACAAGCAGCAGTTCGAGAATGCACTGCGGCAGGAGGAGCCGGATGTGTCTGAACTGACCGATGAGGAACTAGACGAACTGCCCATCTCTACGGTGATTGACGGCGAAGTGCAGACCTTCCCGGATGCCGCCGCCTTGGATGAAGCCCTGAATGCTGAACCTGCGCCGGAGCCTGCCGGAAACTTCCGTATCACGGACGACCATCTGGGCGAGGGCGGCGCAAAGCAGAAATATGCCCGGAACATTGAAGCCATCCGCACCCTGTTCAAGCTGGAACAGGAGCACCGAGGTGCCACTGCCGAGGAACAGCAGGTGCTTTCCCAGTATGTGGGCTGGGGCGGTCTGGCGGATGCCTTTGACCCCGGCAAAGATAGTTGGGCAAAGGAATATGCAGAGTTGAAGGGGCTGCTCTCCGAGGATGAGTACGCTGCTGCCCGTTCCAGCACCCTGAACGCCCACTATACCAGCCCTACCGTCATCCGTAGTATCTACGATGCCGTGGAGCGCATGGGTTTCCACAGCGGTAACATTCTGGAACCTAGTATGGGCGTGGGCAACTTCTTTGGAATGCTGCCGGACAGCATGGCAGACAGTCGGCTGTACGGCGTGGAACTGGACAGCATCACCGGGCGCATTGCGAAAAAACTGTATCCGCAGGCCGACATTACCGTGGCAGGCTTTGAGACCACCGACCGCCGTGATTTCTACGATCTGGCGGTGGGCAACGTGCCCTTTGGTCAGTACAAGGTCAACGATAAGGCGTACAACAAACTGGGATTCTCCATCCACAATTATTTCTTTGCGAAAACCATCGACCAAGTGCGTCCGGGCGGCATCGTGGCGTTTGTGACTTCTCGCTATACCATGGACAGCAAGGACAGCACCGCCCGCAAGCACATGGCAGAACGAGCCGATTTGCTGGGTGCCATCCGTCTGCCCAACAATGCGTTTAAGGCAAATGCAGGCACCGAAGTGGTTTCGGACATTATCTTTTTGCAAAAGCGTGACCGCCCCATCGACCACGAGCCGGACTGGGTGCAGCTTGGCAAGACCGAAGATGGTTTTGCCATCAACCAGTATTTCGTAGACCACCCGGAGATGGTGCTGGGGCAGCTTACGCTGGAAAGCACCCAGTATGGTCATGACCTGACCGTTGCGCCCATCGAGGGCGCAAACCTTGCCGACCAGCTTGCCGAGGCGGTACAGCATATTGAGGGGCAATACACCGAAGTTGAGGTAGAAACACCAGATATTGCGGATGCCGAAAACGAGAAGCATATTCTCCCGGCTGACCCGGATGTAAAAAACTTCTCCTACACCGTGGTGGACGGTGAGGTGTACTACCGAGAAAATTCGATTATGACGCAGGTGGAGTTGTCCGATAATGCCAAAGCCCGTGTCACCAGCATGGTGGAACTGCGGCAGATCGTCAACCAACTGATTCAGGAGCAGCTGGACGATTACCCGGATGAGGACATTAAGGCAACCCAAGCAAAGCTGAACACAGCTTATGACGCTTTTACCGCAAAATACGGTCTGCTCAACGACCGCAAAAATGGGCGTTTGTTTGAGGATGATTCTTCCTACTATCTGCTCTGCTCTTTGGAAAATCTCGATGAGAATAAACAGCTCAAAAGCAAGGCGGATATGTTCACCAAGCGAACGATTCGCCCAGAGCACACGGTCACCAGCGTGGACACCCCCAGCGAAGCACTGGCAGTGTCCATTGGAGAACATGGCCGTGTTGATCTGCCCTATATGGCGGAACTTCTCGGCTCTCCCGGCGATTATGAGCGTATTACCACAGAGCTGCAAGGCGTGATTTTCAAAGACCCTTCTGCGGATGCAGATGAGCCGGAAGCAGGCTGGCAGACTGCGGACGAGTATCTTTCCGGCAATGTGCGGAATAAACTGCGCATGGCTCAGCTTGCCGCTGAAAGCCACCCGGAGTTCAAGATCAATGTGGAGGCTTTGACCAAAGCGCAGCCGAAGGACCTTGAAGCATCAGAAATCGACATCCGACTGGGTGCCACATGGCTGAATCCCGCCATTGTGCAGCAGTTTATGATGGAGACTTTTCAGCCGCCCTACCGCATCCGCTATAACAACCTGATCCAAGTCCGCTACTCTCCATTTACGTCCGAATGGCGCATCGGCAACAAATCTGCCGCCGGAATGTATGATATCATGTCCACCGAAACCTACGGCACCCACCGGGCCAACGCCTACAAGATTTTGGAGGACACCTTGAATTTGCGGGACTGCCGCATTTATGATACCATTGAGGAGGATGGTAAAGAGCGGCGTGTCCTGAACCAGAAGGAGACGATGCTTGCCCAGCAGAAGCAGCAGGCCATCAAGGATACCTTTGCAGGCTGGGTTTGGCAAGACCCGCAGCGGCGGAATCTGCTGGTGAAGCAGTATAACGAGTTGTTCAATAGTACCCGGCCCCGCGAGTATGACGGAAGCCATATCCATTTTGTCGGTATGAACCCGGAGATCAATCTGCGGGAACATCAGCGCAATGCAGTTGCTCATGTGCTTTATGGTGGGAACACCCTGCTCGCCCACGAGGTGGGTGCCGGCAAAAGTTTTGAGATGGCAGCTTCGGCAATGGAATCTAAGCGTTTGGGCCTGTGTCAGAAAAGCCTGTTCGTGGTACCCAACCATCTGACCGAGCAGTGGGCCAGCGAGTTCCTGCGGCTATACCCCAATGCAAAGCTGCTCGTTACCAGCAAGAAAGACTTTGAACCCGCCAATCGAAAGCGTTTTTGCGCCCGCATCGCAACCGGCGACTACGATGCCGTCATTATCGGCCACTCGCAGTTTGAGAAAATCCCTCTTTCTGCGGAACGGCAGGCACGGATCATCGAAGATCAGATCGAGGAAATCGAAAAAGCCATTGCAGAGGCCAAGGAACAGTCCGGTGAGCATTTTACCGTGAAACAGATGGAAAAGACACGGAAAACACTGGAGGTGAAACTGAAAAAGCTACAGTCCACCGACCGCAAGGATGATGTGGTCACATTTGAACAATTAGGCGTAGATAGGTTATTTGTGGACGAGAGCCAGAACTACAAGAACCTATATCTTTACACCAAGATGCGCAATGTTGCTGGCCTTTCTACCTCCGAAGCACAGAAGTCCAGCGATATGTTCGGCAAGTGTCGTTATCTGGATGAAGTGACTGGCGGGCGCGGCGTGATTTTCGCAACGGGAACGCCCATCAGCAACTCCATGACGGAAATGTACACACTGATGCGCTATTTGCAGTACAGCACTCTCCAGCAGAAACAACTGACCCACTTTGATGCATGGGCTTCTACGTTTGGCGAGACCACCACGGCCATTGAGCTTGCGCCGGAAGGAACCGGCTACCGTGCGCGCACACGTTTTGCCAAGTTCTTTAACCTGCCGGAGCTGATGAATATGTTCAAGGAGGCAGCGGACATCAAGACTTCCGACCAGTTGCATCTGCCTGTTCCGGAAGCCAAGTTTGAAACTGTCGTGGTCAAACCCTCGGAAATCCAGCAGGACATGGTGAAATCCCTGAGCGAACGTGCTGCTGAGGTGCATAGCGGTGCGGTTGACCCCTCGGTGGACAATATGCTGAAGATCACCTCGGACGGACGTAAAATCGGCCTTGACCAGCGGCTGATGAATCCGCTCACCCCGGATGACCCGGACAGCAAGCTGAATGCCTGCGTCGACAATGTTCTGCGTATCTGGAACGAAACCAAAGAGGATAATCTGACGCAGCTGATTTTCTGCGATATGTCCACGCCCAAGGGAGACGGCTCGTTCAATGTCTACGATGATATTCGCACAAAGCTGCTTGCCGCCGGGGTGCCGGAATCGGAGGTCGAGTTCATCCACAACGCTGATACTGAAGGTAAGAAAGCGGATTTGTTCTCCAAAGTCCGCAGCGGCAAGGTGCGTGTCCTGCTGGGCAGCACTGCAAAGATGGGCGCAGGCACCAATGTCCAGACCCTGCTGGTGGCCGTGCATCATCTGGATGTAGGCTGGCGACCGTCCGATATGACCCAACGCAACGGCCGAATCATCCGTCAGGGCAACAAAAACAAACAAGTTTACGTCTATAATTACGTCACGGAGGGGACATTCGACGCCTACCTCTGGCAAACGCTGGAAAACAAGCAGAAGTTTATTTCGCAGATCATGACGAGCAAATCTCCGATGCGCTCCTGTGATGATGTGGATGAGCAGGCTCTTTCGTATGCCGAGGTCAAGGCCCTATGCGCAGGCGACCCGCGCATCCGGGAAAAGATGGATCTGGATGTGCAGGTAGCAAGGCTCAAGGTGCTGCGCTCGGATTACCAGAACCAAAAATATCGTCTGGAAGATAAGCTGCTCAAGCATTACCCGGAGGAAATTCAGAAAGCGAAGAACCGTATTGCGGCTCTGAAAAACGATGCCCAAATCGCAGACGCACACCCGCAGGATAAGGAGAACTTCTGCGGCATGACGATTAAGGGCATGGTGTTCGATGAGAAAAAAGCAGCTGGTGAGCGGCTGATGCTCGCCTGCAAGGAGATGCCGAATGCGGATATGATGCTGCTGGGCACCTATCGCGGCTTTGAGCTGAACATTCGCTTTGACAGTTTCAAGAATGAGCATCAAATCGTTCTCCGCGGCGAGCTGAGTTATCCGGTACCGCTGGGCGATGACCCTCGCGGCAACATCGTCCGTCTGGACAATGCCATCGGCAATTTTGCCGACCGCATTGCCGATGCTGAGGCCGCACTGGATTCTCTGGAACAGCAGAAGCAGGCTGCAGAGGTTGAAATCGCCAAGCCGTTTGCGCAGGAGGAAGAACTGCAAACCAAGTCTGCCCGCCTTGCAGAATTGGATGCGCTGTTGAACATGGAGCATCAGTCCAGCCGGACAGAACCCGAAGCGGAAGAAAAGCCGGATGCCCGCCCCTCTGTGCTGGCAGCTCTGGAAGAAAAGGCTGATAAAGTGGAGCCTGTCCGACCATTCAAATCTTACTTGGATAAGGATGGTGATGCCCGGTGAACGACCATCGCGACCAGCAGCTCCATTTCCGGGTCAGCAAAGTCGAACTGGAACGCATTCGTCAGAAGATGGAAAGTTGCGGTATTTTGAGCATTGGCTCTTATCTGCGAAAAATGGCTCTGGATGGTTACTGCCTGAATCTTGATTTACCACAGCTGCGTCGGATGGCGTACCTTCTTCAGAATTGCAGCAACAACCTGAATCAGGTGGCGAAACGGGCCAATGAAAGCGGGCAGTTCTATGCCGCCGATTTAGAGGACTTGCGTAGTCGGTTGGATGAGCTGATAGCTATTGGCAAGCAACTTCTCGCCAAACTCACCGAACTCTAAAAAATTTCCCGCAGTAGGAGGCTGCGGGTTTACATAACGGTTGACATCCTTGCAAGGCAAGGGGCGATACCTTTATAATAGGGGCGAAAAAGAAAGGCTGGTGTTTGATATGAGGTTTTTATTCAAGATGATGCTTGCCCCGATCTCTCTGTTCGTGGCTTTTCTGGCTCTGATGGCAAAGTGGCTGCTTACTCTGTCCAGCTATGTTGTCGCGCCGTTGATGCTGTATATCTTTGGCTGCGGCATCTACACCGTCTACCGCCAGACTTGGGATCAATTTCTGATTCTGCTGGTTGCCGAATTTCTCTGCTTTGTCCTTTTTGTCGGCGCAACTGCAATGGTGGAGGGCGTTGAGAAATTCAGCGGTTGGCTCCGGGACCTGATTTGATTTTGAATCTTCTTGCCGCCTTCGGGCGGCTTTTTCATTTAGGAGGTGATCTGCTCTGGCTGCTACTCGTCTGATCGCACTGCATCAGCACAAAGGAAAATCTATTGCCGCCTGCCTGAAAGACCGCACCAACTATGCACAGAATCCTGACAAGACTGAAAAAGGCGAACTTGTCAGCAGCTATCAATGCAGCCCGCTTACTGTGGACGAGGAGTTCATGCTCACAAAAAAGCTGTACGAGCAGGCCACCGGGCGCAGCCAAAAAAGTAACATTATCGCCTATCAGATACGGCAATCTTTCCGGCCTGGTGAAATTACGGCTGAAGAAGCAAACCGCATCGGTTATGAGTTGGCCTCCCGGTTTCTGAAAGGCAAACACGCTTTTATCGTTGCAACGCATACCGATCGGGAACACATCCACAATCACATTATCTATAACTCGACCACTCTGGACGGCACAAGAAAATTCCGGGATTTTTTCTTTTCCGGTCTGGCAGTGCAGCGGTTGAGCGACCTGATTTGTCTGGAGCATCAGCTGTCAGTCATTGAAAAGAAGCCTTACCGGGAACGGCAGAAGCGCATCACTTACCCCCCAAAGGAAAGCAACCGCGACCGGCTGTGCAGTGTAATCGACGAGATTTTGCAGCAGAAGCCCACCGACTACGAAGATTTTCTGCAAAAACTGGAACAGCAGGGCTATGAAATCAAACGCGGCAAATACACTTCCGTTAAAGGCGCACGGCAGAAACGCTTTATCCGGTTCAAGACACTGGGTGCCGGGTACAGCGAGGATGAAATCAAAGCAGTCATTGCCGGAAAAGCCGAACACCGCCCACATCAGAAGCAACCTCCCAAAGAGCAGCCGTTCCAGTTGCTGGTTGACATTCAAGCAAAACTTGCCGAGGGCAAGGGCGGTGGATACGAGCGTTGGGCGAAGAAGCATAACCTGAAAGAGATGTCCAAAACGCTGATTTTTTTGCAGGAGCAGAAAATCGGCAGTGCGGATGAGCTGAAAGAGCGTGCTGATGCTGCACTTTCTCGCTATCACAAACTGGGCGATTCCATCAAGGCCGCCGAGAAGCGTATGGCAGAAATCGCCGTCCTCCGGGCGCACATCGTCAACTATGCCAAGACCCGGCCTGTATACGATGCTTACCGTAAATCCGGGTACTGCTCCAAATTTTTGGAAGCGCACCGGGAAGAAGTCACGCTGCATAAGACGGCGAAAGCCGCTTTCAATGAATCCGGCCTGAAAAAGCTGCCCAAAGTGAAAGACCTGAATGCAGAGTATTCGGCTTTGCTCACCAAGAAAAAAGCACTCTACCCAGAGTACCGAAAGGCGCGGGATGAGATGCAGGACATCGTAAAAGCGCAGAAGAATGTGGAACTGTTCTTTGCGGAGGAAAAGGACAGCAAAGAAAAAGAGCAAATCCGATAAGCCAAGACCGCCGAGAGCCTGACCTTTTATGGTCGGTTCTCGGCGGTCTTTTTTAGTTTATATAGCAGCGATCTTGTGTTACGAGCCAGTCCTCGCACAACCGCTGGGCTTCATCCATGGTTTTGCAAGTGCAATTGAACAGTCTGCCGTGCAGCGAACAGTAAGTATACCGAACTTTCGGTACGCCGTTTTCGTCCTGAAATTTCGTGTAGCGTTCCTCACCGGGCATCAGGTAAAGCTGTTCCATCTCTGCATCCGTCCTCTCTTTTTCGTGTGTCAGGCACACAACGCATTCATTTTACCACGGATGCCATGACTGCGCCATTGACGCTTACACCAAAAAGCATTCGGAATTTTCAGGGAGAGTGTGCATTGACACGCAATAGAAGCGTTCCGCAGGAATGCGCAGCCTGCATCCACCGGATGCAGAACATAAGGGGTTTGGGCACAGCCCAACAAGCATTTTGAATTTGATTTTTAGAAATCGGATTCAAAAATCGTGCCGTGGTACCACGGCGCACTGCTTGCAGAAGCTTTGAAGAAAAAGAGTATCAGACGGGAGTATAGATATAAATGTTGCGTCCCATCTCTCCCGTTTCAACATCGAAGCTTCCCGATGCCACTAGTTTTCCGTTATGAGTTATCTCAACATAAATATCCCAAAGGCCAGCAGCCTCCCAATATGCTTTCGGCGATTGACGAATCTCTACATTAAGGTCATCCGGAACTCCCAAATCTTTTGCAATGATTCGCAGTTGCTGATCTGTAAAGCTATCTCCCTGAGATATTTTATCTGTGGGGTCGTCCCATTCGCAGATGTAGGCGCATCCGGCATCAATTATTCCATCTGCATCGTTCCATGTTCCATCTTGAAACTTTTCATAGAACATTGCATAGTGCTCAATACCATCCTGATTGCTCGGCTCACCAGAATGCCAGTTTGTATAAGATGTGCTGGTTCCATTGACCCATTTCCAGTTTCCTTCAGAGCTTTCATCGCTGAATCCAAAGTAGGCATTCTCATACCCTTTCGCTTTCATTGCGCTGTAGAGAAGGAAATTTTCCGTTGACGATTCAATGACCGCTAGATGACCTCCTTTCCACTCGCAGCGTTTCTCTGCCTGCTGCCATGTGATTGGGCCAGACTCCCATTCCGATTCGGGCAATGTATAGAACTCATAAAGGTGTCCTGTGTAACCTTCGACCTGTGTTTCCTCGGCTGCATCGGATGCTTCCCATTCACAAATGTAGCCGCTCTGTTCATATGTATTGCTGTTTGCCAAGTCGTTCCACTTTACCGGCCACACAGCCACACAACTCTCGTCTGCCACAACATTGCTGGAGTTGTTCGGCTCTCCATCGCCCCAGTTCTGATATTCCCATGGTTCACCTGTCACCCAGCACCACTGACCGGCAGAATTTTTATAGCCGCCGATCCAAAGCTTACTGTTCTGAGTATTCAGACTTTCAATCAGTTTCTGTTCCTCTGGCGAGGTAATGGTCACAAGATGGCCGCCTTTTGCTTCGCAGGCAGCTTTTGCCTGTTCCCACGTGAGGGTATCATAAAAAATACCATAAGAGTGTTGCTTCGGCTCCTGTGAAATATCGACCTCTAACACATTGGCATTTTCGAATCCCGGATAAAAAGGATACCCCTTTAACCCATTGTTTTCTACAACTCTCAGGTACTCTACTTCTTCCTGATTTCTTCCATTTGGGTCGGTTAATCTAAATTCGTAAATTCCCGGTGTTAGATCGATTTGAAATGCCTCTGCTTCTCGAATAGTGTAATCATACGCTACAATTTTCTGCACATTTTCATCGTACTCCCGTGGTAATATATCCGTATCCAACTGAGCAATATGCAAATCATAATTATCACATAATGTTCCATCCCATGCATAGACATAAAGTTTAGCCTGACCATCAATCGATACCACACTATTCTCGTTTTCGTCAAGAAATAAAGAATTTGGAATACCTGCTTTGATGCCCATAGCCCAATCCACCGTTGCAACCTGCCTTGCTGTCAGCATTCCTGTCTGGCACATAGAGTAAGCAGTATAGACAAGCACATTACGGAATTCACTGAAGCTGATATCAGACTTTGAAATCCCATATAGTGATTTGTAAAAAAGCTGTGCCAAATCATAGGTAGAAAGAGGTTCATACTTTGTTTCGTCCACAGACGGCTGCGTCATAAGGTACGCTGCGTGAGAAATTACTGTGCAATTAGAATGCACTCCCCCATGATCAGAAAACTGTGCTTCGGGATCATAATTTTGTGACTTGCGCCAGTTTTCATCCTTGTATTTCGTCGGATAAGGTAGTCCATCCCCCTGAAGTACGCTGGATGGGTCAGCCAGATTCCGCTCAAGCTCACCCACAGTCCCAAAAATCCATGAAATATCTCCGTCAAGCCACTTCAAACTGGTTTCAAGTGGGATATCCCAATGCCTGAGAATATCCGGATATAATCTTTTAGGAGAGTCATTATACCAATCTTCAATTATTTCTCCCATAATATCCGAAATCGCCTCCATCAAGGCACCAGATTCTCCTTCATATGTCATCCGGCTGATGGATTGCTCAACTGCATGTGTGACTTCGTGTCCTAAAGTATCTATTGTCGGCGAGCAGGTTGCTCCAACAGAAATTCGCGTGAAAATCTTGCTTCTCCCATAACCTGCTGAGGCATTATTCGAATCCTTACCTCCTCTATGATCATTTGCAACGATTGCCACTGCCTTATTGTCATCGCCAAAGGCATCATATCCAAGCACGTCACGATAAAAATTGCTGACGGCCAGCAATTTTGCAAGTGCTACGATGGGTGTTCCCATGCCATCCGTCAAAGAGGCAATATCAATCGGCAAAAGTTCCGTTGCAGGCATACCACCCAATGCCTCTGTAGAGATTGAAATTCCGCCTTTCCCGATTTTTTTATAACGCTCACCGTTCTGGGCAGTCAATACGACTTGCCTCCAGCTTCCGCTCGTTGTATATTTTTGATTATTCAGTGAAACCCATTCGTCATCATCATCCCCATCATATATTGCTGTCGTTCCATCATCAAAAATTATTCTAAAATCCACCTCAATATCCCGATTCTCAGCATTATACAAGTACACATTTGTAAAGCGATTGCTGCTGGATTCATTATCTGTCAATTCATTCGAAAAGGTCTTTAGAGCCCTTCCATCTACAGCTGATAAAAACACTGACTCCCACGAATTGTTTTGATGAACCGATATTTTCCATGCCAATTCAGGATTTGTTTTGTCCAGTGAAAATATCACCAAATTGTTTACATAGATATCCGCTTCTCCCGGATATAACCCTGCAACTATTTTTTCAGCGTCATTTTGGGTAATTTTAGCTTCAACGGAAAGATTTTCAATCGGATAAAATCCGGAAGTCAAAAGTGCAGCTTCACTGTCTGCGTCAGCCGATACGGTAACTTTTCTGCCATACACCGGTATTCCCCGGTACACCTGCGGAAAGCTGTAATATGTATCTCCCAATACTGTGCTGCAATCCGCAGTCCCAAGCTCATCCTCTACTGAAACAATTCCAAGAGTATCCGCCACATCATTGATTGCGTCTCTTGCAGTGGAAGGATCTGTGATCTTTCGCTCCGTAAAATGGGACGGCAGAACAATTCCTGTTCCATTCACCGCAGAGACTTCTTGAACAGTTTCAGTAGGCTTAGACGACAAATTGCT
>OGOY01002944.1_pt1 | contig 14025 bp, 10 predicted proteins | sample 1552811 | NCBI WGS metagenome assembly OGOY01 (sample SAMEA2580132, study PRJEB22360) | human gut metagenome | biome: human gut; feature: human-associated habitat; material: faeces | place: Denmark | collected 2008/2010 | reverse complement strand
TATCTAGTATGTAAATACTATTTGGAATAAACTTTTTCATAATACATGCCGGGAATCAGTAAATGGTTACCCGGCATCCTCCCTTTTATGGAGACTTTTTTCTTATTCCGGAACAACCGGATCATTTATCACTTCTTGTTTCGTTTCCTGTTGTATTTCCTCTTCTACAGATTTTTCCGCAGTTTCCTCTGTTTGCTGTTCTGTCGTTTGCTCTGTTTCTTCCTTGTTTTCCACGTTTTTCTCTTCTTTCGTCGTTTCTTCTATCTTTTTTTCACATGCTTTGACCGATTCCAGAATCTCCTGAACCCGTTCTTCCATCTCTTTCTTCCATTTCATATCTTCCAATGCTTTTTTTCTGTCCTGTTCAGTTTCACTATGTTCTTCTGGTATTGCTTTTACATCGTCTGCTTTCTGAGCTTGCACTGCCGTTTCACTTTTCCCAACTGTATTGTTGCTTTCTCTTCCCCGGTTCATCCCAATTCCTGCTGCCGCAATTACTGCCCCGGCAGCAAATAAAAGAACCGCCAGTTTGGCATTCCGAAATTTTACTTTCTGTTCCAGATTCCATTCCTCGCGTTCCTCCGGAAGATCACGTATCACCTGGCTGATCTTATCATAATGACGTCTTCCACCACCGGTACAACGTTCAATGATCCGCTCCAGTCTGCGTTCTTCACTTCTGCTAAGTTCTGGAATCTGCTCTGTATATGCCAGTAAAAACTGCAAAATTTTACCATATCCGAACAAATCTACGGAACAATTTTTCCTGCTGCCTGACGCTGTCGGGCGGATAAAATGACTTCTCACCGCTTTCTGCTGCATCTTCTTCATAACAAATTCATTTTCCTGTGCATCCGGATTTAAAAGCAGCAATTCTCCTTCTTCTGTCACAACAATACTATACGGCGTCAGACATCGATAATTCTGCCCGCGTTTCGACTGCTGGTACTTTCTTATTTCCCCGGCAATCTGTCGGAACCATTCAAACAACACCGCTTTATCCAACTGTGTATTATCCCGCAGATAATAAATCAAAAGTTCTCCCTGCAGGCAATCGATACTTGGCTGGCATTCGGTTCCTTTTTCCACGAAGCGAAGTACTTCATACATTTTTTCCATATTTAATTCTACTGCAATCTGTCATCTAAACGTGTGCGGCCCCACACCGCACACGATACAATACCTGTCCAATTGAAAATTATCAGAATCTGATACGAACTACTCTTCAGAATCTTTCCTGATTCTTCAGTCAGAACGACTGAAGTGTGACTCTCATATTAATTGAATTCTTCCAGTCTGTCAAGAGCTGCGGCAACAACTTTATCCATGTCATAATATTTATAATCTCCCAGTCGTCCGCCAAAGATTACATTTTCTTCCTTTTCTGCAAGCTTCTTGTATTCTTCAAACAATGCATTATTCTTCTCATCATTTACCGGATAGTATGGTTCCATGCCAACACTCCATTCTGATGAATACTCTCTGGAAATAACCGTCTTCTCCTGCTTGCCAAACTCAAAATGCTTGTGCTCGATAATTCTTGTATACGGAACTTCACGCTCTGTGTAATTGACAACAGCATTTCCCTGATAGTTCTCACAATCAAGAACTTCTGTCTCAAATCTGACAGAACGATACTCCAATGCTCCTAGCTGATATCCAAAATATTCATCGATCATTCCTGTAAAAATAATCTTCTCTGCAATCTCCGGATTCTCTTTTCTGAATTCAAAGAAATCAATCCCTGTGCGAACTTCTGTCCCTTCCAGCATCTTCTCAACGATTGCTGTATAACCGCCAACCGGAATTCCCTGATATCTGTCATTGAAATAGTTATTATCGTAAACAAATCGGAATGGCAGACGTTTGATAATAAATGCCGGAAGTTCTGTACACTTTCTTCCCCACTGTTTCTCTGTATAACCCTTGATCAGCTTCTCATAGATATCTCTTCCACCAAGAAAAAGTGCCTGTTCCTCCAGATTCTGTGGATCTGTGATTCCTGTCTCTTTGCGCTGTTTTTCAATAATCTCTTTTGCTTCCTGTGGTGTGCGGATATTCCACATCTTACTGAATGTATTCATATTAAATGGCAGGTTATAAAGTTCATCTTTATAAACTGCTACCGGTGAATTGATGTAATTATTAAATTCCGCGAACTGATTCATGTAATCCCATATCTTTTTATCAGACGTATGGAAAATATGTGCACCATATTTATGTACATGGATTCCTTCTATGTCCTCACAGTAAATATTTCCTGCAATATGATCTCTTCGGTCAATCACAAGACATTTCTTCCCTTTTTTCTTTAATTCATGTGCCATGACAGCTCCATAAAGACCTGCTCCGACAATCAGATAATCGTATTCTTTCATTTACTCCTTCTTTCCGCAGAACGATTGTCTGGATCCGGTAAAATTCAGAGATAACCTTTCTGCCTTCTTTCTTTTCATATTACGGTGTGCTTATGATAACACATTTTCTAATAAATTTGAATCTCTATCAAAAATACGGTATACTTAACAGCAAAAGGAGGATGAATTATGCTTATAAAAAATGGTTTTCTAATTGATCCTGCATCTGATACAGAACGTCTTGTCGACCTTCGCATCACAGACGGTCTGATCCAGACACTCGCAGATGCCGGAACTCTGACACCTGAAAATGGAGAGGATGAGCTTGATGCTGCAGGACTTATGATTTCTCCAGGACTTGTTGACACACACATTCATTTCCGTGATCCCGGATTTACTTATAAAGAAGATCTCCATACCGGATCTCTTGCAGCTGCTGCCGGTGGATTTACTTCCGTGATCTGTATGGCAAATACTTCACCGGTCATCGATTCTGTTCCGGTTCTCAAAGAACTGATGGAACGGGAGGCTTTGGAAGACATCCATATTTTCCAGGCTGCTGCTGTCTCCTGCGGACTCAAGGGTGAATAGATGACTTCTATGAAGGAACTTGCCGCTGCCGGTGCCTGTGGATTCACAGATGACGGAATTCCTCTTAAGAATGCTGCCTTTCTCTATAAGGCAATGGAAGAGGCGAAGGCACTTGACCTTCCAATCAGTCTTCATGAAGAAGATCCTGCATTTATTGAAACAAACGGAATCAACCACGGACCTGTATCTGATGCGCTGGGCATCTACGGATCTCCTTCGATTGCTGAAGAATCTCTTGTTGCCAGAGATTGTCTGCTGGCGCTTCGTTCCGGTGCACAGGTCGTGATCCAGCATATCAGCTCCGGACAGTCCGTTGAACTGGTACGCACCTTTAAAGCTATGGGAGCAAATCTGCATGCAGAGGCAACTCCGCATCATTTCACTTTGACAGATGAAGCTGTATTAAAATACGGCGCACTTGCCAAGATGAACCCACCGCTTCGTACAGAAAATGACCGCCTTGCTATCATCGAAGGTCTCAAAGACGGTACGATCGATCTGATTGCTACAGACCACGCGCCACACAGTACGGAAGAGAAATCCCGTCCTATCACACAAACACCAAGCGGTATTATTGGTCTTGAGACTTCCCTTGCTCTCGGAATCACTTCCCTTGTACGTCCGGGACACCTGACATTAAGCCAGCTGATCGAGAAGATGACGATCAATCCTGCCAGCCTGTATCACCTTCCGTGCGGTTCTGTCGCAGAAGGAAAATCAGCTGATCTTGTACTGTTTGATCCGAATGAGAAATGGACTCCTGAGACTTATGCTTCTAAGTCTTCTAATTCTCCATTTACCGGATGGGAATTGTATGGAAAAGTAAAATATACAATCTGTGATGGAAAGATTGTATACAAGGATACGCCACACCGACGAGATGCGTAGCATTTTTGAGGTTTGCTCTGAACAGTTACATTTTTTTATAATCCAAGAGGTCCCCTGCAGAATCTTTCATTTCCGCAGGGGACCTCTTCTTTGCTCATTAATCCTCGATCGCTGTTACTGTATAATCTTTGTCTTCGACTGTCTTTTTCAGCACTTCATTACTGATTTCGGAATTCAGTGTCACAACCGCTGTTCCGGCCTCATGACTGACTTCTGCTGTATCAACCTGCTCAAGTGCCTCGAGAGCTTTCTTCACAGCCGCTTCACAGTGTCCACACATCATTCCTTCGATTTTCATTGTCTTTGTCATCTTTGTCTCCTCCTTGTTTTCTGACTCATTTTTGTCTGCTAAGACAATATCTGAAACAGTATTTTCTGCTGTTTCTACCTTTTTCATCTTTCTTTTTCTGTCTTTTCTGGCATCGTACATTTTAAACAGATTCAGTCTCAATGCATTTGTTACTACACAGAAACTGGACAGGCTCATTGCCGCTGCTCCGAACATCGGATTTAATTTCCAACCAAAGACCGGGATCCAGATTCCTGCTGCCAGTGGAATTCCTATCGCATTATAGAAAAATGCCCAGAACAGATTCTCATGAATGTTGCGCAATGTTGCACGGCTCATACGGATTGCCGCCGGCACGTCACTTAACCGGCTCTTCATCAGCACAACATCCGCTGCATCGATTGCAATATCTGTCCCCGCTCCAATGGCAATTCCCATATCTGCCCTGGTCAGTGCCGGTGCGTCATTGATACCGTCACCTACCATCGCAACCTTTCCTTTTTCTTTCAGCTTGCGGATCACCTGTTCTTTTCCTTCCGGAAGAACACCTGCGATCACTTCATCCACACCTGCCTGCTCACCAATTGCCTTCGCTGTACGCTCATTATCTCCGGTCAGCATAACAACATGGATTCCCATATTCTGAAGTTCTTTCACTGCCTGTGGACTATCTTCCTTGATCACATCCGCAACTGCGATCATGCCAAGGAACTGCTCATTCCTTCCAAAGAACAACGGTGTCTTTCCTTGCTGTGCCAACCGTTCCGCCTGTTCTTTTATGCTGGCAGAAATCTTCATTTTGTCAGAAATGAATTTAAAATTGCCTCCGTACAACCAGTCCTCTCCAAGTTTTCCTGACAGACCATTTCCCGGAACGGCCTGAAACTGTGTGATTTCACTTTTCTGCTCTGCTTCCCCATTTTCTTCTGCCTTTGCAAGAATTGCCCGGGCAAGCGGATGCTCACTTTTCTTCTCCAATGCATTTGCAAAAAATAATAATTCATGTTCTGTCATTCCGTCCGCAGGGAGCAGATCCGTCACCTTCGGTTCTCCACTTGTGATCGTTCCTGTCTTATCCAGTGCGACAATCTCCGTCTTTCCTGTCTCTTCCAGCGAAACAGCTGTCTTAAACATGATTCCATTCTTCGCACCCATTCCATTTCCAACCATAATTGCAACCGGAGTGGCCAGACCTAATGCACACGGGCAGCTGATCACCAGAACAGAAATTCCCCTTGCAAGTGCAAATCCAACAGGCTCTCCGACAAGCAGCCATACGATCATTGTGACAACTGCAATAGAAATAACTGCCGGAACAAATACTCCTGAAACTTTATCTGCCACTTTGGCAATTGGCGCTTTTGTTGCTGCCGCATCACTTACCATCTGAATGATCTGTGATAATGTCGTATCCTCGCCAACTCTCGTCGCCTCGCAACGCAGAAAACCTGACTGATTCATTGTAGCCGCAGACACTTTATCCCCTTCTGCTTTATCTACCGGTATACTCTCTCCGGTCAGGGCAGCTTCATCTACTGCACTGTTTCCTTCCAGAACAATTCCATCCACCGGAATATTCTCCCCCGGTCTTACAACAAACTGATCTCCTCTTCTCACCTGGTCAATCGAAACTTCCTGTTCTTTTCCATCACGCAGGAGCGTTGCTGTCTTTGGTGCCAGCTTCATGAGGCTTTTTAATGCATCTGTTGTCTTTCCCTTTGAATGCGCTTCAAGCATCTTTCCGACTGTGATCAACGTTAAAATCATTGCTGCTGATTCAAAATAAAATTCATGCATCAGCTCCATCACATGATCCATATCGCCTGCCGTCTGCGCTGCCGTCATAGCGAATAATGCATACACGCTATATCCATAAGATGCACCTGCACCAAGTGCAACCAGCGTATCCATATTTGGTGCTCTATGGATCATGCCTTTCCATCCACTGATAAAAAACTTCTGATTGATCACCATAACGATTGTCGTTAACAGGAGCTGCGCCAGCCCCATCGCCACATGATTTCCTTCCAGAAATACCGGAAGTGGCCAGCCCCACATCATATGCCCCATTGACAGATACATGAGCGGAATCAAAAAACACAAAGAAGCGATCAGACGCCTTTTCATCTTCGGTGTCTCCCTGTCTTTCAACGCATCTTCCGCACAGTTCTGCTCACTTTGATTCATCCCATGCCCTTCATTCTTTGCAGATTTCAACGTTGCCCCATATCCAGCTTCCTCAACAGCCGCAATGACCGCATCTACTGTTGCTGTGCCTTCCACTCCCATGGAATTCGTCAGAAGACTGACTGAACAGTTCTCAACTCCGGGGACTTTCCCAACTGCCTTCTCAACACGGGCACTGCAGGCTGCACAACTCATTCCCGTCACATTATATTGTTCCATCTTACTCCTCCTTCAAGTTGTGATCCGGACTTTTTGTGCCAGATCTCTCTTCAGATCTTTTATCGCATCAATTTCTGAAGTGTCGTCACGAGCTCGTCAATCGTTTCATCTTTTCCATCCCGGATATCATCTGCCACACATGTCCGGATATGGTTTGCCAAAAGCACTTTATTGAAACTATTCAGAGCCGCATTCACCGCAGATACCTGAATCAGAATATCCGGACAATACGCGCCTTCTTCAACCATCCTTCGAACTCCCCTGACTTGTCCCTCAATTCTACTCAGACGATTCATCAGATCTTTATATTCTTTTTCCGGTCGATCCTTTGTCTTGTGACAACATCCCGGACAGACTTTCTTTTCTTCCATTGTATTCCTCCTGTCACATAACCCCCTGGGGGTATGTTTTCTAATTATTAATATATACCCCCTATAGGTATATTTCAAGTGCTTTTTAACAAAAAGTTACTGTTCATGCTACGTGCGGTTGCTGCTTACGCTATATGCGGCCGGCAACAACAAAGAAGCTGTCATGGAACATTTCACAATTGTATCTATGTTCCATGCAGCTTCTCTGCAATCCATTATTATGTTCGTTATTATATTTCCTGACAAATCTGTCTTATTCTACACTCTTGAGTGATTCAACCATGTTAATCTTCTTTAACTTAAAATACATCACTCCATTGACAAACAATGAAAAAGCCACTGTCAGAAGAAAGGCATACAGGAAACTTGGTGGATCGATATTTCGTCCAAACATAACCGAATCAATCTCCACTGTCTCAACAATAAAGCGGTGCAGAATTTTTCCGATCAACAATCCCGCCAGTGCCCCAATCAAGGTCAGCAGGATATTCTCTCTGTAAACATAAGAAGAAACTTCCTTGTCATAAAATCCAAGTACCTTTAATGTTGCCAGTTCTCTCTTGCGCTCTGTAATGTTAATATTATTCAGATTATACAGCACTACAAATGCCAGCATTCCTGCTGAAATAATCAATACAATAATCACAATGTCCAGACTCTCCAGCATATGATCCACCTGCTTTTTCAGGCTTGTCGTATAGCTGATGCTAAGTGTTCCATCACACTTCATTACATTTTCGCCGACATCCTTTGCCTCCTCTGTTGTACGATCCTGAGTTCTATAATAAATTGAATTATAGGCCGGAGCCTCACCGAATGTCTTTTCATAGACTTCAGATGTCATATAGAGATAATGTCCCATATAGTTCTCACAGATTGCGCTGATCAAGACTGTTTTCTCTCCATCATCTGTATCAATCGTTAATTTATCACCAACATCGACTTCCAGCAGTTTCGCTGCTTTTTCAGTCAGGATTGCTCCTTTATCATCCAATGAATAAATTTCTTTTGTCTTCCGATCCCGGATCACGACAAACTTTTTGAATGCTTCCACATCTTTTGGTACATCTAAATAAACTTCCTGAGAAGACTCTCCTGAACTGACCTCAATATTTTTCAAAAGATTTTCTGCAGTCACTGATACCTTTTTATCCGTATCCAGTTCTTTCTGAACCTCATTTCTTTCTTCTTCTGTCACATCTTCCTTTAAAATAACGTCTCCATCATAAAGCTGAATCTGTTCGTATTGAAGCGGAACGATTGCTGAAATAGAATCTTTTAATCCAAAACCAAACAACATCATGCCCATACAACCGCCAATTCCAAATACTGTCATGAAGAAGCGTTTTTTATACCGCACCAGATTACGCACGGTCGATTTCCATGTAAAATTCAGATTTTTCCAGATAAACGGAACTCGTTCCAGAAATACTCGTTTTCCCTGTTTTGGTGTCGGCGGACGCATCAATTCTGCTGCCTGCTCTCGTAATTCTTTCATACATGAGAACAGTGTTGCGATTACTGTACATGCAAGTGCCGCTGCACATGCTGTTACAGCATAATACAAATTATACGGGATCACAACATCATGCATATGACGATACATGATCTTATATGCAGTGATAATGATATATGGAATTATCTTTTCTCCAATCAGAATTCCGAAAACACCACCGGTTAATGTCGCAAGGATCGCATACCAGAGATATTTTCCAACAATTGAAGCATTTCCATATCCGAGAGCCTTCAAAGTACCGATCTGCGTTCTCTCCTCCTCTACCATTCGTGTCATTGTTGTCAGACTGATCAATGCTGCAACAAGGAAGAAAATGAGTGGGAACACTTTACCGATTGCCCGCATACGGTCTGCATTATCTCCGTATCCGCTGTATTCTGTCAGATTGTTCCGATCATAAACATACCACTTTGGCTTTTCAAGATCATCAATCTTCTGCTGTGCTTTCGCAAGCTCTTCTCTTGCTTCTGTAATCTGCCGCTCTCCATCTTCAATCTTCTTCTGAGCTTCTATACGACCTTCCTCATACACTGCCCAACCGTCTTCCAGCTCCTTTGTTCCGCTGCTTAACTGCTGCTGTGCCTCCTCAATCTTCTTCTGTCCCTCACTGATCTGCTGCCATCCGCTGTCAATCTGCTGCTGACCGGATGTAATCTGCGCCTTTGCCTGATCTATCTGCCGACTTGCGGTAAGGATTGCAGCGTCCCCCTGTGTCAACACATCCGTCAGTTTCTGTATATTATCCTGCAATATCGGAATACCCTCTTCAATCTGAGCTATCCCGGCTTCAACTGCTGGAATCCCTTCGTTGATCTGCGTCAATCCGGCTTCGATCTTTGTCTGGTTTTTCTGAATCTCCGCTTCGGCAGCTTTCGCCTCCAGTTCCATTTTATCCAGATTTGCTTTCAATTCAGTCAACTTCTCTTCCATTGCTGTTTTTTCAGCTTCCAACTGTTCTAACTGAGCCTTTAATTCCGGATCTTCTTCTCCTGCTTCCTGCTTCCGGTCGTATTCTTCTTTCAGTGCCTCATAGTTCTGTAGAAGAAGTTCATACTGTGTATTTAGTTCTTCATAAGACTGTTTCAACGGCTGATAAATCTGCTGATACGCAGACTGATAGTCTTCTGCCTGTTGCTGCAATTCTTCCTTTGCTTTCAGAAGCTCGTCTTTCTTTTGCTGCATCTGTGTCTGTTGCGCTAAAAGTTCTTGTCTCTGATCTTCCAGACTTTCTTCCTGCTCTTTCAGTTGTGCCAGCTGATTTCTTAATGTTGTAAGTGCAATCTGTTTTTCGCTAAGTTCCTGTGCTCCCTGCTCAACTTTTGCTTTGGACTGATTCAGCTCCTTTTGCTTTGATATCAGAAGATTTCTCGACTGCTCCAGTTCAAGCTTCGAAGCTGCCAGCTGATTTCTGCCTCGTTCAAGCTCTTTCTGCGCTGCATCAAGTTTCTCTCTTGCACTTGCAAGTTCTTCTTCCGCCTCTTCTTTTCCATCCGCCAGATCCTGCTCTGCCTGAGCTAACTCTTCTTGTGCTTCATCCACTTTTTCCTGCGCTGTCGAAGTAATCTCATCATATCTGGCCTGTTCTCTTTCCGCTTTAATTGCCTGAACCTTTTTCAGCACAGAATCCACATGTTCTTCATATTCTTTCGTAAATGCAGTCGCTTCCTTTGCACCTTCAACCTGCACTGTAATCTCTGTATACACATCTAATGAAAATGCTTTCTCCGGAACGCAAAGAAAGGCACTGACACTTCCATTTCCGATTGTTGTACTGCCTCTGTGAAATGCAATATACTCCGGACTGCTGACCGTACCAACAATGGTAAATGTATCTGTCTTAAGTGTATCTTCCAAAGAATCCGAAGTCCCACTCGATAATGTGATCTTATCCCCAATCTTCAGATTCTTTCCATCCAGATAATCTGCATCTATTACACATTCATTTTCCTTTTCCGGAAGCCTGCCATCTTCTAACTGAACTTGATTCATCTTATTCTGGAGCGCCATAACATGAACTGCTACCTGGTTTCCCCGAATCGTACAAAGTACATCTGTTGCATAGCTTCCTTCTGCATCCAATACACCATCCACAGCACGAATTGCATCCAGATCATCTTCTGTCAGTCCCATTGTACTCATTACCTGAATATCCATCAGGTTCTTCTCATCGAAATATGCATCTCCTGAATATCTCATATCCGGCTCTGATGCACGGATTCCGGAAAAGAATGCACATCCTATCGCAACAATAAAGAAAATGGATAAAAAACGTCCAAGGCTATGACGGATCTCCATATAAAAGTTTTTTCGTAATGCTTTCTTCATCCACATCCCCTACCATTCAATTTCATCAATCGAAGTCGGATTCTCATTAGATTCCATTCTTGCTACCTGTCCATTTTTTATATGAATCAATCGATCTGCCATCGGCGCAAGTGCCTGATTATGTGTAATGATAATAACTGTCATTCCCTTTTCTCTACACATATTCTGAAGTAATTTCAAAATTGATTTTCCTGTATTGTAATCCAATGCACCTGTTGGCTCATCACAAAGCAAAAGCTTTGGGTTCTTCGCTAATGCTCTCGCGATTGAAACTCGCTGCTGCTCACCGCCGGAAAGCTGTGCCGGAAAATTATTCTTCCGTTCCCCCAGACCAACTTCCTCCAAAACTGCCTGTGCATCCAACGGATCCTTACTGATCTGCAACGCAAGCTCAACATTTTCCAATGCGGTCAGATTCGGCACAAGATTATAAAACTGAAAAACAAATCCGATGTCATCTCTGCGGTATCCTGTCAGCTGTTTGGAATTATAAGCTGTAATATCTTTTCCATCTACATACAGCTTCCCGCTTGTTGCCGTATCCATTCCTCCGAGAATATTAAGCACAGTTGTCTTACCTGCACCACTTGGTCCAACGATTACAACAAGTTCTCCCTGCTCAATAGAAAAGCTGATGTGATCCACTGCATGAATCTCAACTTCACCCATTTTATAAGTTTTCGTGATATCCTGCACTTTAACGAATTCCTTCATCTACATTCTCCTGACTCTTTTTCTCTTCTTCTGCATCTCTCCTGGCAAGCAGTCTGTTACTCTTTTCTTCGATTCTCTACAGACGCAGTTTCTCCCACTCTTCTCCTGCACCGAATGTCTCATGAAAACGTTCCGGAAGCGGTGTGTCCTGGAATAATTTCTTCTGATACTGTACGATCAGACTCGCAGCTAACGGCACTGCACCTGAATATTGCCGTTTCAAAACCTTACAATATTTCTGACATAACGGATCTGGCTTTACACTCATCACTATGTCATGCAATGAATCGTATTTCCCCACTGCCTTCATCCCAAGAAACAACGCTTTTCTCTTTCCAGATGTCGGTGCCAGAAACAGCTTATGATAAAAAACCATCCCTTTTAATGCCTTATAGATCTGCTCGGCTGTTACATCTTTGAAAAATGGTGCGATCACTTCCGCATACTCCATCTTAGGATGAATATGCTTCGCTGTCAGATAGCGCAAAGGATCATGATAATCTTCCGTCAGCATCATTCGATCCAGTTCCATCTCAATCTCATTATGTGAAACTCTTCCTACCTGCATAATTTTTTCAACATAAGGATGACATTCACTGTCTAAAGCAAAATGACAGATAAATCCATAAATATATGCACGCGCCGCTGCCGGATCTTTTACTTTCTCAATCACTTCAACAGCATGATGGAAAAACTCATCGGCAAATTGTTCATGAAGTGTATGCCCCTGTTCATTCACCGGATCTTTCTTTAATGCATTATAATAAAATAAGATATCCGGTCCATGTAACCCAATATCAAACAACTCTCTATGCGCTTCTATAGAATTCTGAAGGGGTCTTGGAAGTGCGCTGAGCACCTCTTTTCCGAATTTATAATGTGCGTATGTTGTTGGCATAAGAAACCTCTCCTTTTTCCGAATTTTCTTGTTAAGATTTATAATTACTCATATTATTATATTAACACATTCTTCCCTGTCTGACAGTAATTATCTTTATAAAAAATATGTGAAATGACATTAAAAATACTAAATTTTTACTGCTTTTTCACTTCTTTTAACGCAATAATCACTTGACATTTATATTTCTTTTTACTATATTAGTATGTACAGCACACAAGAGAATGTGTCTGTTACAGTAGAGAGTATTCATTACTCTACCCTGATCAGGGCTTGTACTGGTTTCGACAGGGATCTCGAAGATGGAGAAGCTATCCGTAGGCTGATGCGTTAAATCGCAAACTTAAAATTAAACGCTAACGATAATTTCGAATTAGCTGCAGCCTAAATGCTGCATGTCAGCCCTGAAGCACTCACACTTTAGGAATCTGGCACCGACTATGTGAGAAACGATGACGGCAAAGCTTTGAGCTGTCAGGCGTATTATGAAGCTACTGAACCCGTAAGGATGTTAGTTTTCGTACGGCAGAGGGAATGTTAAATAACTGACTATGATAGTAGAAGTACATGGGACAGGTTTTTGGACGCGGGTTCGATTCCCGCCAGGTCCACTTTTCAATGAAAGTGTGAAGACTTCAAAATAACGGCATTGCATCTCGTAAGAGGAGATGCAATGCCGTTATTTTTTGAATAATATCCTTACCTCCAAATGGAATGCATAAAACAAAAAACTCTGAGATTCTTGCAAACATTGACTTCACAAAAATCTCAGAGAAAAAAATAATGCCGCAGACCGGAATCGAACCGTTTTACTTAATCTCAAATATTGATAGAAAGGGGCTTTGAAGACTTCATCACGGTTGCGGTGTTCAAAAAGTGTTCAAAAAGTGTTCAAACGTTTGTTGCATACAAACTGAAATTTGTCATATCCCTATTTCTGAGTAGATTTTTTCGACAAACGGTGACTTATGTTCGATATACTTCTCAATATCAAATGGATAGAGCGCAGCGCCTTCTTCTTTAATTCTACTGTATTCACGCACAGCTTCCGGATGAGAACGCAAATATTCACGGAAAGCAATATGCCTTTTCAGTTCCTCAGAATCTCGCGGGCATACATATAGATGATGCTTCCGCAAATGGGTTTTGCCTTCATATTTAAATGCTTCCCGTCCGGCAATACCAAGGTTTCCTTCATGGTGATAGTCGATTCTTTCTAAGGCAGAGATTACAGCGTCAAGCATGGAGTAATCTTTAATGACGACATCAATATCAATAATCGGTTTCGCTGATAAACCATGCACTGAAGTGCTGCCAACATGTTCTATCGCAAGAGCCAGTTGATCAAGAGCTTCCTGAATTTCACTCTTGATTTCACAAAAATCCCGCGCCCAGTGTTTATCATAAGGTAGCACAACAACATGCTTTGTAATCATTCTCTTTACCTCCACAAATCCCGATTTGTCTGTTTCACAATGTCAATAAGAGGAAGAATAACAGGCTTGCTTTTCAGAATCTTGGTATTTCATCATAAAGTGTTCAAAGGTGTTCAAACATTTTAAAACAAAAAAATAAGAGAAACGCTGTAAATTCAACGTTTCTCCCATTTTTAACTAATGCCGCAGACCGGAATCGAACCGGTACGGGTATCACTACCCACGGGATTTTAA